>Ga0335080_10001918_pt1 | contig 20686 bp, 18 predicted proteins | sample Lox_Sample_34_FD_206720 | JGI IMG/M metagenome (GOLD analysis project Ga0335080, IMG submission 206720) | Soil microbial communities from Loxahatchee National Wildlife Refuge, Florida, United States - Lox_Sample_3.4 | ecosystem: Environmental > Terrestrial > Soil > Wetlands | place: USA...
CGGCGATACGCGTCCGGTACCCGAGGAGCACCATGAGGGGGGCGACGATTCCCCCCAGGTAGGCGCCGTACGCCAGCAAGCCGGGGAGCCCTATTTCTCCAAGGGGTTCCCTGATCCAGTCAACACCGTGCCTGAGCTTGAAATAACTGTGGACCACAACGAAAAATCCCACCGCGATTCTGAGGAAGAGTTTTCCCAGGTCTTCGGACGTTCCGGCAGCCACGAGGGTCCCTCCGCAGTATTGGGAGATCAGAAGGATAAGAGGAGCACTGCCATCAATTTCAACAGCAGCGGAAATATTCGAGTTCCTGCCAGGCAGGCGCAGGGGCGGTCCCAGTGAAGAATGTACCTGACGGCGTCGAGTGAGTCAAGGGCTGGTTGCCACGCCTGAAAGCGGCGCCTGCGGCGCCGCAGGCGCCGTGGTCCAAAGAGCGGACTTCGCCATGGAAGCTGGTCGCAATGACACGTCATTGCGAGGGGGGGCTGTAAGCGCCCCCGAAGCAATCCGACGCTCTTCGTCGTTGCGAGCGCTTTCTGCGCGGCAATCTAGCGCAAGCGGATACCTGAGACGACGACCGTGGTGGTCCTGTCCGTGGGACCGGTGACGGCAAACGTCAGGACCGACAAGCGGGGATCGTACGCGTATGCCCCCCGGACGATTTGTCCGGGATCAGACCGCGCGGCCCTTTCCAGGTGCGACGCGTCAACGGTCACGCCTGAGGGAGGGGCCGCGACGGTATGAACCTCGACGATGCATGTGCGCCGCGCGAGCCTGCCCGGAAACGACCCCTCCGCGGCGCCGAGCCTGATGACGAGTCGCGCATCCCCCCCGGATTGCCGCACCTGTGCGCCGAACCGGGTGAGCGCATAGCGCCCCGAGAGATACGCCGTCGTCTTGCCGTCATCCTCATAGAGAGTCGCCGAAGCGGGGTCATGGAGCGAGGGATACACGTGCAGCGTCAGCGTGTCGGCCGGCCGCTCGTCGGTGAAAGCCATCTCCTGGGCCATCGCTATGATGCTCCCGCGCCTGACAAAAAGCGGAATCGTCTCCAGAGGGGCGGGCACATCGCGCGACGTGCCGCCGGGAATGACCTCATCGGTCCAGAAATCCACCCACTCCCCCGCCGGGAATTCGACTTTCCTGCTCGAAGCGCCGGCCCGGAGAACCGGCGTAACCATGAGCGCATCTCCCCAGAGATACGAGGAGCTTTCGTCGGCGAACCTCGCATCGCCGGGATACGCCATCACGAGGGGGCGGGCGAGCGGCAGACCGCTCACGCACGCCTCGTGGGCCGTCGAATAGATATAGGGCAGCAGCCTGTACCGGAGACGTATCATCTCGCGGCAGATGGTCTCGGTCTCAGGGCCGAACATCCACGGCTCAGTCGGCGAGCCGTGCGTCATTTCGCCGGCGCCGTGCGCGCGTGCGATCGGCGTGAATACGCCGAACTCCATCCACCGGGTGTAGAGCTCCGCCGTGGTCGGATTGCGCGCATAGCCCCCGATGTCGGAATTCTGGTAGACGAGACCCGAAATCCCCATGTTGAGGACAATCGGGATCTGTGCGGCGAGCCCCTCGAACGTCCGTGAGACATCCCCGGACCACGTGACGACGCCGAACCGTTGTATCCCCGCCCAACCGGAGCGGGTGAGATTGAAGACCCGCTCGCCCGGGCGGAATCTCTGCATGCCTTCGAATATGGTCTCCGCCCAGAGGAAGTCGTAGATGTTGTGGACGCGCCCGGCGGGACCGAGATAGTGCACCATGTCCGCCGGGTGCCGCTCCGGTTCGCCCAGGTCTGTCCAGAGACCCGCCACGGACGTGTCCATGAACAGCGGGTACTTGTCCCACCACCAGGATGCGGCGGCGGGACTGGTAATATCAAGGAGCGCGGCGGTGCAACCGCCGCATGACCACCACCCGTCAAGCGCGTACGGGCGGCCCCGGGAGTCCCCCGCGACAAACCCGCGCCGGAGCGCCTCGTCGTAATTGTGCGAGGGCTGGACAATATACGGCTCGGTGATCAATATCGTTTTGATCCCCTGGCGCAGGAAATCGGACATCATCCGCCCGGGGTCAGGCCATGCCGTGCTGTCCCAGGAAAGGTCGCCCATCGAACGGAACCACTGGAGGTCCAGCACGATCGCGTCGCACGGAATGTGTTCCGCGCGCATCGTGCGCACGACGGCGCGGGCCTCTTCCTCATTCCTGTACCTGTTCTTCGACTGGATGTACCCGAACGCCCACCGCGGCGGGAGGACCGGCCGGCCGGTCAGCCACGTGTAGCGCTCGACCTCCCCGCGGAGCGATCCCGCCGCAACCACGTAGTACGTCATCTCCCCGCCGGCAGCGGTGTAGGAGAGCACCACCGGATCCGACGAGCCCACATCGAACGTTCCCCTGTACGTGTTGTCGAAGAAGAGGCCGTACCCCGCGCTCGATGCGATGAACGGAACGCCGACGTTCATCGTGGCGGGCGGCGCAACATAGCCCCCCACCTGCGTGTTCCAGCAATCGAACTTCTTCCCGCGCCTGTCAAGGCCGTCTCCACGCTCCCCCGTCCCGTAGAAATGCTCGTGCGGACCGATCGAGAACGACGCGACGCGCATTTCCCCGGCAACGCCGAGTCCGCCGCCGGGGGTCTCCGAGAGGAACGCGCGCCCGGCGGAATCGATAAACGAGAGCCGGATGGGATGCCTGAGGCAGCGGACGGTAAGCGACCGGGTCGCGATCGTCACATCGGAGTCGGATTCGACGAGGCGCAGCAGAAGCGCCGGATCGGGCCGGCGAATGACCGCGAATGAAGAATCCGGCGCGTGTGAACCCCGGGGAAGGAGATCTACGCGTGCGATGTCGCCTGCGCAGAATGATACCCGGACTGAGGAGCCGGATCCCCGGAGCGTCACGGAGTTGCCGTGGCGGGCAACCGCGACCAGATCGCCCGGATACGTCTGCGCGGCGGCGACGCTCGCCGCTGCGGCGATCAGGATCAGAGAGAGCGGGAGAAGGCGGGTGCTAGAAATGCGCATTCAGGATGGGAAGGGCACGGAATCCCTCCGGGTTGTTCCCGGCGATATTGATGAGCCCGATCTGCACCCCGTAGAGGTTGCCGGCGCGGTTGATGAGACCGATCGAGATTCCTTCCTGCCGATCGGAGATATGATTGTACAGTCCGGTGACGATGCCGGTTGAGCAGCGGACGTCCGTGGTCACGACGTTCAGGTCGATGCCCGTCACGTGATCGGACTTCGTCCGGAACCCGGCCACGGTCACTCCCGCGATATCAGCGGCAGTCTGAATCGTCCCCGCGGTGATGCTGAGCCCCGTGATATCCGCGTTTGCGACCACCGCCCCTCCCGCCACTGTCAGGCCCGTGACCTCTTCCGCGCCCACCGCCGCGAGCCCGGCGAATGTCAGGAAACCGATTCTCCCCCCGGCAATGAGTCCGAGGCCGGCAAAATTGACCCCGAGCATCTGCTCTTTGGCCACGAGACCGAGTCCGCCGAGATTCACGCCGGTGAGCGACCCCGACGCCACAAGCCCGAGCCCGCCGAAGGAGACGCCGATCATATCACCGCCGGCCACGCAACCGACCCCCCCGAAGTTGAACCCGGTCAGGCTCCCGGACGCGACGGCGCCAAATCCCGAAAACGTCACGCCGGCGGCGTTCCCCGACGTAATGATCGCCAGGCCCCCGATGGTCATCCCGTTCAGCGCGCGGTCGCCGAAGACGCCGCCGAGCCCGAACGACAGCCCGTTGATTTCGCCCGCGCCCATGACGCCGAGGCCGAACCCCACGCCGTTGATCGTCCCGCCGAGCGGTTCGCCCGGGACCCAGAACGTGAAGTTGACGCCGTCGATCTCTTCGATCCCCCGGTCGCTCCAGTTGAATCTCAGGCCCGAATGCCGGGCGGAGTTGCCGATGCTGAGGCCGTAGCCCGCGCCCGGGAGGTTCAGGGCTGCGTGATTCGGAAGATCTTCGGTCTGGGCGGCTGCGGAGAAGTGTGCAACGAGGAGTATCGCAGGGAGGGACAGCGGAGGAAGTGTCATGAATGTACGGGTGATGAACGGAAGTCTATGCTGAGGACGGGACTGTTCTTCAGTGTCTGATACACGACGCAGTAACGCTCCGTGAGACGCATGAGCGTGTCCAGGTCCTCTCGCGTGGCGCTCGAGCGAATGTCGAACCTGAGCCGGACGTCCTGGAAGCCCACGGGAACGTCTTTCGCGACGCCAAGAGTCCCCCGGAAATCCAGGTCGCCTTCCGCGGTAATCGTGGCGTCGTCGACGGCGATCCCCGTCGATGTCGCAACGGCCGCCAGCGTAACCCCGGCGCACGCGACCAGCGCCTCAAGGAGCATGTCACCCGAGCAGGCCGATATACCGGTCCCCCCCGTCCCGGGATGAAGGCCGGCTTCCACCAGCGCTTTCCCCGTCGCCACGCTGCAGGTGACTCCATCTCCCATGCGCCCCGAAGCACGGAGCGTGACGCGCGCCGTTCCGGGCTCGCGGCGGTAGCGCTCTTTCAGCGGCGCCTGGCTTGCTCGCAGTTCTTCACTGTTCATGGGTTCGCCTGTGGAATATACGAAGAAAGCTCTAAGAGACCAGAGACTATTTCACTTTTCCGGCGGCGGGGACAAACGTGAGCGAGGCCGAGTTCATGCAGTAGCGAAGGCCTGTGGGGTTCGGGCCGTCGTTGAACACGTGCCCGAGGTGCGCGCCGCAGCGCGAGCAGACGACCTCGGTCCTCGACATGAAGTGCGAATTGTCGGCTTCCTCGCGGACATTCTCCCCTGCGACGGGCTGGAAGAAACTCGGCCACCCGCAGCCGGAGTCGAACTTCGTTGCCGAGGAAAAGAGTTCCGCGTCGCAGCAGACGCAGCGGTACATCCCCTCTCGGTGGTTGTCCCAGTACTCCCCCGTGAACGCCCTCTCGGTGCCCTTGCGGCGCGTGACGTCGAACTGGAGCGGCGTCAGTAGCTTCTTCCACTCCGCATCATCCTTCGTGATCTTCTCGGCCATGGCCTGCGCCCGCCTCCTTCAGGTTATTCCCGTTCATCCCCCGATGCCGCGCCGAACCCCGCGACAGCGGGGGCCACCGCCGCCTCGCCGTCGCGCGAAGTCCGCCGGAACAACACGCCCGCACGCAGCGCGGTTCCGCAGCCCGGTGAGCGCTTTTTTCGTATATTGGAGATTCCGTGAAATATATCCGCCGGCGGGACGTACTATTAAAGAGGCGGATTGCTTCGTGGCGCCTCTGGCGCCACTCGCAATGACGGGCGGGTGCACTCGCAATGACGGGCGGTGCGCCCGCAATGACGGGCGGTGCGCCCGCAATGACGGGCGGTGTGCCCGAATGACGACCGCCTGTCATTGCGAGGAGCGTTTCTCAGCGACGAAGCAATCTCGGCGCGGATTGCTTCGTGGCGCCTCCGGCGCCACTCGCAATGACAGGGTGGTGCGCTCGCAATGACAGCCTGGTGTGCTCGCAATGACAGGATCGAATTTCATGAGATTCCGAACTGTAGCGGTCTTCACCGTTCTCCTTGCAGGCTGCGGCAACAATCATCCCGGCATGATCGACGCGTCGGGGACGCTCGAGTCGGTCGACGTCAACGTCGGGACAAAAGTGCCCGGGCAGATCCTCCGGCTGTACGTCGACGAGGGGAGCCGGGTCAGGACGGGCGACACGCTGGCGCTCCTGGACCAGTCCACGCTGCGGCTCCAGTGGGCCCAGGCTCAGGCGGGCGTCGACCTGGCGCGCGCCCAGTACCAGATGCTCCTCAACGGCGCGCGCGCCGAGGACATCAACACGGCGAAGGAAACGCTCCTGCAGGCTGAGTCGACGTTCAAGAACGCGTCCGACGACTTTGACAGGATGAAATCGCTCTTGGCCGCGCACAGCGTCACGCAAAAGCAGTTCGACGACGCGGACTCGCGACTGGCGGTAGCCCGCGCCCAGTACAACAGCGCGGAGCAGAATCTGCAGAAGATGCGGCGCTTCGCGCGGCCCGAAGAGATCGCCGCGGCAAAGGCCCGCGTGGACCAGGCCGCGGCGGGCGCCTCCCTGCTGCGCCAGCAGCTCGACGACGCCTGCATCCTGGCGCCTGTTCCCGGGATCGTCACGCACAAGCCCGTTGAGCAGGGGGAGCTGCTCGCCGTCGGCGCGACTGTCGCCACGATCTCGCGGCTGGACACGCTCAACCTGATGATCTACGTCATCGACACGGAACTCGGGAAAGTCCGGCTGGGCGCCCCCGCCGACGTCTCCGTCGACACCTATCCCAACCGTTCGTTCCCGGGACACGTCGTCTATATCTCCCCCATCGCGGAATTTACGCCGAAGAACATCCAGACGAAGGAGGACCGGACGAAGCTCGTCTACGGCGTCAAGCTGGAAGTCGACAACCGCGAGGGGGTCCTCAAAGCCGGCATGCCCGCGGACGCCTCCCTGCACCAGTAAGGAAGGCGCCGCACGTGAACGTCGTCACGCTCAAGTCCGTCGTGAAAAAATTCGGCGACGTCGTCGCGGTCGACGACGTCTCCCTGGAGGTCCGCCGCCGGGAGATGTTCGCCCTCGTCGGCCCCGACGGCGCGGGCAAGACGACGGTGATGCGGATGCTTTGCGGTATCACACCTCCCACATCCGGGTCCGTCCACGTCCTCGGGTTCGACGTCACGAAGCAACCCGAGGAGGTCAAGAAGCGGATCGGCTACCTCTCCCAGAAGTTCAGCCTGTACGGCGACCTGACGATCGACGAGAACATCGAGTTCTTCGCCGAGATCCACGGCGTGGCGGACTACCGGGAGCGCCGCAACGAGCTGCTGGAATTCACGCGGTTGACCCCGTTCCGGGCGAGACTCGCCGACCGCCTCTCCGGGGGGATGAAGCAGAAACTCGCACTCGCCTGCACGCTGATCCATTCCCCCGACCTGCTCCTGCTGGACGAACCCACCACGGGCGTCGACCCCGTGTCGCGGCGCGACTTCTGGAAGGTGCTGGCAAACCTCCTGCGCACTGGGATGACGATCGTCATGACGACCCCCTACCTGGACGAGGCCGAGCGGTGCAACAGGGTAACGCTGATGAGCGGCGGGAAGAACCTGGTGACAGATTCTCCCCGGGCGATGAAGAAGCTCATGCGGGGCGAGGTCGTGGAACTCGTCTGCGCGGACATCCGGGGCTCGTTCACGCGCGTGCGGGCGCTCTCCCGTGTGAAGGAGGCTCAGGCGTTCGGCGACCGGCTCAACATACTCGTCGAGAACGCGGCGCGGGACGTCCCCCCCCTGCTCGCGGAGCTGAAGGAGAGCAGGATCGACGTGGAGCACTGGCGGGTGATCCCGCCCTCGCTCGAGAACGTCTTCATTTCGCTCCTCTCGACGCAGGCCGCGGGCGGCACCCCGGAAGGAGGAACTCCCGCATGAGCGTCCACACGATCGTCGTGGAAGGCCTGACGAAGCGCTTCGGAGATTTCACCGCAGTCGACCACATCTCGTTCGACGTCAGGGAAGGAGAAATCTTCGGGTTCCTCGGCGCGAACGGCGCGGGGAAATCGACCGCCATCAGGATGCTCTGCGGTCTCCTCGAGCCTTCCGGCGGCAGGGCGAGCGTCGGGGGATTCGATGTGGGCAAGGACCCCGAGCGGGTGAAGACATCCATCGGGTACATGTCGCAGAAGTTCTCCCTCTACGAGGATCTCACGCTAGAGGAGAACATCGCATTCTGCGGCCGCGTCTACGGCATGACGCGCGAGGACATCCGCGCGCGGCAGGAGTGGGTCCTGGGGATCACCAACCTCCGGGGCCGGGAGCGGAGCATCACCGGGACGCTCTCCGGCGGCTGGAAGCAGCGCCTGGCGCTCGGGTGCGCCGTGCTCCACAGGCCGAAGATCGTGTTCCTGGACGAGCCCACGAGCGGCGTGGACCCGATCATGCGCCGGCGATTCTGGGAGCTGATCAACGAGCTGTCGGTCCAGGGCGTGACGATCCTCGTGACCACCCATTTCCTGGAGGAAGCCGAGTACTGCAACGACATCATCATGATCAACGCGGGGAAGATCATCGCCGGCGGCAGCCCGCGCGAGCTGAAGGCGAACTACATCACGACACCCATCCTCGAGGTCCAGTGCGACACGGTCATCGAGGCCATGGCGCTGATCGAGAAGGAGCCATGGGCACTGGAAACGTCCGTGTTCGGCAACTACCTCCACGTGAGCGTGCCGGACGAGGGAAGCGCCCGCACGGCGATCGAGGCGCTCCTGGCCTCCCACCGGATCGCCTACCGGACGATCGACAGGATCACGCCGTCGCTCGAGGACGTCTTCATCTACCTGCTCGACCGGGAAGCGCAGAAGGCGGCCTGAGCCATGTTCAGACGACTCCGGCCCATTATCATCAAGGAATTCCGCCAGATCAGGCGCGATCAGCGCGTCCTGGCGATCCTGACGCTCTTTCCCGTCCTCCTCATGCTCCTCAACGGGTACGCGCTGAATTCGGACGTGCAGCACGTCAGGATGGCGGTCTACGACGACGACCGATCCGCCGAGAGCCGGCAGTTCACCGACGCGTTCGTCACGTCGGGCTACTTCGATTACGTCGCCCAGGCGCGCTCGAGCGCGGAAGCGACCTCGCTCCTGAACGACGGGCAGGTGCGCCTCGCCGTCATCATCCCGCCCGGGTTCTCGCACGATCTCCTCGCCGGGCGCTCACCGGAGGTGCAGGTTCTGGTCGACGGGATGGACGCCAATTACGCCACCACGATCATCGGATACGTGCAGGCGATCGCGCTCGAGTACTCGCAGGCCATCATCCTCAAAAGCCTCGCCCGGATGGGGCTGGGCGGCTACATCCCCGTCCGGTACCAGGCGCGCGTCTGGTACAACCCCGAGCTGAAGAGCGCCAAGTTCCTGGTCCCGGGACTCATCGGGTTCGTCCTGGCGATCACGGCGGTGATCGCTACATCCCTCTCCATCGTCAAGGAGAAGGAGCGGAACACGATCGAACAGATCGACGTCTCCCCCATCAGCCCGCTGGAGCTGATCGTGGGAAAGCTCATCCCGTATGTGCTCATCTCGCTCGTGGCGGCGGCGCTGGTACTGACCGCGGGGTACTTCATGTTCGACGTGGCCATCAAGGGGAGCCTGATCCTGCTGTTCCTCACCACGCTCCTGTTCATCATGGCGGCACTGTCGATCGGGCTCTGGGTATCGGCGGTGGCGGAGACCCAGATGGTCGCATTCCAGCTCGCGGCGCTCCTGGCGACCCTTCCCACGATGATGTTCTCGGGCTTCATGTTTCCGCTCCGCAGCATGCCGTGGTGGCTCAAGGCGCTTTCCAACATCACCCCCGCAAAGTATTACCTGATCATCCTGCGGGGGATCATCCTGAAGGGGGTCGGGCTCTCCTCCTGGTGGCCGCAGGTGGTGTATCTGACGGCTTTCACGCTGGTCGTGCTCTTCCTGAGCATCCGGCGATTCAGGAAGACGATCGGGTGACGGCATGAACTTCCAGCGGATCGTCGCGCTCCTGAAGAAGGAATTCACGCAGCTCAGCAGGGACAAAAAGCTCCTCCCGATCATACTGATCGCGCCGGTGATGCAGCTCGGGCTGATGGGGTACGCCGTCTCCGTCGACATCAAGGATATCGCGGTCGGCGTGTGCGACCAGGACAAGTCCGCGGAGAGTCGTGCGCTGATCGAGAAGCTTGTGACCTCCGGATACTTCACGGTCGAATATTCCATCGACGACTACAACGCGATCCAGCCCTACCTGGATGCCGACAGAGTGTCGATGGTCCTCGTCATCCCGCACAGGTTCGGGGATGACATCGTGGGACACCGGAGCGCGAACGTCCAGGTGCTCGTCGACGGGAGCGAGGGAAATACGACCGCCATCGCGCTCGGGTATCTCAGCCAGATCCTCGGGCAGTACTCGTCCGGCATCATGACCCAGGTCGCCGGGGGAAAGCTGCCCACGGCGGGCGTCGGCACCGAGGTCCGCGCATGGTACAACCCGGAGCTCAAGTCGCGCAACTACATGGTGCCCGGACTTCTGGTGATGATCCTGCTCGCCGGGACGATGAACCTCACCTCGATGGCGATCGTGCGGGAAAAGGAGATCGGGACGCTGGAGCAGATCATGGTCACCCCCATCACCCCGACGGAGCTAATGATCGGGAAGATGATCCCGTTTACGGCGATCGCCGCTGTGAACGCGACCGTCGTCGTCGCGGGAATGGTCTTCGGGTTCGGGATCCCCATCCGGGGAAGCGTGCCGCTCCTCATCGGGCTTTCCGGGTGTTTCGTCCTCACGTCGCTCGGGCTCGGGCTCTTTCTCTCCACGATTTCGCGGACGCAGCAGCAGGCGATGATGGTGGGGCAGTTCTTTATTATGCAGCCAATGCTGTATCTTTCGGGGTTCGCGTTTCCCATCGACAACATGCCGCAGATCCTCCAGGGGATCTCCTGGCTGATTCCCATGCGCCATTATCTCTACATCGTCCGCTCGCTGATACTCAAAGGGGTGGGGATCAGCGACCTCTGGCTGCAGGCCACTCTCCTGATCGGGATGGGAAGCGTGGTCCTGGCCGGAAGCGTGCTGCGGTTCAGGAAGAAGCTGGACTAACCCTTCGCGCCCGTCATTGCGGGCCTGTGGCGCCGCAGGCGCCATCTCAGGCCAAGCATTCTCGAGCGCTTTTTGCACCGTCATTGCGAGCCTGTAGCGCCGCAGGCGCCATCTCAGGCCAAGCATTCTCGAGCGCTTTTTGCACCGTCATTGCGAGCCTGTAGCGCCGCAGGCGCCATCTCAGGCGAAGCAATCTCGAGCGCTTTTTGCGAAGTGCGCTCTTTGCATCCCGCCACCGGCGGGGCAATCCAGCTCTGGAAATGGGGAACAATTCAGAGGGTGGTGGAGTACAACCGGTAGAAGGATTCCCCCGGTAGTATTCATGCGCGGCGGGACCCGAAAACCGGATTGACCATGCGACCCCGAAAACGACGTCGGAACATCTTCATACCGACAGGGCTTGTCGCCCTGATCCTTTCGCTCGGGATATTCAGCGCATTTTTGGCGGCTGATCCTCACGCCCGGCCGACCCGGACGATGGAGATAAACTTGCCCCGGGAGCAGTACACTGGTTACGTACTGAGACAACACTATCCTGACCGATATCTCCCAAACAATCGCTGGAAACAGTTCACACTTACACGCGATGCAGTCGCAGATTCAGCACTCATGGAAGAGTTCCGCATGTGTGTCCGGGCACATGTTGCAGCGCACGACACGGCAGACGGCATTACAGTGCACATGGGCCGTGCAACCCCGTACGGTGTGTTCGTACGTATTATTGATATTCTCAACGTCGAACAGGAGCAACGGTACGCAATCGAGGGAGAGGACCTGCTGGTACCTCCAGATCCACCCAACCGCCCGCAGACCGATCAAGTACCCATATGGATTTGCGGGGGCGTCAGATACGAACCGACGGGACCATCACTCTCCTGGTCTTTGATTGGGGCCACGATGAGAGAGCAGTTCGAATTCATGCGGGATCAGAGTGCGCTCAACGCATTTCTTCTCTGCGCGGCGGGGTCTGTGGGGATGTTCTGCATGGATGTGGCGAGAATCCGGGGGATGGGGCGCCGGAGATTGCTTCGTCGTGGCGCCTGCGGTGGCGCCTCTGTCGCCACAGGCGCCACTCCTCGCAATGACGGGGGGGAACGAGGTTATGCCCCCTCGCAATGACGGGGGGGACGAGGTTATTCCCCCTGCTCCTTCACGGAGATTCCGAGAAGCGCCGCCACCTGCATCGCCTGCAGGGGGTCGATGATGGCACCTTGGAGCTGACGGGCCTCGATGTGGAGCCCGGTGAGATCCGACCCCCGGAAATCAACCCCCTTCGTCGTGCTTCCGGCGAAATCCGCCCCGGAGAGGTCGCACCCCCAAAAAACCGCCCCGGGAAGCTCAATCCGCTCGAAAATCGCCTTGCGCAGGTTGCAGCGCTCGAACCGGATGGACTGCCATCGACACGCCGTCAGTATGGCGCTCTCCAGCGTACACTCCCTGAAGAGAATGTCCCTCCCCCTGCATTCGGAAATCTGCGCGCCGGTGAGGCGGCAGCCGCGGAATTCCACCCGCTGCAGACGGCCCCTGGAAAGGGCAATGCCCGGGAGATCCGCCCCTTCGAACAGGACATCGGAAAACCGGACGCCGGCAAGGCGCCCCCCCTCGAAGACGACGCTGCGCAAGACCGCCTGCTCGACCACGACGCCGGCGGCGGCGGTCCTCTCGATCCTGTTCCCCTCGAGAAGAGCACAAGAGATTTCCGCCTCGTCATTCATCGCCTTCGCCGAACACGGGGTGAGCACCTCGGGCAGGCGGGGAGGCTCCGGCAATAATGTCTTCCGCGTGATTTTGTTCATCCCGGGAACACCGGATGTGAATTCTTCGTTAAAAGTGATGAAGCGTCCCGATTCCTGTTGACTTTTGTCATGGGAATCAGGAACATGCGCTTAAGTTCACGCCTCAGTATCGCTCTCCCCTCTGTACTCCCCTCGGGCGAACCAGGAGACCAGTTTCTTTTGTGAGGAGGCCGTTATGCGAAAAAGCAAACGGGCCGTGCGGCACGCCATTCTCCTGCATCTCGTCAAACATCTGAGCGATCAGTACGACGTCCAGATACCCGCGCAGGGTCCGGCGCTCGACGCGCTCTCGGATTCCGAGATCGACGCATTCCTCTCCTTCAGGTCGGATTTCGAGCTGGAGGAGCTGAGAAGCGCGCTCACGCGGCTTGCCGCAGGGACTTACGGCATCTGCGTCGGATGCAAGAAACCGATTGACCAGAAGCTGCTCGGCCACGTGCCGACGATGCGGATTTGCCCCCGGTGCGAAAGCGAATTCAACGCCGAGCTCCAGGTGTCCGCCGATCATACCGCCTGGACAGCAGAGCTTTAGCGGACCATGTTCTTTCCGGCGGGGTACTGCCGCCAGAGAGCGAATGAGCATTTCTCTCCGCCGGGCGAGGGAGGGAGCGCGATGAAGACGAGCCCTCCCGCGCGCCGGGCAGGGACCGACGTGCCGCTCACTGATGCCCGCGCCGCGTACGCCGCCGCAGGCTCAGGAAATCGCACCCCCACGCGTTGAACACCGCTCCCCGTGTACGTCCCTCTCAGCGTGTCCCGGCAAACATGATAGCGAAGCGTCCGGCCGCGCCATGAAAGCGTCTGGCCGACGCCCCTGGCCCAGAATTCGCGCGTCAGCAGAGGCGCGAGTGCAACAGTCCCGTCGAGCTGCAAATCGACGCCCATGAGAAAGCGTTGAGTGATGCGTATGAGATTCGCGGGATACTCGCAGTACGTGTTCGGACCGATCCCCGTCGCTTGTCCCTTCTCATCCGGCACATAACGCTCCCTCCAGTAGTAACCGCTGTCCCGCCCGACCTGGCTGACCTTCCGCAGGCCGGCGATCAGCCCGCGGGCATCACCCATGCGCGCGCGGGCCCAGGCCTCGAGATACCAGACCCGACCCATCGCCGCCAGGTCGTGCCGGTCGTAGTTGAACTCCCACGGGTCATACTTTTCCGGGTGCGTCGCAATTCCCGTCGGCATGCCTCCGTAGTGAAATCTTTTCTCGTCGCGCAGTTGCGGCCAGAGTATCCGCACCTGCCCCGGCGTCGCAACGCCGGTCGCAATTGCGGCCCAGTCGACGTCCGTCAGGCCGTGGTTCGCAATGGCGCCGTGCACCGGGTTGATGTATTCGGCAAAATGGCCTCCGGCCCAGAACCGGCTCACGAAGTGATTGCGGATCCTCGCCGCGAGCGCGTCGTACCGGGAGGCGGCTGCATCGTTTCCCGCGACATGATTGAGCGACGCCGTAATGGTGAACGCATCAACGGCATAGCACTGCGTCACGCCGTCGGCATCAAGCCTCGGCGGCCGCTCGACGTAGTATCCACCCCCCCTGACTTCACCCTCCGGAGTGGTGAGCGAGGCGAGGAAGTCGGCGGAGCGATTAATGGAAGGGAGCTGTGCAATGAGCCACGCAGTATCGAGCGTGGCCCTGTAAATCACGTCGGCATTCTGAATGTATGTCGGGCTTGCGAGCGCCTCGAGGGGATTGCCGGGAACCCAGTGAACGTACAGGCCTCCGTTGGGGGCAACAATGCCAGGGTATCCTTTCGGGCCGATATCTTTCCCCCCCATCCCGGGGAAAATCGCCAGGGGAAGCAGCCCGTCTTCTCGCTGGAACGATTTCACGTACTCCCAGTTTGCGCGGACGACGTCGGCCCTGTTCAGCCACAGGAGGGCATCACTCATCTGATGCCCGTCAAGCGACGGATAAGTGTACCCGTAGCCGAACCCGTGGCCGTCGGCGCAGACGGAGAAGTAGCCGACAAAAACGTTCGGGTTGACCGCGGCCAGCACATTCTGCAGCGCCGCGCGCTGATATGCCACGGCGAGCCCGCTGTCGGGGATGTCGACGGCAGGACTCTGTGCATGCGCTGCGGGGGACAAGAGCGCCGCGGCGACCGGGACAAGCGCCGCGGCAATACGATGGCGGAGGATAATCAAGGTGCGATATAGCATGCGACCTCCTGCGACACACATCTCTTCGCGGGGGAAATTCATATTGCGGCGGGTTCAGCGGTCCGATTTGAACCTTAGAGGCGCGCCGGGAGCCCGCCGCGCATGGATGAGCTCGGCGACGACGCTGACGGCGATTTCTTCAGGCGTCGCGGCCCCGATGTCGATCCCGATAGGCGAGCGGACCCGCTGCAGCGCGCCGGGAGATGCGCCCCGCGCGATCAGCCGGTCGAACGTGGCCGCAACCTTCTTCCTGCTCCCGATCATGCCGATGTACCCGGCCTCGGTCTTCACCGACTCGCCGAGGACCAGCTCATCGGCCTTGTGGCCGCGCGTGACGATCACGATCGAGGAAGATGCCCGGACGTCCAGGCGCGGGAACACCGCCAGGAAATCCGAGGCCATCGTCTCCACGGCGTCCGGGAAACGGACGGCATTCGCGTATTCCGGCCTGTCGTCGATGACGGTCACCCGGAATCCGGCCATCGACGCGATCCTGCAGACGGCGAGCGACACGTGCCCCCCGCCGAAAAGGAGGAGCGACGGGGCCCCGGGGACACGCTCCAGCACGACCGCGCAGTCGCCGGCGGTCACGCGACGCGCGCCACCCGGCCGGCCGATCTCCCCGGCGGCCCCGAGGATTTCCCCCGCATGCGGCTGTAGAATGTCGGGGAGGGCCCCGGCGCCATTGGCGGGCGCTTCAGTCTGCAGGGACCCCGCACGATCGAGCGGGATGATGAACCGGCAAATGATCCTCCCGTCCAGGCGTGAGACAGTGCCCCTGACGGTATCGTCCCCTGAATCCCTCCGTTCAAGCAACGCCGCAAAGAAGGGGGCGTCACTTCCGAGCAGCGGTTCGATGAACACGTCCAGCGTCCCACCGCAGACCATGCCGGTTTCGGGGTGATCCTCCGTGAGCGTAAACGTCATCACCGCCGATCGACCTTGTCCGCTCAGACCGGAGGCCGCGACGATCACGTCCGCTTCGATGCATCCCCCGCCGATCGTCCCCGCCAGCCGCTCGCGCCGCGGGCCGACGAGCATCCGGGAGAGGGCCCCGGCGGGGGTGGACCCCGACGTGCCGATCACCGTCGCAAGCATCACGACCCCGTGCGCGCCGAGCGCGGTCGCTATGTGGTCCAGCGCATCCATCACATCGTGAGCGCCATGACGGACTTGCACGTGTGGAGGCGGTTCTCCGCCTCGGGGAAGACGCGCGACTGCGGTCCGTCGATCACGGCGTCCGTCACCTCGAATCCCCTGTCCGCGGGGAGGCAGTGCATGTAGATAGCGTCCTTCGCCGCGAGCTTCATCCGCCGCTCGTCGCAAATCCAGTCGTTGTACTTCTTCGAGATCTCCAGCGCTTCCGCAGGGTTGTGGAACAGGGACTCGATTCCCCATGATTTCGGGTAGACGATGTCCGCGTCGCGGAACGCCTCGTCCATCGAATCAACAACCTCGAACTTCGTTCCGTTCTTCGCGGCCATCGTGCGCGCGTACTCCATCGGGCCCTTCATCAGGGCGTACTCCGGAGGATGGGCAACCATCACGTCGAGGCCGAAACGGGTCATGAGCGTGATAAGCCCCTGCGGCACGGACATCGGCTTGGCGTAGCTGGGGGCGTAGGCCCAGGAGACCGCGATCTTGAGGCCGCGCAGGTTCCTGCCGAATTCCTCCCGGATCGTCATCAGGTCGGCAAGCGTCTGGAAGGGATGGTCGACGTCGCACTGCATGTTGAGCACGGGGACGCGGGCGTGCTCCGCGACCGTGCGCATGTACGCGTTCCCTTCACCCGGCACCAGGTCGTGCCGGATGGCGATCGCGTGGCCGTAGCTCGAGAGGATGACCCCCATGTCCTTCGGGGATTCCCCGTGCGCCACCTGCGACGTCTCCGCCGCGATGAAATGCGCATGGGCGCCGAGCTGCGTCGCCCCGGCCTCGAACGAATTCCGCGTCCGCGTGGACTTGTCGAAGAAGAAGAGGAAAATCGTCTTGTCCGGCAGGTACCGGGTGGGCTTCCCCTGGCGGAACGATTTTTTCAGCTTTGCGGCCGTGTCGAGCGCCAAGTCGATTTCCTTCACTGTCCAGTCGCGTGTCTCGATATAGTCGCGCCCCCTGAGTGTGCGGGGGAGCTTCGCGGGCGTACGGGATGGCATGATCGTTTTCTATGAGTGGTTGATGGCTGCGATGTACGCCGGCGGGAACGCGGCGTACCACGCCGTGGCCTTCACGAGGTGTTCGACGGGAATCTGTTCCGTCGCCATGTGCGCGTGCACCTCGTTGCCGGGGCCGAACCCTATGCACGGGATGCCGTGCATCCCCATGACGGCGACGCCGTTGGTGCTGAAGACCCAGCGGCCGACCAGCGGGGACGCGCCGAAGAGCGCCTCGAAGTTCCCCACACCCGCGCCGAGCAGGGGATGGTTCTCCGGCAGGAGCCATGTGGGGTAGTACTTCCGCGTGGCGTACGTGAGACCCCGCCAGCTCGGAACGCTGTAGTTGAGCACCGCGACGGTCGCCCCCGCGTCGCGGACCGATGAAAGTTCGCGGATTTCCCGGAGCGCCGACTCCATCGTGTCCGTGGCCGCAAGCCGGCGGTCCAGGTGAATGGTGGATGAGTCAGCCACAGCGCAGAGGGAGGGGGAGGTGGAGCGGATCTCGGCGATCGTCACGGTCCCCTTTCCCAGGAATGGCTCGCCGCCGAGACGGTCGTTCAGCTTCTCGATGTCCTGGACGATCGGGGCCATTTTGTAGATCGCGTTCACGCCCCGCTCCGGCGCGGAGCCGTGGCAGGAGACCCCCTTCGTCCGCACCTCGATTTCCATCCGGCCGCGGTGGCCGCGGTAAACGCCGAGGTTCGTCGGTTCGGCGATCACGACGGCCTCGGGACGGATCCGGTCCTCGTTGATGATATACTGCCAGCAGAGCCCGTCACAATCCTCCTCCTGGACGCTCCCGACGACGTACAGCGTGAATTCGTCCTCGAGCCCGAGCTGCCGGATGAGCTTGCCCCCGTGGACGATGGACGCAAGTGCCCCCTTCATGTCGCACGCCCCGCGGCCGTAGATCACACCGTCTTTTTCCGCCCCCGTGAACGGGTCGACGCTCCAGTTCGCGGGATTGCCGACGTCCACCGTGTCGACGTGCGCATCGAACGCGATGACGTGCTTCCCCCGGCCGATCCGGCCGAGGATGTTTCCCATGCCGTCGACCATGACCTCGTCGTAGCCGCAGGCTTCCATCTCTTCCCTGATGCGCGCGATCACGCGCTCCTCCTGCGCGCTGAGTGACCTGATGGCGATCAGGTCGCGGAGGAATTTAACGACGGCGCGCTCGTTCTTCTGCGCGGCGGAGAGTATTTCAGACGGGCTGGTCATAGTCGTCGGTATTCCATAAGTGCCCCTCAGTGCGCATCGTTGAATGCCTCGATGAGGCGGTCAAAGAGCAGGACCTCGTCTTCGAACCGCGAACGCCAGTACTCCGGGTCGCGCTGCGCGTTCAACTCTTCGACGGTCTTTCCCTGCTGCTCGACCCAGGTGAAGTACTTCAGGTTGTGCAGCGCCTTCCTGTCGGTGTGCGAAAGCTCCCGGAAGAAATCCGCCCGCTGGTGGTGGAGGGGTCCCTCCAGGTCGCGGATCGCGTCCGTGGCGGTGTAGGCCCCCCGCTCGCGCGTCAGCTCCGCAAGGCGGGACGCATACAATCCGGAGGAATCCGTGAACACGGTGACGACGACATCGCGGGGACCGAGCTCGTAGGAGCGCGCGGTCTTGATCGCGGCCAGCAGGTTCGCAACGCCGGAGATCCCCAGGAGCGCAAGCGACGCCACTGCTTCCTGGGCGAGACCGAGCGACGCAAGCCACCGTTTCCCCTCCTCCTCGTTGAACAGCCGCAGCACGCGGATGCAGTCCTCGTCGTCGATCGCGGCGACGGCGTTGGTCGTCATCACGTTGTGCACCCAGGGGACGTGCTTGTCGCCGATCCCCTCGATCCGGTGCCCGCCGAATCCGTTCATGAGCAGCGTCGGACACTGGAGCGCCTCGCTGGCCACCGTGCGGCAGCCCGGAAATCTCTTCTTCAGGTAGTCTCCCGCCGCGATCGTTCCCGCGGACCCGGTCGCCGAGACGAAGGCTGCGGGGGCACATTGTTCGAGGGAAGGCTCGGCGAGAGCCTCCTCGATCGCCGGCCCGGTAACGGCATAGTGGAAGATCGGGTTGCCGAACTCCTCGAACTGGTTGAAGATCACGTTGACGGGATCCCTCTTCAGCTCCCAGCACTTGTCGTAAATCTCCTTGACGTTCGACTCGCATCCCGGTGTGGCGATGACCTCGGCGCCGATCTCGCGCAGCCAGGTGAAACGCTCAACAGACATCTCCTCCGGGAGTATCGCCAGTGCCGTGCAGCCCAGCAGCGCGCAATCGAACGCCCCTCCCCTGCAGAAGTTCCCGGTGGAGGGCCAGACGGCCCTGTGACGGGAGGGATCGAACTCTCCGCTCACCAGGCGCGGGACAAGACAGCCGAAGGCGGCGCCGACCTTGTGCGCGCCGGTCGGAAAGTACTTTCCCACCAGGCCGATGATCCGCGCGTCGACCCCCGTGATCGCCCGGGGGATTTCAAGCGCGTTGACGTTGCCGTAGAACCCGGTCTCAAGATCATTCTTCCACGTGATGCGGAAGAGGTTCACCGGGTTCACGTCCCACAGGCCCACGCCCTCCAGGCGCGAGGCGACGGACGGGGGGATGCTGTGCGGGTCCCGCAGCTCGGCGAACGTCGGGATCCTGATTCTTCTCTCGCGGCAGCGCTGCGCGCTTCGCTTGATGATGTCTTCCCTGAGCGTGCCGATGATGTTGGATTTCATGCGACCTCCTGGAGCGCGATGCATGATTCGGGGCAGACGTGGGGACAGAGCCCGCAGCCGACGCAGCGGTCCGGGTTCACGGCCGGTATCCTGTTGTCCCGCCGGTCGATCGCCATGTGCCCGCCGTCCCTGCAGGCCACGTAGCAGACTTCGCACCCGGTGCAGCGCGATTCGTCGATGACGCTTCGCATCGTCCGCCTCGGCAGGTCGTCGTGAACGGCGATGTGGGGCAGGGCCTTCCCCACAATGTCGAGCGGCGAGGCAAAGCCCATGGCGTCCAGGTAGTGCGCCATCCCGCTCCTGAGATCGTCGATCACACCGAATCCGCGGTGCATGACGAGCGTGCAGAACTGGACGCACCGGGCGCCGACGCTCATGAACTCGACGGCGTCGCGCCAGGAAGACGCCCCGCCCGTGCCGAGGATCGGGAGGGGAACGTGGCGCGCGATCTCCGCGATCGTGCGGAGCGTGATCGGCTTGATCGCGGGACCCGTGAGCCCGCTGTACGTCGAGCGGCTTCCCAGCGGCGGATTCGGCACGAACGAGTAGATGTCGATCCCCATGAGCGCCTGGATCGAGTTGGAGGCCGTCAGGGCGTCGGCCCCGCTCCTCCGGACGGCCCTGGCGACCTCCACGATGTCCGTCACGTGCGGCGTGATCTTGATCGACACGGGGACGCGCGCGGCCGCTTCCTTCACCCAGCCGGCGGTCAGCTCCGTCGCCGCGACGCTCTGCGCGAGCATCTTCCCGGGGTCTTCGCCGATATTCCCCTGGGGACACGAGAAACTGCACTCGATAAGGTCGACGCCCGCCTTCTCGAGCCGGACGACGAGCGACTGCCAGTCTTCCTTCCTCCCCGCCATGATGCTCGCGGCAACCATCTTACGGGGAAACTCCCTCTTCAGCGCGCGCACGGTGGATTCCACCCGGTCGATGTGGTGCGCAGAGATCAGGTCGATGTTTCCCATCCCGAACAGGAGCTTCTCCTCGTGGTTCAGCGCCGACATCATCGGGTACGCGAGGTCGACCCGCGTTCCCTCCACCGATGTGGTCTTCAGAACGGCCCCCGCCCACCCCATCCGGAATGCCCGCGCGACCATTTCGCCCTCATCCGTCGAGGGACCAGCCGCGAGAATGAACGGGTTTTCGAGCGGGATCCCCAACAGCTCGTACGAGAGATCCCTGACGGGGAAGAAATCAGGTCCCGGCCGCTGTGCGCTCTCCATCACGCTCCCTCATGATATGCTCGTG
>Ga0335080_10001919_pt1 | contig 20673 bp, 21 predicted proteins | sample Lox_Sample_34_FD_206720 | JGI IMG/M metagenome (GOLD analysis project Ga0335080, IMG submission 206720) | Soil microbial communities from Loxahatchee National Wildlife Refuge, Florida, United States - Lox_Sample_3.4 | ecosystem: Environmental > Terrestrial > Soil > Wetlands | place: USA...
TCTGCGCCAGGAAGCTCGTGCCCATCAGCTTCCGGTTATACTCCGGGACGCATCCCAGTTTCCGCGCCAGGTCGCCGTCCGCCGGATTTTCGATCTTGAGCACGTCCGCCCCGAGGAGCGCCAGGTGCATTGTGGCAAACGGCCCCGAGAGGACGTTCGTCAGGTCGAGCACGCGTATACCGTCGAGCATTTGCGTCTGCTTCATCGGGGATTCAATCCTGAGGTGCGCCAATCGTTCCTGTCCGGTACACCGTACCCGGCAACTCCCTGGCAAAGTACCCGGCGACATCCGATGCGAGGGCGGTCAGTGCGTCCAGATCGATCTCCGTGCACATCCCCATCGCGCGGAACATGTGGACCAGGTCCTCCGTGCAGACGTTTCCCCCCGCGACCTTCGTAAACGGGCAGCCGCCGAGGCCCGCCACGGAGGACTCGAACGATGTCACGCCCGAGCGTAACGCTGCGTACGCGTTCGCCAGCCCCATGCCGTACGTGTTGTGAAAGTGGCAGGCGATCTCGAGCCCTCCGTCGAGCCCGCGGAGGGCGCCGAAGAGAGCTTCCACGTGTGCGGGCGCCGCGTGCCCGGCCGTGTCCGCAAGGCTGATGTTCCTCATACCGGCCTCGATGTATCGGCCCGCAATCGCCAGGACGCGCTCGGGGGGAACTCGCCCTTCGTACCCGCAGCCGAACGCGGACTGGACGGAAAGCTGCACGCGCTTCCCTTCGGCGCACGCGCGCCGGGCGACGCCGATGATCCGGTCCGTCGCCTCCGCGACCCCCATGCCCGTGTTTTTCATGCTGTGCGTCTCGCTCGCCGAGACCCCCGCGCAGATGAGGTCCACGCCGCATGCGAGCGCCCGTTCGAGCCCTTTCTCATTGAGCACGAGCGCCGAGAGCGTCACGCCTGCCGGCCTCTCCCCGGATTCTGCAAGTGCCGCGAAAAGCCGGTCCGTGTCCGCCATCTGGGGAACTCTGGCCGGGTGAACAAACGACCCGACCTGTATCGTCCCCACGCCCGATGCGATCAGCCGCCGGAGCCACGCGAGCTTTGTCTCGGTCGGCACGACGTCCCGCTCCATCTGGAGGCCGTCCCTGAGGCCCACTTCGTGTATGTGGACCGCGCTCACCGGCCCGCCTGCACGCGCGAAGCGATCGCGCGCGCCATGTCAAGCGTTCCCGCACTCCCTCCCATGTCGTACGTCCGGCACTTCCCTTCGCGGATCACCGCCGCGGTCGCCTCATCGACGGCCCGCGCGCGCGAGGTTTCCCCCAGCCATTCCAGCATCATTTTCGCAGCGAGAATCGTCGCGATCGGGTTCACCTTGTACTGTCCCGCGTACTTGGGGGCGGAACCGTGGGAGGGCTCGAAGACCGCCAGGCGCTCACCGATGTTCCCGGAGCACCCGAAGCCGAGTCCCCCGACCATCTGCGCGGCGAGATCGGAAATGATATCGCCGTAGAGATTGGGGGCCACGAGGACGTCGTAGTTGAGAGGATTCTTCAGGAGCCACATGCAGATGGCATCGACGTTCGCGTCGTCCGTGGCGATCTCCGGATAGTCCTTCGCGACGGATTTCGCCGTCTCGAAGAAGAGGCCGTCGCTCGCCCGGACGACGTTCGCCTTGTGGACAATCGTGACTTTCCTGCGCCCGTTCTTCCGCGCAAATTCGAACGCCGCGCGGGCGATCCGCTCGGACCCTTTCCGCGTGTTCACCTTGCAGGAGACGGCGTACTCGGTACCCCCGAGCCCCCCGAAGGGGGCAAAGGGGGGCGAGAGTTTCTTGAGGACGTCCGCAAGCTCTCCCGGCACAGGGCTGAACTCGACGCCCGCGTAGAGATCCTCCGTGTTTTCACGGAACATGACCAGGTCGATGCCCTCCTTCAGGTTCAGCGGGTTGCCCGGGTATGCCCTGCAGGGACGGAGACAGGTGTAGAGGTCGAACATCTGCCGCATCCGCACGATGGGGGAGCGGTACACGAGGTTCTTCCCGCGGAGGCCAGCGGCGAGCTCCGATTCCGCCGCCTTGACCGGCTTGGAGGTGATGGCGCCGAACATGGCCGCGTCGGCATGCCGGAGAAGCTCGACAGTTCGCGGGGGAAACGCATCGCCCTCGCTCCGCCAGAACTCCCACCCGATATCGCCGGGGATGTACTCCGCGGCGAAGCCTGCGGCATCAAGAACGATGTGCGCCCCCTCCATGACTTCCCTGCCGATCCCGTCCCCCGGGAGCCAGGCGATCCTGTACGTGCTCATGCTGCGCGTCCCCCGTTCAGTCGGCGATGCCGGTTTCGAGATCACGCTGGAGGACGATCTCCTCCAGCTCCCTGCGGAGCGTCTCGGCGTGCTCCTGTTCCATCGCCGAGAGCGACAGGAGCATCTTCCGTGTATGCATGCTCCCGGCGAGGCTCGCGGCGTGCCGGTAGTAGTCGCGCGCGTCCTCCTCGTCGGCGATCGCGAGCGTGAGTATGTCCTGCAAGGACATGGTCGTCCAGTCGGGCGTGTCGGGTCGTGTGTGCGGCATGTCAGGCAAAGCTGTCGTTAATCCTGTCGATGGCATTGAACTTCACGGCAAGTATGTCCTTCAGTTCCCGGAGACGCGCAAGCGCGCGCTCCCTCTCGCGCACCATCTCGTCGAGTATCAGCCGCACGTCGGGATAGTCGCACTGCGCGGCGTATTTCCGGTACTCCCTGACCGCCTCCTGCTCGCGGTGCTCGGCGACTTCGAGCGCGCTGCAGAGGCCCTTGCATGTGTGGACGCATTGTGTGGTCATGTGCACCTCGCTGTTCATCGATGCCTGCCGTCATTGCGAGCCGCTTTCCAGGCGAAGCAATCCCGGGCGAGATTGCTTCGCTTCGCTCGCAATGACACGCTAATCGGCCGCAACAGATCATTTCGCCGCGACCGGCTCACCCGCCGCGAGCTCCATTCCCCGCCTCAAGGCCTGCTCGTTGAGCGGAAGCGTGTGATGGTACCGTTCCGGGAGGACTTTCTTCAGCGCCTCCATGACGCCGCTCATCTCCACGACATGCGTCCGCGCCAGGAAGGCGCCGAGGACGATCATGTTCAGCGTCCGCGGGTTCTTCAGCTTCGCCGCCTCGACCGCCGCAGGGAGGGGGAGCACGGCGCAATCGGTCCGCGTCGGCGGCGTGATGATGTTCGTGGATTCGTAGATCAGCAGGCCCCCGGGGCGCACGGCGCGCTCGAACTTGTCCACCGACGGCTGGTTCAGCGCGATCACGGTGTCGAACGTCGTGATGATCGGCGAGCTGACCCGTTTGTCGGCAACGATGACGATGCAGTTGGCGGTGCCGCCCCGCATCTCGGGGCCGTAGGAAGGCATCCAGGTGATCTCTTTCCCCTCCACCATGCCGGCGTAGGCCAGCGTCATCCCCATCGAGAGGACGCCCTGTCCGCCGAAGCCGGCAACAAGCAATTCATGTTTCATGGTCGGTTCCTTTATTTGGGCGCCTTGAGCTCACCGGGAGGGTACACCGGGAACATGTGCTCCGCCATCCAGCGATTGGCCTCCAGGGGCGTCATCTTCCACCCCGAGGGGCAGTTGGAGACCACCTCGATGAAGCACGTCCCCCGTTTCTCCTTCTGGAACTGGAACGATTTCAGCACCGCCTTCTTCAGGTGCCGCACCGCCCCCGCCGTGTGGACGGAGTTCCTGCTCACGTAGCAGACGCCCGGGAGCGTCGCCACGATGTCCGTGATCCTGAGCGGGTAGCCCGCCGTCTCCACGGTGCGTCCCCCGGGAGTCGTCGTCGTGGTCATCCCCAGGAGCGTGGTGGGGGCCATCTGTCCCCCCGTCATGCCGTATATCGCGTTGTTGACGAAGACGATGAGTATGTTCTCCCCACGGTTGGCGGTGTGGATCGTCTCCGCCGTGCCGATGGCGGCCAGGTCGCCGTCCCCCTGGTAGGAGAAGACGTACCTGTCCGGGAGTATCCTCTTGATCGCCGTGGCCACGGCGGACGCCCTCCCGTGGGCGGCCTCCTGCATGTCCACGTTCAGGTAATTGTACGCGAAGACGGAGCACCCGACCGGCGCCACGCCGACCGTGGTCTCCTGGATGTTCAGCTCCTCGATCGCCTCCATGAGCACGCGGTGCACCACGCCGTGCCCGCAGCCCGGGCAGTAGTGGGAACGCGTGTCGGTGAGCGTCCCGGGGCGTTCGTACACGCACTCGAGCCCCGTCAGATCCTGGACCGCTGCCTGTCGTTCCATCTCAGTAAGCCTCCTCGTGCTGTGGCACCGCGTCATGGACCATCGTCTCGAGCGCGGCGAGGACCTCGTCGGGCGAGGGGATAATCCCGCCCATGCGGCCGTGGAAACGGACCGGCGTCCGCCCCTCCACCGCCAGGCGGACGTCCTCGACCATCTGGCCCGCGTTCATCTCGACGACGAGGACCCCCTTCACGCTTCCGGCGAGAGCGCGGACCGCGTCGGTCGGCCAGGGGAAGAGCGTCACGGGCCTGAGCAGGCCGGCTTTGATGCCCCGCGCGCGCGCCATCTCCACCGCCCCCTGCGCGATGCGCGCCGCCAGGCCGTACGCCACCAGGAGGTACTCTGCGTCGTCGGTGAGGAAGTGCTCGCACCGCGTTTCCCGGGCGGCCATGAGGCGGTACTTCTCCTGCAGGCGCAGGTTGATCTGCTCCATCTTCTCCGGCTCGATGTGCAGCGACGTGATGATATTCCGCTCCCGCGACTTCGGCTTGCCTGTTGTCGCCCAGGGCTTCGGCAGTATGTGCTCCGCCGGCACGTAGTCCCTGAATGCCACCTTTTCCATCATCTGCCCCAGCGCGCCGTCCGCCAGTATCATCACGGGTGTCCGGTATTTGTCGGCCAGGTCGAACGCGTCAAACACGAAATCCGCCATCTCCTGGACGCTCGCAGGCGCGAGCACGAGCAGCCGGTAATCGCCGTGCCCGCCCCCCTTGACCGCCTGGAAGTAGTCTCCCTGCGAGGGCTGGATCGTGCCGAGGCCCGGCCCTCCCCGGTTGACGTTGACCACCAGGCACGGAAGCTCGGCGCAGGCGATGTAGGAGATTCCCTCCTGCATCAGGCTGATCCCCGGGCTCGAGGAGCTGGTCATGACGCGGGCCCCCGCCCCGGCGGCCCCGTAGACCATGTTGATGGATGCCACCTCGCTCTCGGCCTGCAGGACGATCATCCCCCTCGAGCGCCCCTCCCCCGCCAGGTATTCGAGGATCTCGGACTGCGGCGTGATCGGGTATCCGAAATAGGCGTTGCAGCCCGCGCGGATCGCCGCTTCCGCCAGGGCCTCGTTCCCCTTCATCAGCTTTGATTCGCTCACGGGTTCTTCCTTTCGTCGTCGAGTGTGACGGTGACGTTTTCCCTGACGTTCGTGATCGTCGCGACCGGCACCCTGTCTTTTTTCCTGTTCTCGCGGTACACGGTGATCACCGCGTCGGGGCACACGAGCGCGCAGTTGATGCACCCCGTGCAGTTGTCCTTCACCAGCACCGCGTAGTGATACCCCAGCGCGTTGATCTCCTGCGAGAGGGCCAGGCTCTCCTGGGGACAGGCGTCGATGCAGAGCTCGCACCCCTTGCAGGTTTCCACAGCGAATGCAACAGTTCCCTTGATTGCCATGAAGCTTCTCCTTACAGGTAGTGATGCGACTTTGCGAATGCTTCAAGCTCCTCGCGGAACGCCGGATGGGCGATCCCGATGAGCAGCTCCGCGCGCTGCCGGACGGTCCGCCCGTGGAGATTGACGACACCGAATTCGGTGACCACGTAGTGCACGTCGCCCCGCGACGTGGTGACCCCCGCCCCCTCCATCAGGTGGGGGGTGATCCGGGATACCGTCCCTTCCTTCGCCGTCGACGGCAGGGCGATGATCGGCTTTCCCCCCTCGGAACGGGCGGCGCCCCGGAGGAAATCCACCTGCCCGCCGAACCCGCTGTAGAACCTGTACCCGATCGTGTCGGCGCAGACCTGACCGGTGAGGTCGATCTCGATCGCCGAGTTGATCGCCACCATCATCCTGTTCCGCGCGATCGTGAAAGGGTCGTTCGTGAACTGTGTGGGGCGGAATTCCATGGCGGGGTTGTTGTCGATAAAATCGAAGAGCCCGTGGGAGCCGAGCACGAACGAGGTGACCACCTTGCCGGGGAGGAGCGTCTTGCGCATGTTGGTGATCACGCCCGATTCCATCAGCGGGATCACGCCGTCGGAGACCATCTCCGAGTGGACGCCCAGATGCTTCCGGTCGCCCAGGAACTTCACCACGGCGTCCGGGATGCGGCCGATCCCGAGCTGCAGCGTGGAGCCGTCCTCGACCAGCGAGGCGACGTGCGCGCCGATCTTCTGGTACGTCTCGATCTCCTCCGGCGTCTCGTCCCCCTCCATCTGCGGAAGCTCCTGGAGCGGGACGCTCGTCTCCACCGCGTAGTCGATCCTGCTCATGTGGATGAAGCTGTCGCCGAGCGTCCGGGGCATGTTCGTGTTGATCTGCGCGATCACCACCTTCGCGACCTCCGTCGCCGCCTTGGTGCACTCGACGCCGACGCCGAAGCTGCAGTAGCCGTGCTCGTCGGGGGGGGAGACCTGCACGAGCGCAACGTCGATCGGGTAATGCCTGTCGTACAGCAGCGAGGGAATTTCCGAGAGGAAGATGGGCGTGAAATCCGCCCGGCCGTCGCAGACGGCGGCGCGGACGTTTTTCCCTATGAAGAACGCGTTGTGGCGGAAATGCCCCTTCATCTCGGGGCGCACGTACGCCGCCTGCCCGACGCCGAGCAGGTGGCAGACTTCCACGTCCTGGAGCTCCTGGTAGCGTTCGACCATCGCATCCACCAGCACCTGCGGGACGGCGCACCCGGGATGGATGTAGACCCGGTCCCCCGAGTGGATCACGGACACCGCATCGGCGGCCGCGACGAACTTTCGCTCGTAGCGTGACTTGACCGCCGCCGTTATGGAATTGTAGTGCATGCATGCCTCCGGAGTGAGTGCCGCCCCCTCAGTGCGTCGCCACGAGCGACGCGGCGAGGTCCCTGATGATGTCGTCCGGCTTTTCGAGCCCGACCGCGAGCCTGATCCCTCCCGGGTCCAGCCCCGACGCGATCTGCTCCTCCGGCGGGATGGCCGAGTGGGTCATCGATCCGGGGTGTTCGATAAGCGTCCGGATGTTCCCCAGGCTCACCGCCAGCGTGATGCAGTAGGCGTTCGCGGCGATGTGGTTGATGAACCGCTCCGCCCGGTCGAGCGCCGCGGCGGGCGTCTCACCGTTCATCACGAAATAAATCATCGCCCCGGGGGCGAAATTGCCGTCGTAGTCGACCATCTGCGTGCGCGCCAGCGCCGCCTGCGCGAACGACGGGAGTCCGGGGTAGCGCGTGCACGCGATCTCCGGCCGCGCCGCGAGAAACTCCGCCACCTTCCCGGAGGTCTGCTGCATCTGGCGCATCCGGACCGCGAGCGAGGGGAGGCCCTGGACCAGCACCGGCCATGCGCTCTTGGGGGAGAGGACCCCGCCGAAATCCTTCCGGTAGAGCATCAGCATGTCGCTGCTCCAGCGGGGACCGATGACGACGCCCCCGATGTCCGTGCCGAACCCGCCGATCGCCTTGGTGAGCGAGTGGACGACGAAATCGATCCCCAGGGAAATCGGCCGCTGGCAGAAGGGGGTCGCGAAGGTGCTGTCGACGACGGTGCGCAGGAGCTCCTCGTGCGGACGATTGCGGTTGACGGCGGCCGCAATGCCGGCGATCGCGCGGAGGTCGATCAGGCGGAGCGTCGGGTTGACGGGCGTCTCCATGTACAGCACGCGCGTCGCGCGCGTGATCGAGCGGCGCACCTCGTCCAGGTCGGTGAAGTCGATGAACTTCACGCTGATCTTGAGACGGGGGTACCACGTGGTGAGCAGCGAATAGGTGCAGCCGTAGAGCGTCTTGTGCGCCAGGATCTCGCTCCCCGTCCCGGTGAGTATCCCCAGCACGCCGGCGATGGCGGCCATCCCGCTCGCGAACGAGACCGCGACGTCGCCCCCTTCGGCGTACGCCAGGTTCTCCTCCAGCATGTCCTTGTTCGGCTCGCCGAGCCGGTCGTAGATGTAGATCGGCGCGCGCGACGTGACGGTCAGCTCATCGCTCGCATGGGCGAACTCCGCGAACCCCTGCGCGCCGCGGCGCGCGCTGTCCAGGCGGTACGTGGCGCTGGAGGTGACCGGCGGGAGGAGATGGTGGCTGTAGTCCCAGCGCGGATCGTCCCCCTGCCCGTAAATCAGGTGCGCCTCGGCGGAGTATCCCTTGTCCTTGTCATCCATGGCAAAACCTTTCAGCGTGACATGTGTTGCCGCTTCTTCAGAGCGCAGGCGCGCCCAGGAGCACCTCGTCCACCGGCCGGCGCGGAGTGCGCGCGGGCTCCGTCAGGGAGAACCCGATCCGCAGCAGCAGCTGCGGCCAGCCGGTGAGCCCGCAGACGGCCCGGAGCCTGACGCGGAGATCGGGCACCTGGACCGGCATGTTGAAATAGCTGTGGTGGAGCCCCTCGCGCGTGAGGACGAGGAGCGCGTGCTGCAGCAGCTCCCCGCACGCAAGCCAGTGGGGCACGGCGTCCTCGCTCTGGATCACCAGGAGTCCGGGCGCTTCCGCGCAGAGATTCCTGTCCCTCGCCGCGCGCACCGCCCCCGTATCCATCACCCTGGCGGTCCACGGCCCGAGCGCCGCAGCCACCGTGTTCATCCCGAGCGCCGCCCCGGTGACGCCGTCATGCTTCTGCGTCCAGTTCGGCCTGATCCACTCGGCGATGTCGCCCCGGAACGACGGGTCCGCCAGCTGCATCCGGTCGGCCGCGGCGACGAGCTCGCTCACCCTGCCGTTGATGCTCCCGTCCGTGGAAACGGCGACGCCCGCCATCCCGCCCGAGTCCAGGGTCCGGATTCTCCGGACGATCGACTCCGGGACGCGCGAGAGGAGGAACGGGCGGCGGTTCGTGTGCCGCCGGAGTATGGGGCCGAACAGGGACGCCAGCGACTCGTCCGGCGGAGATCCCGGCGCCCGCTCGCCGAGCGCGACGGTCGCCAGCGGGCGCTCGGAGTCGCCCGTATAGGAGTAGTGCACCCGGCACTCCAGGCCGAACCGCGCGGCGGCGACGCGCAGCGTGAAGACGGCGGCCCCCACGCTCATCAGGAGCTCCCGGTTGCCCGGGTCGACGACGGGCATCCGCCGGGAGTAATCGGCGAAGACCTCGATGCCCCCGCTCACCAGGGCGAATTTCCACGGCTGCGTGTTGTGCGTCGACGGGGAGAGCACCGCGTAGCGCAGGAGGAAGAGCGCCTGCTCCCGCGGCGTCCCGGTCCAGGGAAACTCGTTTTCATCCACCGCGTACGGCGTGATCATCGGATCGAAATCAGCACTCATCGGCATGTCCTCGTCTCGTCGAGCGGCGCACCGGGCGCGGGCGGTTACTCGGGCTCGTGCACTTGAAGCTCTTCGGCGGCGCGGATCGCATCCACCGGGCAGTCGTCCATCGCCTCCTGGATATAGTCTTCCTCCTCGTTCCCCCGGGGCTGCCGCGCGACGAAGTAGGTGTTCGTGGTTTTCTCAAAATCGAAATTATCGGGGGCGACCGCCGCGCAGTACGCGCACCCGTCGCACAGGTCGGTCGTGAAGTACTTGCCCGGCACGTTGAACGGCAGTTTCTTCGGCTCTTCGGCTTCCATCACTCCTCCTTTGAACGTTTGACGCATGCGAGGGCGAAGCCCGCCATCATTACGAGCGTGCCCCCCCACAGGAAGTTGATGCCCGGCTTGGTGCTGATATCCGCCACCAGGGCTTCGGGCTCCGGAACGGACCCCGTCGATGCCGGCGCGGCTGCCGGCTCCTGCACCCCGACCGGGGAGATGTAGACATCTTCGGTGAGCGACGATGCGATATCGGGAGTCCGCAGCACACCCTGGTCCGCGCCCGGCGCCATCGACGGGGCGAGGCGGAACGACTCGTGGGGTCCCGTCACGCTGACGGCGAACTCCAGCCTCCCCCCTTCGCGCTGCATGTAGCCGAGGTACGTCATGGAGCGGCCCAGCACCGTGCGGGGGGAATACTGCGGGAGCACCGCGTGTTCTTTTGCGCCGAACCGGCCGGTGGCGACGACGCCCAGGAGGAAGAGCGCGATACCCGCATGGGCGATCTTGCCGCCGAGCGACCGCCAGTCGCGCCGCGCCGCGGCGGCGCCGAACCGGATGTTCGCCGCAAGGGCGAACAACGCGGCAAAAATGAGGACGATCGCGCCCAGGTCGCGCACGCCGGCGAGAAGCAGGACGAGACAGACGGCGGCGGCGGCGCCGAGCGAGGTCAGGGAGCGGCGGAGCGTGAAGAGCCCGTCCTGGACTTCCCACTGCATGAAGAGCGCGTAGCCGATGAGGAACGCCATGAGGACGGCGATCGGCAGAGTCGTCGCGTCATAAAACGACGGCTCCACGCGCGTCCGCGTGAGTATCGGGAGGCTTGTCCCGAACAGCACGACGACCGCCGCAAGGACGAGCGCGAGCGTCCCCCCGCCGAGCGCCGTCTCCCGCGTGAGGAGCCCGCTCTTCTGTTCCCCGGGGCCGAACGCGCGCCACCGGATTGCCAGCGCCGCGGCGCCCGCGATCGCGGAAAGCGCAACTCCCCCGAGAAGAAGACGGTAAATTTCAGCTCCCGGGTCGGTGAATGCGTGCACAGAGGCGTCTCCCAGCACGCCGCTCCGCGTGAGGAACGTGCTGTAGAGGACAAGGACGAACGACGCGATCGCAAGCGCAAAATTGGTCCTGGCGTACGAGCCCGTACGCCGCTGCGCGACGAGCGTGTGGAGGAGCGCAACGCCGGTCAGCCAGGGAACCAGTGATGAGTTCTCAACCGGATCCCAGCCCCAGTACCCTCCCCACCCCAGGACGCCGTACGCCCAGTAGGCGCCGAGCATGATGCCGAGGCCGAGTACACCCACGGCGAACAACAACCAGGGAAACGCGTGTGCAGAAAGCATCTCCTTCGTGTTCTTCCAGAGCCCGGCGACGGCAAGTGCGAACGGGGCCGCCATCGCGGCGAACCCGAGAAACAGGACGGGGGGATGGATCACCATCCAGAAATTCTGGAGGAGCGGGTTGAGGCCCCTCCCCTCGGGGGGGGGCGTCGGGGGCGCGCCCGGGAACATGTCCCAGACGGAGCGGAACGGAGATCGAACGACCAGGAGGAGGAGAAGGAACACCTGTACCGCGGCGAACACGCTCATGACGGGAGCCTCGAAACCCGTCCGGGCGGCGCGGCGCCGGAGGAGGAGACCGATCACGCCGGCGCAGAGCGCCCAGAACAGGAAGCTTCCCTCCTGCCCGGCGTAAAACGTCGAGACGAGATAGTGCAGCGGCAGCGACGTGTCGCTGTAGCTGTAGACGTAGCCGACGGAAAAATCGTGCGTGAGTATCAGGAAGAGGAGGACCGCGGAAGCGAGTATCACCAGGAGCGTCGAGGCCGCAAGGAATATCCGCGGCAGGCGCAGGGTCAATCCCTCGCGCAGCGCGCAGCGGACATAAAACCCCATAGACAACGCCGTAAAGAGCAGCCCGGCATCCAACAGCACATTTCCAAGAACAGCCATCAAACCTCCCGTGGAAGATCCCGGTGAGTCACGCGTCAACATACGTGCCACGAAACCGTTACACGGGGTGGTGAATCACATCGATAGGGGGCATATTTGAGGATTCCGCTCCCGACCGGGCGCCGCATCCTTCCAATCCGTGAGAAATGGTTGGCAGGAGTGAAAAACCGGAATCCCGCAGAATAGCGGAAAAAAGATGAAGAACGGGGGGAACGTCAGGTGTGCAGGCGCTTCTTCAGCTGCGTTTCCTCTATAACCTGGACGATCAGGGGGTAGTACCTGTCGAGCGCACACTCGGAGTCGTCACGAAGGCTGCAGGACCCGGCCTCCGTCTGGCTCGTGCATGCGGAACAGACTTTTTTCCGGAGCTGGTCCACGTACGGCTCCACCGACGGACTGAACACGGAGTTCACAGCCTCGATGATGCGCGGGAAGTGAGATTTGAGTGCGCACTCCCTGCCGGGTGCCAGGAGGCACGCCCCCCTGCCGTTTCCATCAAGACAACGGGCGCAGACTTTCGCCTGGAGCGCTTCCCAGTATTCCTTTTCGGTTGTCATTGTCGCCTCCGCGGCGTATTCGTGGCAGAAGGAGGTGCCGCCAGGGCACGACCCCCGGTCGATCAGCGCATGGGCCTCGAACCGCCGAAACTGGTCACGAGGTCGATCATGCCGTTCATGTGTTTCGCCCGGTTCAGTATGTTCCCGTTCCCGTCTGTGACGTCGCCGTGGCAGATGGAGCATGCCGAGACCTGGTAGACCATGTGCCCCTTCGGCGTCGGCGCGCTCGATCCCGTCCCGTGGCAGCTCCAGCATGTCCCCGCTGCGGCGCCGTCGGTCCATGCCGGTGAAGCGCTCGCGCCGACCATGACGGTGGCCGTATCCGCAAACACCGCCTGCTGTATAGGCGTGGCGGACGCTTTCGTCAGGAGCCAGCTCCCGTGGCAGTACGTCCCGGAGCACTTCGCGGTCGCGGGGTCGAACGAGGGATGCGGCACGTATGCGCCGCTTCCCGTGACGAGGTTCGCGAGCGTGTCGTTGAACTGGACCGTCGCCACAGTCGTGGCGCGCACGTGCATAACGGCAAATCCTCCGGCCTTCGCAATGACGGTCTGCACCGGAAGATGTCCCGGGTCGAACACGGTCTTGGGGACAACGTGGCATTCCTGGCACTTCACTGTGCGGCCGGTTGTGCCGGTCGCGAGGTGTTTCTGGTGCGCTCCGACGCCGGCGGCACTCGCCGCCGTGTCTCCTGCAACGTCGGCGGGAGGAGCCGCCGAGAGAAGGTATGCCGCGGGGTCGTTTTTTTCCAGGCCGGCCGAGGCTGAAAAAACGCCGTGGCACGTGTTGCAGGACTCAGGCGACTTGAGATTCCCCGCCGCATCGGCATGGCATCCCGCCTGCTCGCATGACAGCGTCGGGCCGACGACGGCGCCCCCTGTGTAACTGCTGCCGTGGCACTGCTGGCATTGCTTGAAGGGGAAGTTGTTCGCCTTCATGTATCCCCTGTGCCTCCCCGATGCTGGAAACGCCACCGCGTGCGGGTAGGGCGGATGACAGGAGAAGCAGGCCACGCCGGCTGTCCCTCCCGTGTACGTCCCGCCGTGGCAGTTGCGGCAGGACTGGTCGTTCCACGCCGGGCTCATCGCCTTGAGCACCTGCCCGTGGAATCCGGCATCCGCGCCGGCGTGGAGGGAATCGACCCACGCGGCGTCGTGAACCCTGACGCCCGGCGCCACGGGCGCGGGGATGTCGTTCTTCAACTGGCTGCAGGAAAAGGCGAGCAGGGAGCCCGCGAGGATCATGCCGATCGGTGTTTTCATATTCCTCTCACTATCTCATCGGTCCGTGGCAGTATCCGCAGAACCCTTTTCCGGCGGTCCCGCCGGGATAGGCATTCGCGTCGGTGTGGCAGGTGAAGCAGACGGCGCCGGGATCGGAGTGCCATGACCCGTGCTCTCCCTGCATGAAGCCTGCGGGATGCGTCCGGGGATGCGTCCCCTTGATGCCGTCCGGGTCGTTGTGGCACGTGATGCAGACCGGATCAGCGCCGCGGGCGTCGTGGCACGCCGCGCACGATTCGATGTCGCGGAGGGCCAGCCGGGCGTGCCCGCCTCCCCCGGAACCGACGCCGAGCGTCGTGAACCCCGGGGCCAGGTGGGAGGCCGGCTTCATGCCGGGCGTGAGGTTGTCCCCCACGGCGTGGCACTGCTCGCAGAAGGTCTGCGCGTTGTGGCAGCTGTAGCACTCCGTCGCCTTCGCCTTCGCGTCGATCCCGTGCGTGTAGCGGTAGTTCATGCTGTGCGTCATCTGGATCGTCATCTGCTTCGGCCCGTCAGTCGGCGACGAGACGCGGGGTGACGGTTCGCTCATCAGCGCGCTCTTCCCGAACCGCTCCAGCGGCGCCGCGCCGTGACAGTCGGAGCAGAAATTCTGCGTGTGGCACGTGGCGCACGAGACGTCGAGGTTCCCCAGCCGGGTGAGCCTCTTGTGCTCCTTCCGGAAGTCCGACGCCAGGTGGTCGGAAGGAACAAGGTTCACGAAGCTCGCGTGGCACGCTTCGCACGTGGCGGTCGCCTTCGCGTTGTCGTGGCACGTGACGCACGTCGTCATGGCCGGCATGTTCGCGGGCCCAGCGTAGTCGACGGAGTCGACCCCGGCGTGGCACGTGGCGCACCCGACCCCCGCCATGGCGGTGTGCTGCGCGTGGGAGAACACGACCGTGCGCACGGGCCGCACGGAGGCGCGTATGTCGGTGGTGTCGCGGTGGCAGTAGCCGCACTGTGTGTTGACCTGCTCCTCGTGACAGGTGGCACAGACCTCGTGGGTCGGGCGGAGATTGTCGGACGACTTCGCGCTCGTCGAGGCCCCCTTGTGGCAATCGAGGCACGCCACACCGGCCTCCTTGACGTGGAATTTATGGGAAAACTTCAGCGTCCGGCTGTCGTCGTTCTCCGGCCACGATCCGGGAGCGGGACCGAGGCGCGCCAGCGCGGTGAGGAGCGCGGCGGCGAGGAGCGGGAGTACCAGCAGTGAGCGTCTCATCAGTGCACCTCCTGTCCAAAGAGCGACACGCGCTCGGCAAACCAGTACATGAGCCGCACCTGGAGCCGGGCGTCGCGGGCATACAGACGGTTTCTCATCCACTGCCCCTGCACGTCGCAGGAGAAATTCCTGAAGGGGCGGACCGTCGCGCCCAGGAGCAGCGCAAGGGCGTTGTCCTTCTGGTCCTCGGCGCTGAGCCGGTAGGAGGCCCAGGAGACCCCGAGGCTCGGGATCAGCATGCCGTTGCAGAGGGGGTACATGCCCTGCGCGCTGAACGAGGCGAGCTGGCCTGCGTACCCGGTGCTCCCGCTGTAGTTGACCGTGCCGTAGCCGGAGTTGACCCCGACCGACCAGGTCGTGCTGGTCGTGTCGGTGTAGCTCACGACGCCCAGCCGCGCGAACGCCCGCAGGAGCGGCGTGAGCCCGTACTCAACGCCCCCCTCGACCTGGTTCGTGGCGCTCTGCGTGAAGACGGAAAATATGGAGTTGAACGCGATATCGGGCTTCCGGTAGAGGTAGTCCCCCGTGAGCGCAAGGGCGTCCGTGAGGTTCACGCGCACCGAGCCATTCCCCCGGGCGGTCTCCTGGTAGTTGAGATCGTAGTCGTACCGCCCGTACACCGTCACCACGCGGCCGTACGACCAGTAGGCGTCGGCGCTCGCGCGTTGTTCGGCCAGGGACTGGCCGCCGATCAGCAGGGGAACGGTGAGCAGCGTCCTGAGCGAGTCGCCCAGGGATGACTCCCGGACGGCGATGTACGGGTTCCGCTCCTCCGTCCTGTACATGTAGCTCAGCCCGATGCGCGCCCCCGGGACCAGCGTCGTCACCACCTGCCCGCCAAGGTTGAGATTGTCGTGCCAGTCTCTCTGCACGCCCGTGTACTCGTCCCTGACCGCCGACCCCCCGTACCCGCTCACGGTGACCGCGTTGTCCATGAAGCGCGCCCGGGCGCTCAGGCCGTCGATCGTCCCGCTGCCCGCCCCGGCGTACACCGCCTGGCGTCCGAGGTCGATATCGAGCATGCGGGCGATATTCGCCCAGCGGACGTAGAGGTTGTAGAAGCGGACGTTGCCGTTGTCGCCGAACTGGCTCGTCCCGTTCATCGCCCCCATCAGTGACGCGTGAAAGGAGAAATCCTGCTCCGCCAGCGAGAGCTGCACCGACTGGAACGCCCGCAGGTACGTTGTGTGCGCGCCGACGGTGTCATACCGCTGGAACGTGTAGAACGATGTCGTGAACCTGCCGTTGATCAACTGTGCCGCCGCGCTCGACGCGGCGAGTATCACCAGCGGCAGGAGTGCTCTGAACGCTCGACGTTTCACGTGTGCGTATCCTCCTTCATGATCGGAAGTCCTGATGCTCCCCCGCGCCCGTCCGCCTGCCTGCGCTCCAGCCGGCGGACGAACAGATAGAGCGAGACAGCGAAGAGCGTGATGATGAGCGTCGCGACGCCGAGGCCGATCCGCCGGAAATAGTATTCCGCGATGCTCTTCGTCGCTTCGTCGGTCACCGTCGTCGTCACGGCAAGCCCCTTTGCCACGACCGCGGCGAATCGCGGCCGGTCAAACGCGTGCACGGTCGTCCGCGCCTCCAGCACCGCCTGCCGGGCGTCGCGCAGGCGGAACTTCGCCTCACCGATCTCCATTCCCTTCTGCTCCGCCTCCTCCACGAGCGCGCGCGCGGCGCTGTCGGAGGCCGCCAGGCTGTCGGACAGGAGCCTCATGGCGGCGGCTGCCGCGTACCCGGGATCTCCCTCGCTGTGGCACCGCGCGCAGAGCGCGCCCTCGCCGACGCCCAGCATGGCCGCCGTCGCGGGCGCGATATCGTGGTTGCCGTGGCACGTCTCGCATTCGGGCATCCCCCCCGCGTCGAACGCGGCCTTGTGGGGACTCCGGGCGAAGAGGTCGGCGTTGAGCGCGTGGCACGTGCCGCACACCTCGGCGATCGATTCCACCCCGGGGGGAACCGCGCCGTGGTTGCCGTGGCAGCCGTTGCACGCGGGGGCGCCCATGTCCTTCTTCACCAGCAGCGCGACGCCGTGGACGCTCTTCGCGTACTTGTCGTACTGGTCCGTGGGGATCCCGTAGGGGGCCATGAGCGCCGCGTTCGCGTGGCAGACGGCGCACGTGCCGGGGATGTTCGTCGGGTAGACCCGCGAGCGGACGTCGGCCGCGGGGAGTATTCCGTGGTTGCCGTGGCAGCTCACGCACTGCGCCACCCGGGGGTCGCCGGCGGCGTTGCGGACGCCGTGGACGCTCGTGCGGTATTTCTCGAGCTGGTCCACGGGAAGCGACGGGTTGTACCGGCGTATGTACCGCGCATCGCTGTGGCATGAAGCGCATGTCTCCGCCACGCGCAGGGGGTTCACCGGCGAGGCGGGATCGGCAACCGGGAGTACGCCGTGCGCCCCGTGGCAGGTGGTGCACTGGAGGATCCGCTCCTTCCCGTCCAGCGCGAGGCGCCCGTGGACGCTCTGCTGGAGAAGCGCAATCTGATCGGTGCGCACGTGCGCGCCGAACGAAGCCATCCGCGACGAATCGGCGTGGCACCGGGCGCAGAGGAGCGAGATCGCGTCTCCCGCGGGCTTGCCGGTGAATCCCGCAGCGGGGCTCATTGCCTTTTCCATGTCGTCGGAGGCCGCGTTCCCCCCGTGACACCCGGCGCAGGACACGCCGTGGCGCGCATGGACGTCGTGCGCCCAGAGTGCCGAGGGTTTGTCACCCAGCCCCCGGTGGCACGTGAGGCAGGCGTCCCCCCCCGCCGCGCGGGGGACGACGAAGAGAAGCAGTGCGCAGATGAACGCCGCCGTTTTCACGAGATCCATCCGAGTATGGTGAAGAGTATAACGTAGAGCAGCACGCCGATGCCGATATAGGAAATGGTCCTGTTCTTCTGCCCCCGGGCGGTCTTCCGATCCCAGAAGGGAATCAGGAGCCAGATGAGGCCCGCCGCCCCGAAGAGCCCGATCCCGAGGACCTCACCGTCAACGACGAGGACGCGGGAGGGAATGTACTTGAGCGACTGGAACATGAAGAGGAAATACCACTCGGGGTGGATTCCCGCAGGGGCGGAAGCAAACGGGTCGGCCTTGCGCCCGAGATCCCACGGGAAAAAGACGGCGAGGATCGCCAGCACGTTCAGCACGATGAGCCAGAGGGAAACGTCCCGCAGCATGAAGTTCGGGAAGAAAGGCATCGTCTTCCTGTCGGTGCCCCGCTCCAGCCCGGGGGGCTCGCTCATCCCCTGCCGTTGCACCAGGAGGAGGTGGATGACCAGCAGCACGGTGAACAGGCCGGGAAACACCGCGACGTGGAACCCGAAGAACCGGGAGAGCGTCGCCCCCGTAACGTCGTCACCGCCGCGAAGGAACAGCATGAGCGGCTTCCCGACAACGGGCACCACCCCCGCGATATCTGTCCCCACCTTGGTCGCAAAGTAGGCCAGCTCGTTCCACGGGAGGAGGTACCCGCTGAAACCGAACCCGAGGCCCAGGAAGAGCATCAGCATGCCGGTCAGCCAGGTGATCTCCCGCGGCTTCCTGTAGGCCCGCTCAAAGTAGACGCTGAACATGTGGATGACGGCGGACAGGATGAAGAGGTTCGCCGCCCAGCTGTGAATCGAGCGGACGAGCCAGCCGAACTGCACCTTCGACATGATGAATTGTATGCTCTCGAAGGCGAGCTGCTCGCTCCCCTTGTAATAGAGGAGGAGGAGGATCCCGGTCGTCACCTGGATGATGAAGAGGAAGAGCGTGACGCCGCCGAAATAGTACCAGACGGAGTGGCGGTGCACGGGGACGTACTTCTTCCCCATGAAGCGGACGAGCTCGCCGATGTCCACCCGCTCGTCCAGCCAGTCGTAGAGTCGCTGCCAGCGCGCGTTCATGTTTTCCTGGAGACGAAGACGTCATCCCCCTGGACGATGACGCGGTATTCGTCCAGCGGCCGGGGGGGCGGTCCGGAGATATTCCGGCCCGTGAGATCGTACTTGCCGTTGTGACAGGCGCACCAGATCACCCCGAGGTCCTTCCTGTACTGGACCGTGCAGTCCAGGTGCGTGCACGTCGCCGACAGCGCGCGCAGGTCTCCCGCCGCGCTCCGGATGAGAATGACGGGCTTCGACCCGAACCGCACGATCGTGCCGCTATCCTTCTCGATCGCCGCGAGCTTCCCCACTTTCACGCTCGTGACCTCGACTTCCGCCTGCCGGGGGGGCTTCAGGTACGCAATAACAGGATAGAGGACGGCGGCGATCCAGGCGAGCGCGCCTGCGCCGAGCGCAATTTTCAGAAAATCCCGCCGCCCCCCCTCACCGCCGGGGGTTCCCGCTCCGGGGGCGAGGCCGGTGACGCCGTCGTGTGGTCGCATGGTGGGTGCGATCGTTCAGTTTGAGTTGTGGCAATCGTTGCAGTTGGTTTCCTTCCACGCGTCGCCGATATCCACCGGGTGGCGGTATTCGAGCCCTCCCAGGGCGAGGCGGAGCGTGTCCTGCTGGAACTGTTGCGCAAGAATGGTGTGGCACATGTTGCAGTCCCTGGAGAGGACCTCCCCCCTGTCGGTGACGTGCTTTCCGTCGTGACAGCGGAAGCAGCCGGGGTAGTACATGTGGCCGATGTTGTCCGGGAACGACTTCCAGCTCACGCGCATCGACGGGAAGTAGTTCCGGCTGTAGATCTTCCTCAGCTCGTCCACCATCCGCGCGATCGCGGGACCGGCGGAATCCGCGACCGCCGGGTATTTCTCGCGGTAGAAGCCGGCGACAACCGTGCCGATCGAGTCGAGCGCGGTGTGCGTGGAGGTGTAGGGGTATTCCAGGACTTTCACGGCGAGCGACTTGGCCTCCGGGAGCGCGGGATCGATCCACCCCTGCGCCATGACGTGGTTGACGGAGCGGCCGGGGACGTGGTAGATGTGCGTCGGCCTGTTGTGGCAGTCGATACAATCCATCCGCCGGTGCGGGAGGGCGGCCAGCGCGGAGTCGGAGAGCGTGTTGTCCGTGCTCCGGTACACCGTGACGGTCCCGTCCCTGTGCTTCGAGCTGACCCAGGGGATCACCTGCCGCGTGGAGTCGGCGGGGACGTACGTCACCTGGTTGGCGATGTTCATGTGCCAGTGAATCCCGGATGTGGGGCCGGCCTCGCTGTTGCCCCCGCCGATCTTGATCAGCAGGTCGAGCGTCCACCGTGTGTTCTTCTCATCCGACATGAAGTAGGTGTTCTTCAGCAGTTTCTCGCTGTAAAACTGGTTCGGCCAGTGGCACTGCTCGCACGTCTCCTGCGCCGGGCGAAGGTTGTCGATCGGCGTGGGGATCGGGCGGGGATACTTGTTGAACGTGACCGCGTAGAGCTGGTACGTTCCGGAGAGCTTGGAGCGGACGAACCATCCCGCGCCCGGGCCGATGTGGCACTTGACACACCCGACACGCGCGTGGGGAGAATACTGGTAGGCGGTAAACTCCGGCTCCATCACCGTATGGCACGTCTCGCCGCAGAACTCGTCGGAGTCAGTGTGTTCGTACGCCTGGTAGCTCCCGAACGCGGTGAACCCCAGGAGGAGGACCGTTCCCAGGGCGATGAACGTGAACGCGGTCCTGTGCCGCGGATTGTTGAAATCGACCTGGGGGAAGTGGTGTTCCACCGATTTCCCCGCGCGCACGCGGCGGTGCTCCCGCCATACGCCGAACCCGGCCACCAGAAGCCCGACCACCAGTATCGCCGGGAGGATCACAAACGCAATGATCCCCATGTACGGCTTCGGCGTGCCGGCGAGCGTCTCCAGCAGCATGAGGAAGAGGATCAGTCCGAAACTGATCCCCGCGATGAGCGCCCCGACGAGCGTCGCCGGGTTATAAAATGAATTCGGCAGGATCCTTCGCATCACACCGCCCTCCGTGGCGGGGGGAGCTCACCCCGGGTCCCCGAGAGGGGGACCCGGGCAAGTCTGTCAGCTAATTTTTTTTCGGCGGACCGTGATGCTCGATCTTCGCCCACATCTCCTTCATGTTGAATCCCTTGAACGTCGGGCT
>Ga0335080_10001922_pt1 | contig 20648 bp, 15 predicted proteins | sample Lox_Sample_34_FD_206720 | JGI IMG/M metagenome (GOLD analysis project Ga0335080, IMG submission 206720) | Soil microbial communities from Loxahatchee National Wildlife Refuge, Florida, United States - Lox_Sample_3.4 | ecosystem: Environmental > Terrestrial > Soil > Wetlands | place: USA...
CGCCCCTGGCTCTCTCGTCGTATTTGTCTTCTATCTCGGCAAGATGTACAAACCGATGCAGGATATCTCCAAGACGATGGATGCTTATTCAAGAGCTTCTACAGGTTTCGACCGCATTCAGGAGATCCTGCGGGTCAATGATGAGATCCACGATCAGCCGCATGCACGTAAGGCTCCTCGCTTCAAGGGCCTGATCGATTTCGAAGAGGTCAGTTTTGCTTACAAGGAAGACGAGCCAATCCTGCGCGATGTCAACCTGCACGTCGAGCCCGGAACGATGGTCGCCCTCGTCGGCCCTACAGGAGCCGGCAAGACAACGATCATCAATCTGATTGCGCGTTTTTATGACCCGTCTTCCGGCGTCATCAGGATCGACGGTTCTGATATTCGCGAACTTACGCAAAAATCCTTGCGCAGCCAGATCAGTTTCGTGCTGCAAGATACCGTCCTCTTCAGCGGGACCATTTGGGAGAACATTGCTTATGGCTGTCCGGATGCCTCTGAGGCCAGCATCGTCCGGGCCGCCCAGGCTGCCAACGCCATGGAGTTCATTGAGAAGCTTCCTGGCAAGCTCGAAACCACAGTCGGCGAGCGCGGCGTGACCCTCTCCGGCGGTCAGCGCCAGCGCATAGCGATTGCACGCGCCCTCATTCGTAACACACCGATTCTCATCCTCGACGAGCCAACTTCCGGCCTCGATTCAGCTTCGGAACAACTCGTCGTGGAAGCACTCGATCGGCTGATGCATGGTAAGACCTCCATCGTCATCGCCCATCGGCTCACGACTATTCGTCGGGCTCGGCAAATCTACGTCGTCGAAAACGGCACAATCGCCGAGTCTGGAACGCATGATGAATTGCTTCAGCATGCAGACGGCATTTACCGGAAGCTGCACGATCTCCAGGCGCAGCTCGAGGGTGTGCCCTCAGAGGCTAATGCCTGACCAGTCCGCAAACCCATCACAACACAGCTAGTTCTTGTATCCGGCGCTCGATTACTTTCACATACGATTCCACTTCTTTTGGCGGGAAATGCCCGGCGCGGAACGCATCAACCAGCTGTTGATGGCTCAACTGCTTCAGCAGTGAACCAATCCAGCGCGCATCCGTAATAGGAATGTCTTTGCCAATCCACTCCAGCCCTCGTCGCATCTCATACTGCTCCACATTTGGCGCAGTAAGCAGATCCGGTGCCGCCGGTGTCGCAAAATCGACCTGGGCACCGCTCTTGTGAGTAATAAACTTTGATTTTTCGTAAGTGGCCACGTCGCCCTTTGACCGATCCTTGCTCCAACTCAGTCCATTGGTGCCAAACGTTGCTCCAATATCCCTTGTTATAAAGATACTTTCCCCCGATTTCTTATCCTCGAAGACTGAATTGTTCTCGTCCTTCAGGTCCCAGTTGTTGATCACCGCCATCATTACCCTCAAGCCATTGAACTCACGCGTCCCGCTGAATGGGCTTTGCTTCCAGCGCCACATGCCGATCTCGCTCTGCCCCTCCGGCTTCCTTGCAAAACGCGCATTTTTGACCATCCCACCCTGAGCCAGTTTGGAACCTCGCTCAATATGCAGGCTTTCGATCTCCGCCGTTGGCAACAAATAGTCGTCCTCCACGAAGTATCCGACCGCCCACAGGAGGCGCGACGCCACCACCTCCGGCTGCGCTTCATCACCCAGCTTCACCCGCCACTTGGTGCCTCGCGCATCGTGGACATCGAACTTGGGATTGGTGCCGTGCATATCCTCCGAGTCAAATTTGAATGGCCCTGCGGGCTGCCCATCTCTGCCGCCCTGCCCGTAAAACAGGTCGAGGGATCCAATTGAACCTGGATCATGCCATAACACGGGCCTTTGGAGTCGCGATAGGTCAACCGGCTCGTCATGATCGCCCTTCTTTGTTTCAGCTTTCGTTTCTTCTTTGGAGGCTCGCTGACCGATGAAGGGATAGGACGAACTCAGCAGCAGGCAAAGTGTCAACGTCCTGGTCAGCCGTCCGCGGTTGCACCTCATGCGTCTTCTCCTTGCTGCAACAGCGCTTCTCTGGTTAGAAGCAAAAATGGCGGATCAAGGTGCCTGATCAGGGTCGAACATCCATCCACTCGCAATCTGCATCTCTCGTATTAAGAATCTGTTGCAGCGTTCTCAAGGAGAGACCGAGTGAAGCTGCTCATTCAGCCGGAAAACGGCATCAAGCCCCTCATCGAAGCCTTACGCAAAGCCAAAAAGAGCATCCGCATTCTGATTTTCCGATTCGACCGCGTTGAAATCGAGAAAGCACTGGTCGATGCAGTCGGTCGCGGTGTGGCAGTCCACGCTCTCATTGCCCACACCAATCAAGGAGAAGAAAAAACCCTTCGCCGACTCGAAATGCGGTTGCTGGCTCAGGGAATCACGGTTGCCCGCACGGCCGATGATCTGGTCCGTTATCACGGCAAGATGCTCATCATTGATGATGAGTTCCTATACATCCTCGGTTTCAACTTCACGCACATGGACATCGATCTCAGCCGCTCCTTGGGCGTAGTCATTACAAAATCGAGCATTGTCAAGGAAGCAATTCGGCTCTTTGAATGCGATTCCAACCGTCGCCCGTTCACAAAGCCGAAAGGCGATCTGGTCGTCAGTCCGGTCAACGCGCGTAAACGCCTGATCGAATTTATTGCGGGTACCAGGAAGACTCTCCTCATCTATGAGATGAAAATCAGCGATCGCGATTTTCTTAAATTACTGAACAAAAAGATCTCCAGCGGGGTTGAGGTTCGTATCCTTTCACGTGCATCCGCAAAGAGCGGCGCTATTCCGGTGCGCCGCCTGCCCTCTCGCCTGCACCTGCGTGCCATGTTGCGCGACGGCAATACGGCGTTCCTGGGCAGCCAGAGCCTGCGCAAGCTCGAGCTTGAGGCGCGACGCGAAATCGGCGTTATCTTCCGCGACCGGAAAATCGTCAAGCAGATGGAAGCGGTTTTTGAAAGGGACTGGAAGGGCTCCGAGCCGATTGTCGAAGACTCAAAGCTGGTCTCGGCTCTCGTCGTTCCAGCCAAGAAGGTCGCAAAAGAAGTCGCAAAGCAAATAAAGATCGGGCCAGTGGTCGAACAGGTAATCGAAAAGGTTATCGATCCCAAGGACCCCACGCCTTTTGAACCCGATGAAGTTGCCCAAACCGTCCGCGAGGCATTTCACGAGGAAGTACAGGACGCGGTCCAGGAGGCCTTGAAGGAAGTCGTCATCACCGCTGCCGCTCAGGAAGATGCTCCAAGTGTCGAGGAGAAGTCCGGCTGGGCTGAGAAGGGATAGTTTGGTTATGGTCCAGAATTCGCGCCCTTTCGTCTGTATTTCTTTGAGCCTCATCCTCGCTGCAGCCCTGACTGCCACCGCCCAATCGCCCGTTCCCTCCCCATCCGAACAGAAGCTTCTCTCCGGGTTCAGCAAGAAGGCGAAAGACTACATCGATCAGGAGCAATCTCTCGCCGCCAACAAGATGAAGCCGACGAGTGACGTCGCCAAACTCGAGCACCAACGCAAGCTGCTGCGCGACGCTGTCCAACAGTCCCGACCCAATGCGCGGCAGGGCGATTTCTTCACGCCCGAGGTTGCGCCTGTGTTCCGGAAAGTCTTGGCCCAGGTGCTCAATGGCCCGGACGGAGAAAAGATTAAGGCCAGCCTTCGACACGCCGAGCCCGGCGCTCCGGCGCGGTTCAGTGTAAACGGCGAGTTCCCCAACGAGAGTGGTCAGCCAATCCAGTCAGTTCCGCCAACTGTGCTGAAGGCCTTGCCCCAATTACCCAAAGGACTAGAGTATTGCATTGCCGGGGATACGCTCGCACTACGTGATTCAAGCGCGAATATGGTGATTGATTACCTACCCAATGCTCTTCAATGAAGATAAGGGTGAAGACTCCGATGCGTTGGTCCTACATCCTGTTACTGCCTCTATTGCTGTTCCTTTATCCCGGACTTCCCGGCGACGAAACTCCGCCCAAAGCTCCGCCTCTTCCTCAGAGCGCGCTCGATGTGCGACTCCCCTTAATAGATGGTTCGGTCCGCTGGGCAATCATCGGTGACAACGGTACTGGCGAAGGCCCCGAACTCGACGTCGCAAATGAAATGCAGCGCTATTGGACAAAGGTCAAATTCGACTTTGTCACCATGGATGGCGACAACATATACGGCGGTCACTCGCCGAAAGACTTCGAGATGAAATTCGAACAACCCTACAAGCCCCTCCTTGATGAGGACGTAAAGTTCTATGCCTCGCTCGGCAACCACGATGACGCTCAGATTGAGATCAACTACAAGCCCTACAGCATGGGCGGTAATCGCTACTACACGTTCAGTAAGAAGGACGTTGAGTTCTTCGTCCTCGATAGTACCTACATGACTCCAAAGCAGCTATCCTGGCTCGATGACGCATTGAAGGGCTCAACCGCGAAATGGAAGATCGCTTATTTTCACCACCCGCTCTACACCTGTGGCAAATACCACGGACCCGATATCGATCTGCGCAATCAGCTCATGCCGCTCTTCACAAAATATGGTGTCAATGCAGTCTGGTACGGCCACGAGCACGTCTATGAGCGTCTCAAGCCGCAGCAGGGCATTTACTTCTTTCTCGAGGGAGAATCCGGCCAGCTGCGATACCACAACATCCGTAGATCCTGCGACCTTGATGCAGCTCGCCTCGACACCGACCGCAGCTTCATGCTGGTTGAAATCGCTGGCGACCAGATGTTTTTCCAGACCATCTCCCGCGCCGGAGCGACGGTCGACTCCGGCCAACTTGACTTACAGCCGAAGAAGCCCTGAACACCGCGAAACGTCATGAGAGCGGCTCCTCCTCCCGGCGAACCTCTCGCCCTGCCCTGCCTTTTGGCGAAGCCCGGGACACATCCTCCCAATCGAACGAGCACGCGACACCAGATTGTCATCTGTATTGCCGTCAGAGTCCGAATTCGCATCTGATCGATTTGGTGAATGACCAAATCACTGCCGGTTCTGTCGCCTTCTACACCGTTCCAACCGATTCCCCTGAAGCTGACGGCACCTTCGACTGGACCAGTACCTCGATGGTGATCGTCCATCTCGAGTGCGGGGCAATCCGTGCGTTGGGATACACCTACGCCGATTCCGGTACTGCGGTTATCGCGCAAAAGCTTCTCAACGAATTGGTCATCGGATCTGATCCAACCTGCCATCCAGCAACTCTCCAGAGGTTGCTTCGCGCCATCCGCAATATGGGCGAAACCGGTATCGCCATGATGGCAGTCTCGGCAATTGACAATGCGCTTTGGGACCTTCGCGCCCGACTAGCGGACCTTCCCCTCGTCCAACTCCTGGGCCAGGTAAGGCCTTCGATTCCCATCTACGGTAGCGGTGGCTTCACCAGCTACAGCGACAGCCAGCTCTCCGACCAGCTCGGGAAATGGGCTGAGCAGGGCTTCGCGATGGTAAAGATGAAGATCGGCACCGATCCGGGTCGCGATCCTCAACGCGTGATCGCCGCTCGGCAAGCGATCGGCGGTGACTGCAAGCTATTTGTCGACGCCAACGGCGCGTACAACGTGACCCAGGCCATTGAGTTGGCGCATTGCTTCGCACAGCAGGGCGTCTGTTGGTTCGAAGAGCCCGTAAGCTCCGACAATCTCGTCGGACTCGATCAGGTCCGCCGGCGCGCGCCGCTGGGCATGGACATCGCCGCCGGAGAGTACGGCTACAACGCCTGGTACTTCCGCCACATGCTCGACGCGCAGGCTGTCACGATCCTCCAGGCCGACTGCACACGCTGCGGAGGAATCAGCGGCTTTCTCGATGCCGCCTCACTCTGCTGGGCACACGACATTCCGCTCTCATCACACTGCGGACCAGGCATGCACTTGCATGTGTGCTGCGCCGTCCCTCGTGCTGTTCACATGGAGTTCTTCCACGATCACGCAAGGATCGAGCGCATGTTTTTTGACGGATTCTGCGAGCCCGCGCAAGGGCAACTGACCCCCGATCGCTCGCGCCCCGGGATGGGCCTCGAACTCAGAGTCCAGGATGCGGAAGAATTCCGCGTTTCGTTCTAAACCACGCGACTCGACTGGAACGCATCCAAGCCGGAAGAACAGGTAGAGGAGTGTCTCTATGGCCAAGCAGGTTTCAGACCTGATCGTCGAGCGGCTGATCGAGTGGGGCGTCGATACGATTTTTGGACTCCCAGGCGACGGTGTTGACGGCTTTTTCGAATCTTTGCGAACACACCAGGACCGGGTCCGCTTCATCCAGGTCCGGCACGAAGAAGCCGCGGCATTCGCGGCCGTTGGCTATGCCAAGTACACGGGCAGGCTGGGCGTATGCTGCGCAACCTCAGGTCCCGGCGGAATCCATCTCCTGAACGGTCTCTACGATGCGAAATGTGATCAGGTCCCTGTTCTAGCCATAACAGGTCACACCTTTCACGACCTCATCGGCATGAACTACCAGCAGGATGTCGATCTAGACAAGCTATACATCGACGTAGCAGAGTTCAACCAACGCGTGATGGGGCCCGCGCACGCCGTCAACGTTGTCGACATGGCTGTTCGCACCGCGTACGCTCGTCGCGGCGTATCGCATATCTGCATTCCCAAAGACATCCAGGAATGGCCCGTCTCCGATAGGATGCGAAGCTCTGCAAATGTGAAGGGCCATAGCGGAGAATGGGAACATCCAACTGCCTCTGTCCCTGCTGAGTCCCTTCTGCGCCAGGCAGCCGAAGTCATCAATGATGGCTCGCGTGTGGCGATTCTCGTTGGCCGTGGGGCATTGAAGGCACGCGAAGAAGTTGCACAGCTTGCCGAGACCGTTGGCGGTCCGGTTGTGAAAGCACTGCTTGGCAAAGGCGTACTGCCCGATCGCAGCCCGTACACAACAGGTGGCATCGGGCTCCTCGGCACTGCACCCTCCGTCGACGCCATGGAGGATTGCGACACGCTGATCATGATCGGCACTAGCTTTCCTTATATGGATTTCTTGCCTAAGCCAGGTCAGGCGAAATGCGTGCAGATCGAGATTGACCCCGCGCGCATCGGCCTACGCCATCCTGTCGACGTTGCGCTCGTGGGCGATGCAAAGGCCATCCTCCATCTACTATTGCCGTTGCTGAAGCGCAAGAACAACCGCTTCCTCCGTAAGTCGCAGGAACGCATGAAGACGTGGAATGAGTTGATGGAAGAGCGCGGCACGCGCACCGATATGCCGATGAAACCGCAGGTCGTCACCTACAACCTGAACAAGGTCCTTGAAGACGATGCCATCGTTACCGCTGATAGCGGAACGATCGCTACTTGGGCTGCGCGAGCCATCGAGATCCGCGGCAACATGCAGTTCTCGCTCTCCGGATCTCTTGCCACCATGGCCAACGGTCTGCCCTACAGCATTGGTGCAGCCGTCGCCTATCCTGGCCGCCAGGTAGTTTGCGTAGTTGGAGACGGCGGCCTCAGCATGCTCATGGCCGAGATCGCAACTCTGGTGAAATACAACCTGCGCGTCACCGTTGTGATTGTGAAGAACAACGTACTAGGCCAGATCAAGTGGGAGCAGATGATTCTCGAAGGCAATCCGGAGTACGGCGTGGAACTGCAACCAATCGATTTTGCCAAGGTTGCCGAAGCCTGCGGTGCGCGCGGCTATACCCTCGAACGGCCCGAAGACGCGCAGACGGTTCTCCGCCACGCTCTGTCCCATTCCGGTCCGGTCGTCGTGCAGGCAGTTGTCGATCCCAACGAGCCGCCCATGCCCGGCAAGGTGACAACCGAGCAAGCTTACAAGTTCGCAAAGTCCCTCCTGCGCGGACAGAAAGATGCGACCAAGATCCTCGAGACCATCGCGGAGGATCAATTGCGCGAGGTGATTTAAGGTTTTGGCCAATGACTGAGATCACGGCAGAGATTCTCCATCCTGCGCAGGCAATGAACAGGCTGGAGAATAGTATTCGCGAGGGCCGCTTCCAGCGCGCTCTTGCCTTGCTCACCGCCGCCAGCAGTGTTCTTAGCGGTCTCGAGGTCGCGTACGAGCATTATCGCGGCAGCTACAGCCGTCGCGTAATGTACACCCCCGTGATTCTCAGCGGCGTGCTCGCGGCGGCGGGGATCACTGCGTTCTTCAGCCGCCGCGCAGCGCGATGGTTTCTGCGCATTGCGTCAGCAGTCACCCTCCTCGATGCAGGTTTCGGGTTTTATTTCCATATCCGCGGCGTCGCGCGCAAGCCCGGCGGCTGGCGACTGCCAATGACCAACATGATCATGGGGCCGCCCATCTTCGCCCCGCTGCTTTTTGGAACCGCGGCTTATCTCGGAATGATTGCCTCATATCTTCAGCGCGAAGATGCAAGGACCTTGGATCGAGGAGATCGCGCTGCAACCGATACGTGGCTGCGCCGATTGCTGCCGCCGCGCGCAGGCCGCGAACTGATCTCGGCAGAGCAGGACATCCGAGAAGGAAGATTCCAGCAGCAGGTTGCGATCGTTACCGGCGTTAGCGCTTTGCTTAGTGGATTCGAGGCGTACTACTCGCATTACAAGAACAACTTCACCTACTGGGTTCAGTGGACGCCGATTGCGATTGCGCCCCCGCTGGCCGCTGCCGCATTTGCGGGAGCCCGTAGTCGACGTATCGCAACAACGGCCCTGCCTGTGCTATCTGCAGTTGCCTCGGCTGATGCGGCCGTCGGGTTCTTCTATCACGCTCGCGGCGTCGTTCGCCGACCCGGTGGAACAAGGCATTTGTTCTACAACATCATCTACGGTCCGCCGATCTTTGCGCCCCTGCTCTTTGGCGCTGCCGGAATGCTCGGCATTCTTGCAAGCCTGCTGCGAAGGAGGCGCTCATGACCACGACCCGCGCCAGGACCAAACCGCATTCTCTCGCAAACGCCGACACGTCTCTGTTGCCACGCAACGTTGTCTCGGGAGAGCCGCTTCCGCCCACAGAACAGCCCGGTTACTACCCGGGCTACAGCACGCTCTCGCAGAGGGCCTATTGGGATCAAGCCACTCGAGATCTTGTCGTCGATCGCGTCGAACGCATTGCCCGCATCCGCCACTTCTCGGATGAACAGGCACGGTTCTGGCGCACAGTGTTCGATCACGTCCTCCCGCAGACGGATCGCGTTCCCCAGCGCCGCATCTCTCTCGTCGAACGCCTGGATGAACGTCTCTTCCAAAACCGCGGCGTTGGATATCGCTACGCAAACATGCCTCACGACCGTGAGGCCTATCGGCTCGCAGAGATCGCCATCAACCAGGAATCACAGGCGCGCTACACCGGCAATTTCATCGATCTTCCGCACCTGCAGCAGGAAGCTGTTTTGAAAGCCGTTCACGATGGTAAACCCGAAGCTGCCAGGCCCATCTGGAAACAGATGTCCATCCGCCGCTTCTGGCAGCTCCTCATGCAGGATGCGATTGAGGCCTACTATGCGCACCCGTGGGCATGGGACGAGATAGGGTTCGGTGGTCCAGCGTATCCGCGCGCTTATACGCGCCTCGAGCGCGGCGAACCCGAACCGTGGGAAGTCGAGGAGGAGAGGTATGAATGGACAGCGCCGCCTTACTCCATCTCCGACACAACCGAGTCCACGCATCACCTTCACACCGAGTCGAGCCAGAACAATTTCATTCCGGATGAGAGTCAGTGAGAACCCCTCTTTTCGGGTCGTTTGAAGCACCAGAAAGCGGAAATCATGCCGTCGGACTGTTTCAACGCATCGATTCCCCGATGCGTCGATACCGCGACAGGGATGAAGTCGACTACCTGATCGTTGGGTGCGGCTCTGCCGGCGGAGTTCTTCTTCAGCGGCTCAGTCGCGCAGGCTTTCGCGTGGCTGCACTCGAGGCAGGTCCCTTCTGGGATACGGAGCGCGATTGGGTCAGCGATGAATCCGGTTCTCACAAACTGTATTGGGAAGATCTTCGCGTTACGGGTGGCGCGGATCCACTTGCGCTGGGCGCGAACAACTGCGGAAAAGGTGTGGGCGGCGGCTCTGTACATTGGGCAGCGTTCACGCCGCGCTTTCATCCTTCCGACTTTGAGGTCTACACACGCGACGGCGTCGGGGCCGACTGGCCTTTCGGATACGAGACATTGCGTCCCTACTATGAGCAGCTTGAACTCGAAATGCCGGTCGCCGGTCCTGCGTGGTTTCCGTGGGGTCATCCTCACGGTTACACTTACGGACCGCATCCGATGGGCGGCGTTGGCAATGCGCTTATCAAGGGATGCACTGCTCTGGGCATTCCTGTTTCAATCGGCGGGCCCGTCGCAATCCTCTCCGGCTCGCGCGCCGACCGTCCCCATTGCATCTACCGCGGCTACTGCATTCAGGGCTGCAAGGTAGGAGCCAAAGCTAGCACGCTCGTTACGCATGTTCCTGACGCGATCGCGAATGGCGCCGAGGTGCGCGAGTATGCGATGGCTTCGCGCATTGAAGTCGGGAAAGATGGCCGAGTGACCGGCGTACACTACTTCGATCGCGATGGCGCCTCCTGGTTTCAACGTGCGAAAGCTGTCATTGTCGCCGGTTACTCGATCGAGACTCCGCGCCTCCTGCTCAACTCCGCGTGCACAGGGCACGAGAACGGTCTCGCCAACTCCAGCGATACCGTCGGGCGCTATCTCATGGCGCAGGCTGGCAATGTCATCCTCGGCCGCTTCGATCAACTCGTGCGTATGTACAAAGCACCGCCTGCACATGCGCTCACAGAAGAGTTCTACGAAACCGATCCACACAACGACTTTGCGCGCGGATTTGCCATTCAGACGGTAGGTCCGCTTCCCATTGCCTTTGGCAAACAGATGGTCTCGGCCAAGCGCGCATGGGGTTGGGGACTGCGCCGCGAAATGATGGACTATAACCACTGGGCCACGTTCGGCCTGCTCGGCGAAATCCTTCCGTGGCCCGACAACCGCGTCACTCTCGCTGACGATCGCGATCAGTTCGACCTGCGTGTCGCCAACGTCTCCTTCAGCCTCCACGACAACGACAAGAAGCTCATCAAGGCCGCGAAAGAGAAGACGATGGAAGTGATGCACGCCGCCGGGGCAACAGAGGTCGTCCAGGAAGCCCGCTACGCGCATCTTGTTGGAGCGGCACGCATGGGAAGCGACCCGCGTACCTCGGTGGTCGACAAGTTTGGCCGCACGCACGATGTTGCCAACCTGTTCGTCTGCGATGGATCGATCCTGCCAACACAGGGCTCCGCGAATCCCGGCCTCACCATTCAGGCGCTTGCAGCACGCACAGCCGATTACCTCGTCGCACAGGGAGACGCGATCTTCAACGCCGGCACACGGGACATGTCCGAGCCGCGCCTTCGCGGAGATCTTGCTCCCCCGGGCACTTACGGCCGCGGCGTTCCGCGAATCAAATGAGCATCAATGATGCGTGGTGACAGGCAGGCGGAAATCGGCAATGAGAGGCAGATGATCGGATGCTATCAGCGCCTTCCGGCTACGCCAGATCTCCGTGCCCTCCATTTCCAGCGGGGCCTCATAATAGCAATGATCCAGGCTCAGGAGCGGAAGTACGCCGGGATAAGTCCTGGCGGAGCGCAGATTTCGCCTCGGCCTGTGACTCTGAAAGGTGGCTTGCAGCATCTTCGTCGTCAGCCCCCGCGTCCATTCGTTGAAGTCACCGATCACGATGCGTGGCCCGTTCAGGTTCGGCTTCTCCAGAACCTCCGAGCCAATCAGCACTTCGATCTGTCGCCGCCGTTCCATGTAACCCGTACCCAGGTGCACGTTGAAGACGTTGACCTTTAGTCCTTTGCCCACATCGATCACGCAGTGCAGTACGCCGCGCTCTTCGCGTCTCGATTTCGTGATGTCGTGCGTATGCCAGGTCGCGATGGGGAACCGCGACAGAAGCATATTGCCGTAACGGCCCCCGTGCAGCGGGCGGGTCTTGCCGAACGCCACATGTAGTTTCGGAAAAGCCTTGGCAATTCGGTTCGCCTGATCGAACTTCCCGGTGCCGCCTTGCGCATCCACAATCTCCTGCAGGCAGAGAATGTCCATGTCGAGTTCTTCGATCACGCCGATCACCCGATCCGGCGAAATTGTTCCATGAATACCGCGGCACTTGTGTGTGTTGTACGATGCAATGCGGAATCGAACCGAAGATACGCTCATTGTTGTCGCTCGAATACCATGCCCATTAGCTCTGTCGCGCGCTCTGTCACCGGCCGATGTCTCCACTCATTCAGGGAGATTCTCCTGCTCTGGTTAAGATCCTGAACCATGTCTTCTTCAAAGCGCATCGCCACACTCGTGTCTCGAATTGCGAGGTTCACTTCGTCGTTGATCCCGAAGGAGCGATTGTCGAAGTTCGTTGATCCCACGACCACCCATAATCCATCTACGCACAGCACCTTCGCATGGATCATTGCCGGCTGATACTCATACACCTCAGCCCCCGCCTTCAGCAACTCGCCATACCCGGCCCGGCTCGTACTACGTGTAACCATATGATCGCTCTTTCTGCCCGGAACGAGAATGCGCACTTTTATTCCACGCTCTATTGCCCGGCAAAGCTCCTGCATCATGCTCCGATCAGGCAGAAAATACGGCGTCGTGATCGAGATGCTGTGCCGCGCCGATGCCAGCAATAACTGGAAAAGAATCCGCGCGCGCGTCGCCCCCCCACGGTTGGCGTGCTGTTCACGACCATCGACACCAGCGGCTGCTCATTCTTGATGCTGGGGAAGTATGCATCTCCCGTAATCAGTTCTCCCGAAACCGAAAGCCAGTTCTCGGCGAAGGTTGACTGTAGATTCGATACTGCTTCCCCTTCGATCCGCACGTAAGAATCGCGCCAGCGCGGCTTTCCCTTCACGCCTTGATACCACTGATCCGCTATTCCTGCTCCGCCAATGAATCCGATTCGCCCATCTACAATCATTAATTCGCGATGCGTGCGATTGTCCATGTGCATCAGGCGCCACCAGCGCGGTCCGTTGTACCAGCCGACCTTGCCGCCCGCATCAAGCAGAGGCGACAGGAAAACGCGGTTGGTTCCTGCGCTGCCAAATGCATCCAGCACGAGGTTTACTCTCACGCCTGCTCTCGCACGCTCGGCAAGCGCCTCCAGGTAATTCCGCGCGATCGCGCCTTTCTGGAAAATGTACGCTTCGAGGTTTACACTCCGCGTGGCGCTGCGAATTGCCCCAAGCGCTGCAGGATAGAAGGCCACTCCGTTGGTGAGCACTTCCACATCTCCGGTGCGATTGAGCGCCGCATCCGCGAGTGCCTCCACAACCTGGAGGAACCGGTCGGAATTGTTTGCGGGCAAGGCGCCCCGATCGGTGATTTTGTATCTGGGCATTGGCCCAATAAGGCTGCCTAGAAGCGATGATGCCACAAGCACCAACGCGGCAACACCCGGTACGGCTATCCACGTGGGCACGGCGACGGCAAACAGGCAGACGATCACTCCCGCTTAGATGCAATCGGCCGGGCAGCCGTTCGTGGTCCGGCACGGGCGCATGTTGCGGCGCTATTCGCGTTCGGGCAGATGTTGCAGATCGATTCCCAGTTGTTGGCACTTCTTGTAGAGGTGGCTGCGTTCCAAACCCAGCGCTTTTGCGGTCTGCGTGACATGCCGTCCGTGCCGCTCAAGTTCTGCCAGCACAACGTCCCGCTCGAAGGCCAGCACGCGCTGCGCCAGCGGTCCTGTCGCTTCGCCGCCTAACCCAATACGCGTGGGCTCCGTCGCTTTGCCGGCAGGCAGTGCCACGCGCACGTCCTCAGCTTCCACTTGAGCGCCAGCCAGCAGCAGTAACCGCTCCACCACGTTTCGCAGCTCGCGGATATTTCCCGGCCACGAATACTCTTTCAGCGCATCGATGGCAGCCGTGCTGAATGGAACCGGCTTCCACCCATTCTGGGCGCTCACCAGTCGTGCAAAGTGATCGACCAACGCCGGCAGATCTTCGCTGCGCTCGCGCAATGGAGGGAGTGTCAATGGAAAAACCACCACGCGATGATAGAGATCCCGCCGGAATCCGCCGCCCTCCACAAGTTCTTCGAGATTCCGATGCGTCGCCACCACGACGCGAACATCGACTTTCGTCGGCTTGTCCGCGCCGATCCGCTCCACCTCGCCCTCTTCGAGCACGCGCAGCAGCTTGGCCTGCATCGCAAGCGGCATATCGCCGATCTCATCGAGAAAGAGCGTGCCACGATGCGCCTGTTCGAATTTGCCGTTGTGCCGTTGCGCTGCTCCCGTGAACGACCCCTTCTCGTGGCCGAATAACTCGCTCTCTATTAACTCAGCGGGCACCGACGCACAATTCAGCGTGATGAAGGGGCCATTCGCCCGCTGGCTCTTCTCGTGAAGCGTACGCGCCACAAGTTCTTTGCCCGTGCCCGTCTCGCCATAGATGCATACCCTCGTCTCGCTCGCCGCTACACGCTCGATCTGCGCCATCACCCGCCGCATCGTCTCGCCAGTCCACACCATGGTGTGCCCGCCAACCCGCATGCGCAGATCGCGGTTTTCCGCTTCCAGCCGTGTCAGCTTCATCGCGTTGTCGAGCATTACCAGCAGCTTCTCAGTCGAAAGCGGCTTTTCCAGGAAATCCAGCGCGCCGAGCCGTGTTGCGCGCACCGCCATCTCGATGTGCGCCTGCCCGCTCATCATTACTACCGGAGCAGCAACATCTGCATTCTTCAGATCCTCGAGCAGCGCCAGCCCGTCACGCTTCGGCATCACCACGTCGCTCAGAATCAAATCGAACGGCTGCGTCTGCGCCAGTTCGAGTGCGCGCGCTGCGTTATCACACACGACCGCCTCGTGACCCGACAGCCGGAAGGCGCGCGCGAGCGAAGCCAGCGTGTTGGCCTCGTCGTCGACAATCAGAATCTTTGCGCTCATCCTTCCGCCCTCGGCAGCGTAATCACAAATGTAGAACCGTGCCCCTCGCGACTCTCCACCGCTATGGTACCTGCATGGTCTGCCACCACGCTCTGCACGATCGCCAGCCCCAAACCTGTTCCGTGCTGCTTCGTCGTGTAATACGGTGTGAACAGCCGCTCGCACTCTTCCGATGTCAACCCCTGGCCGGTGTCGGAAACACGGATTTCCACGCTCTCTCCTTCCCGCTTGGCCGATATCGTCAGGCTGCCTCCATCCGGCATTGCATCGATTCCGTTCAGGACCAGATTGCTGAGCGCTCTATGCATCAGCTCGGGATCGGCATTGATGGTTAGCAGCTCGTCCGGGACTTGAACTTGGAAGTGAACAGACGAACCTTCGGGAAAGGCCGAGTTATAAAAGCTGTAGACCCGATCGAGGAGACTTCGAACATCGATCCGCTCCAGCTCCGGCTTCGGCATTTTGCTGAAATCGCTGAAGCGCCCGATGATCTTCTTCAGATTGCTGATTTCCATGCTCAGCGTCTGCGTGCTTTCATTGAACACTTCTTCGAACTCCGCCGCCGGTAACTGCCGCGCCCGCGAAAGGTTTTCAACCGTCAGTTGCAACGGGAACAGCGGATTTTTCAGCTCGTGCGCCAGCCTTCGTGCCAGCTCGCGCCACGCTGCCACCCGCTCGCTCTGCACAAGCCGCTCTCGCTGATTCGCGAGTTCCTCAGTCATGTGATTGAAGCTGCGCGCCAGCACCGCGACCTCGTCGCGTCCTCGAACCGGCACCCGCGCGCTCCAGCTTCCGCTCGCTACCTCTTCAGCCGCTCGCGCCAGCTCTTCTACGGGCCGCGAAACCCGTGCGGCGATCCACAAACTGAAGACGATCGCCAAAAGAATTCCACCGCTTGCAACGCCGTATGCAATGGTACGGATCTGCTGCTGCTCCGCGACAAGCCCGCTCCGCGAAATCGCAACGGTCAGCACCGCTAGCACGGCTCCAGACGAGTTCTTCAGCGGAATCGCCGTTGCGCTCACGCTGTCTTCACGCCGTGATGTCAGGTAGAGAATGCCGTTCTCCTGTTGTCCGCTCTTGAGCGCCTGCTCAATCAGCACCCTGTATCGTTCCGCGCCAGGCAAAGCCCCATCTGAGCTCACTAGGCGTTTTGGATCGAATGCGGCGGTCACGGGCGACGCCTCCGTTTCAGCGTTCGCTCCTTGATCGCTGTAAAGGCCAACCTGCATTCCCGGCGCAACAGGTAGATCGGTCAGAAAGCTCCGGTCGAGCCGTTCGCCACCCACGAGTTTCACCGACGGCTCGGCGCCACGAACCGCCCGCACCGCAAACAAGCCCAGGACCGAAGTGCCATCCGGCAATTCCTCGCGCTTCAGGAACGGCGCCTGCGCCATTTCTGTTGCCACAGGGTTCGGATATCCAAACCGCGCTGGCCATTGTGCCGAACTTACAATGTTTCCATCCGGTCCCACGATCTCAAGAAAATCGAGCCGTGCATCCTGCGCCAGCGTCTGTGCCTCATTCAGAAACGGAGCAGCATCGCCCGACTGCACCAGCTCAAAGGCCATGCTGCGAACGCGTTCCTGCGCCGCGACTCCGTCCACCGCTGCGGCCACGTCATCTGACTTGTGCTGAAACTCGCGCTGAAACTGGCTGACGAACAGGGTAGTCTCTTCCTGGTCGCGCCGCTCGAACACCTGCCGGATGCGCACCAGCACCGTCCACGCCACCGCTGCAACCGCCGCCGCTACTGTTAGCGAGAAGAGCAGCAGCAATTTCTGTCGCAGGCTCACCGCGCATCCTCCAGCGAAGCATCCGCGAGATCGGGAGTGCCGTCTGCGCGCAGCCGCAGGTCCCGAACACGCGGACCACTTGCGTACGCGCGCGGCAGATCGAGCAACGGGATCATCTTCTTGTCTTCGAAAGTTGTCTGCTCGGCTTTGTAGAGAGCAGCCGGATTCTGCGCGATCACCGGGGCCGTATATCCTGCAGCCCACAGAAGCTGTTCCAGAACTGCCGCAGGATCCACGCCCGCCATCGGCAGTTTTCGCAGGACGAGGTCAGATCGCTGCCCCGGTGTATTCGTCACCTGCACATTAAATCCGGCCTCGTGAAGATTCAGGGCAATTCTCTGTGCTGCCAGTTGCATGGCGCCATCACCCTCGGTACTCAATGTAAGCGGCTCCGTTGTCAGCCCTCCACGCAGTTCATGCGCCCTGTTCAGGTCGCGATCTGTCGGGAATAGGAATGAATATCCGGAGATTCGTTGCGGCAGTAAACTCGCCGTGACCACGCCCTCCTTCTGAAAGATCACATTGAATAGCGCGCTTCGATCCACTGCCGCAGCAATCGCGCCACGTAGTTTCGCATTTGTCAGTGGTCCCGCATCGTAGATCTGTAGCGCCAGCAACATGACCGGGGGCGATACCAGAAGCGTGAGGTGTTGTTGTTGCGCCTGCCGCATCTGCTCCGCGGGAACCTCAACAACGTCTGTCCGTCCGAGACCAAGATCGAGCCACTGATCGCGCACGGGTCGATGCACGCGAATCTCGACGGCGTCCGCAAACGGCCGCCCCGACCAGGAGTTCTCATTCGCAGTTAACGCCAGCACTCCGTTATTGAACCCTGTCACCTGATACGGCCCCGTACCAATTCCACCTGCAGCTGTTTTTCCATCCGCCGTCGTTGTAAGTGAAATCAAAAGGTCGCCGCTCGCCAGTAGAGCAGGTAGGTTCGGCATCGGAGATTCGCTTGTGAACACCACCAGCGGGCCGACCGCCTTCACCGCGCTCCAGGGACAACTAGCATTGCACGAAGCAGTCAGCGACGCGACCACTGAAGTGGAAGTCAATGACGACCCATCATGAAAGTGCACACCCGGCCTCAGCCGGAATTGCCAGCGATGGAAGTTGTTGTCCTCCTCCCACGTGAGTGCCAGCGCAGGCCGCACCGCGCCACCTGCATCCAACTGCGTCAGCCCGTCGTAAACCAGGCGCAGAGCCAGCCCGTCCGGTCGCTGCCACGCTTCTCCCGCCGTCTCCACGCGCAGTGTCCCGCCGTAGTGCGGCCGCGTCCTTCCCCAGGCACTGATTGCGACCGAGACCAGCAAAAGACTAATTGCAAAGCGCCGTGACACGGTCCACCTCGTATTCTCCTGCTGCATTGCGCACCACAGCCATCGCGCTCTTTCCATCCAACGCCGTCCATAGGGCCGTCACAGTTCCGTCCATCGCCAATGGAGCGCTCATCGGCACTGCCTCCAGCGCTGGAATCTCGAACGCACGCAGACTGTCGTTCACCGCTTCGCCCGAATCGGACGTAATTACCTGTGTTCCCGAGCCGCATCCCGAACGCACCACGGCAAAATCACTACCCCAGTCGCGCGTGCCCATCACCGATCGCATCTCGCCGTTTTCAACCATCTGCACCTTTCCGTCAACTGCCGCCAGCAGCAGTGCGGCCCCCCCGGCGGACCGCGGAATCAACCCCGCCGTGTAAAACGGCGGCAGTTCGACACCCACGCTCGGCGTTACTACACCTGTGAAGTAATCCCGTGCCGTGTTATAGAACGCCTTGAGCGCCGCAGCACTGCTTGCGTCCGCGCTTTGATACACCGGCCACGGATCGTCGCTCGCATGGCAGCGCACAGTCCATCCGCTGTCCTGATTCCCGTTGTTCAGGGGGAGGGAATAGCTGCCCGTGCATGCCACCCCGGGAGCATAGGCCGTGAAGTTTCCACCATCCGCAGAGGGAATCAGAACCCCACGCGGATCCCGAGCGAGCTTTTGATCCATCGCCAATGCGCTTGACTCGCTCCAACTCCCCGCAATCGAAGAGAAAATCGAGATGCGATCGGAAAACATCACAACGAAGTGCCCGTTGATCTCCGCGCTGGCAAGGATCGGATGGTCGTGCACGACTCCGCCGATCCGGCTGAAGAGCCCCGGAATACGCTCTTTGCGCAATACCATTCGTTCACCGGCCGCACCATGCGATGAGGAGACGCTTTCCACGTGCACCATCGCCACCCGGATCTCGTTCCCCTCGGCAACTTCCGCCACCCACAGCCGCTCGTGTGCATTTTCACTGAGAGTGAAGCGAATCGCATTTGCGCTTTCCGCGCCGCCGGCAAGAACACCGCGGGCTTTCAGGTCCTGTTCCAGCAGTTTCCGAATCGCTGGAATCTCGCTTGCCTGAATGCTGGAGAGATTGCGCACTGTCAATTGCGCCGGTCCCGGTCCGAGAATGTCAGCAATCTGCTCGGCCAGATCCGCCGCCGGCTGCACCCATTGGCTTTGCACTTGCGGAGTCTGCGCTCCCTTCGCCAACGGCGCGGCCATCCCACACACAACCAACGCCACTGCACCGATCAGCCTCATCGCCCTCGTCATGTTTGCACTTGTTCTTTGCGCGGATTATATCGTCTGCGACGCATCGGGGAGTCCTGAATGAAGTCGATCGAACTCGATCGTCATCACTTACCGTGCGCTGCAACGAGGAGGCGTTCCCGCTCACACCGACAGACGGTCTTCTTCTGCCGGGCGCAGTTTCGCCTCCTCGTTTAGCCACCCCGCCCCGAATCAGTGCCCGCTCTTCGGATCCGGCTCCGATTCCTGATCCATCTCCTGCTTCACCACCGGCGCGTTCGCCATGTTCTTGAATACATCATTGGCGAAGAAGAATTTTCCGTCCGACGGCACCATCACCACCTGGATCTTGTCCGATAGCCTCTCGGCAACAATCTTGTTGATCAGCAGCGGTGACTTGTTCAGCAACTCCGCCTCGCTCGTCATGCGCTCCGCATTGGCAGCGGCAATCAGCTTAATGCGGCTCGCTTCGGCATCGGCCAGCAGGTTGCGACGTTGCAATTCAGCCTTGCTATCGATGACCTTCGCTTCCGCCACCGCCTGGGCATTCTGGATTGTCGCTTCCTTCCTCGCCTCGGCCTCGAGCTTGGTCTGCTCAATTTGCTTCTGTTTCAGCGGCAGCGTGTACTGCATCGCGTCCGCTTCGCCCTTGGCTTCAATCACCTTCGACTGCGCATCGCCCTCGGCTTGCTTCTCCCGCTGCTTCGCTTCGGCTTCAGCCTGCAATTCGGCAATCTTCACCTGCTTCTGCTGGATGTCCGTATCAATCGTCATCTGGTCATCCTGCTGCTCCTTCAGCAGCAACCCTTCCAGCCCCTTCGCGTATTGCTCCGGCAATTGGATATCTGACAGCATCACCTCTTCAACAACGATCCCGTCAGCCCCCAGCTTCTTCGCGATGACTCCAGCCGCCCGGTCTCGCACTTCCTCACGCTTGCTTGAGAAGATCTCGCGCACCGTGTAGGAAGGCGCAAGTTCCCGCCACGCGCTCGCCACCACCGGCGGTACCAGTTCTTTATCTGCTGGCTGCGGCAGATGCGCCTGCACGCTCGCCAGCTTGGTCGGATCGAGCCTGTACCGCACCGTCACCGCCAGCCCGATGATCAATCCTTCACGCGACTGTACGGTCATATTGTTTTTCGTGCCCGGCTTGCCCGCGTCCACAATTCCCGCTGTGAACAGATGATCGCGCAGGTCAAACATCTGCACGCTCTCCACCAGGGGAGTTACAAAATGCAGGCCAGGGTACAGCGTTCCGGGCTCCGTTCCACTCATCTGGCTGATCCGGATACCCCCCATCCCGCTCGGCACCACCACCATGCTTCCCGCAACCAGCAGCGGCAAACACGCTACAAGCGCCAGGGCAACCGGCACACGCCACGCAATCGG
>Ga0335080_10001923_pt1 | contig 20647 bp, 21 predicted proteins | sample Lox_Sample_34_FD_206720 | JGI IMG/M metagenome (GOLD analysis project Ga0335080, IMG submission 206720) | Soil microbial communities from Loxahatchee National Wildlife Refuge, Florida, United States - Lox_Sample_3.4 | ecosystem: Environmental > Terrestrial > Soil > Wetlands | place: USA...
GCATGGGGCTGCCGGAGGACGCAGCCGAAGTTGCGCTCCCCGCCTGCCTCCGCTTCGATGAAGGACACGACGCGATCAGCGCGTTCGCCGTGTGGGTCATTGGTCGGCCCAACGTGCCGAAGGCGCGAGAGTGGATCGCGTGCTGCTTCATTCCGACCCTATTGCCGATGCTCATCGCCCGATTCCGCTCGGAAAGCGCATCGGCGGTTGCGGAGCGGGCCGCTCCTCCTTTTCAGCAGTAACGAAGGGCTATGCGCAACGCGGCCGCTTCAACCCGACAGACCCGAGGTCGATCTGAGCTGACGACGAAGGTGGACCAACCAATGCCGATCCTCGAGACGCTCGCAAATCGATGAGGTGATCGAGGGAGCGCCGTGAGGCGAACGATAACTATCGAATTCGACAGCGCCGGTCTGGAATCTCTCTCCGATGAGAGTCTTCGGCGTCTGGTATGTAAAGCGGTCACATCGTTCCGGCACGGGACGCCGATACAAGATAAGACGCGGATCGAGAAATTGAGGGAGCTCGCGAAAACGCGAGGTGGTGACTGTCTATCGACTATCTACCTTGGCGGCAAGACCAAACTTGAATGGGTATGCAAGGAGGGGCATACATGGCAGGCCGTGCCATATAGCATCTCGATGGGCACGTGGTGCCCGGTGTGTGCGAACGTCCAAAGGATCGTAAAACAAACACTCAGTTCTCTGCTCTCTCCCGACGACTGGCTCGAGGTGCTGAGACGCCACGCCAAGACCAAGGGTGGCGAATTGCTGTCCAGCATCTACACGAACGGCAGGACCAGACTCCGCTGGCGATGCAAGTTCAATCATGAATGGCTCGCCATGCCGACTAAGGTCCGGCAGGGAACATGGTGTCCCTATTGTGCAAGAAAACAGACACGAGTCGAATTCGCCGAAGTCCCGGTCGTGTGCCGAGGCGCGCAAGTAATTGGAGATGCTGAAAAGACCCGAACAGAGTCGGCAGTTTGAAGCCGAGCTGAGCAGCCTTGGAGCCGAATGGCTCGCGTTAGTCTGCAGTGGTGACGCGGGAACGACCAAGGAGTCCCATTAGCGTGCGCGCATTCCGCTGCCCCTGATCCTCGTAGTTGTTGTTGAGAACCACGTGAACGGTCGCGGCGGGGATCGCCTCGATCTTCTCGCCCAGCTCTGCGAGCTCATCGTCGCCGTAGTCGTAGTTGAAGCGCTCGGCTGAGGAGGCTAAACCCTTCTTGCTCCAGGTCTCGTGATTGCGACCGTGCAGACGAACGATCGCCAGCGCGGGATTGGTCACCTCCCAGACGGCGGGGATCGTGTTCGCCGTGCCCTGCGGCTCGTCGACGATCGTATTGACCAAGTTGCGCTCCCGCTCGAAGGCCAGGGTCACCGCAGCGTGCTTGCCTTCGAACCAGGACCGGTTGCGAAACTCGATCGCCAGTTGATAGCCGGGTAGCTGCCGTTGGCACTCCTCGATGTGCTCGCGGTTCTTGGGGTGAAAAGCGACCCAGGGTGCGAACTGAAAATGCACCACGGCGAGTTTCCCCGAGCGCCAGAGCGGTTCGATGCCTTCTCGGTATTGGCGCCATATCTCGTCGGTGAGCTCGCGAGGAAGGTCCTTGTAATAGAGATTCTTCTTCTCGACGGGACCGAGCGCGTCCGCAATATCCTTCGGCAGCGCAGCTGGCGAGGTCTGGTGGCCCGTGAAGAGCCGGAACGCCTTTATGTTGAACGTGAAGTCCGGCGGCGTGCGCTTTGCCCAAAGCTCTGCCACCTCGGGCTTGGGCAGCGCATAGTAGCTGCTGTCCACCTCGACCAGCGGAAACTGCGACGCGTAGTAGCGCAGCCTCTCCTCCGGTGTGTTGACCTTCGGCGGATAAAAGCGCCGGGACGCGATCAAGCTCTTGTCGGTCCACGATGCGGTGCCGATGAGGATGTTGCTCATCGCGACTTTCCACTGCCCACCTGGCCGTAGCTCGCCGATCCGAAGTTTCCCCCTTTCGGCTTTGCGCTTTGCGTGAATTGGAACGGGTCGGTGAACATGGTGGAACAGCCGAAGCAGCCAAAGAATGACGTTCGATAGGCAGCCTGACGCTCGCGCTGAATCAGGATTCGGTAGTATCGCCGGTGCCCGCACAGCGGGCATTCGAACCCCGGATAGTCCCTGCAACTCTCCTGGCCGATTCCCATCGCGTCACCTGGTCGAACGCTGTGACGCGGCTCTGCCTTGCTCGTCTGGCGAGTGCGGGCGGGCATTTTCGCGTCGAGAGAGCAACCGCGATCGCCGCTGTTCGCACGAGCCCACCTCGTAGCCGAGCGCCAACATGCGCTCGGTCCATTTGAGAGCAGCTCCGAAATCACGTTGTCTGTGCTCGCAATACTTCGCGAGATGCTCCATGGCCAGCGCAACGCCGCGCGCCGCCAGCAACTCCCAGATCGCAACCGCCTCTTCGCACTGCCCGGATCTCGCATAGAGCGTCGCGAGCTCGAGCTGCGCATCATCGGCCAGCAGTTCGCCATGGTCCCGCAAGTGCAGCAGGGCCGTCGCGTCGTCACCGGCCCGACGATGCGCTCGAGCGATGCCCAAGGGATCGGCTTCATATTGTCCGGGCTCCGCATAGGCTCGTCCCACCACGCTTGCCAAAGCGATGAGCGAGAGCACATCCGTGCCGTTGTGTTCGATGATCCCGCGCAAGCCCCGGGTCTCGCCTTGGCGCAGCAAGTCGGCCCAGATCTGTGGAATGAGATAGCCGGGCATGTCGTCATGGCGGTAAAGCTTCAACAGATATTGCTCTGCCGTTTGCAGTCGACAGTCAGGCCAATGCTTTCGAAACGCAGCCCGGGTGCGGTGCAGGAGGTCGATGTGAGGGAGCCCCGACAAGGTAGCCTCGATCCGGGCGAGCCGGTAGCGGGTCGCGAGCAGCGGTATATCGAAGCTTTTGCCATTGAAGCTCACCAAATGGCTGGCGCCGCGCATCCAGGCGAGCGCCTGCGTCAACATCGCAGGCTCGGCAGTGAAGGAGGTCAGGAAATATTGGCGCACGTGCACGGTGTCGTCTTCAATCCGTGCAAACCCAAGGACGAAGGCAACGGTCCCGGTACCGCCGGCAAGGCCCGTGGTTTCGGTGTCGATGAAGAGCAAGCCTTCGCGCGCGGGCTCTTCTCCGCCGGCGAGAAACTCCAAGGAAACGTCATGAATGTCACGAAAGGCAACGCGGCCGTGCGAGGCTGACGCGGGCAGGAATTTTTCGATCAGCACGACGCCATCGGCACAGAGCTCACCCCCTAACAACTGCGCGAGCTCCTCCTGCGACACCACCCGTCGCGCCGGGAGGTCGGCCTGCGCAGCGACGAGACGCTGCAACCGGGCCGAAAGCGGGACGGAAGCGAATTGCGTGGGCGGCGGGGAGGGCGGTCGATCGCGACCGACGCCAAGCCTCGTCTCGAGCTCCGCCAGGCGGCTCCGCAAATCCATGCGCGTTACGCCTTGCGTTCAGCCAAGAGATCGAGGACCCGCAGCGCCGCGAGCTTCGGGGAACGATCCCACGCTTCATCCGTGGCCAGAATCGGCCCCACGCACGCCGGACAACCCCACCGGCACTCGCACACCGACACCAGGACTCGCGCACCCGCGATCACTTCGTCCCGCAGGTCGTAGAGCGGAACCGACAGACCAATACCGCCCGGATAGTTGTCGTAGAGGAAGAGGGTTGGGACGAATTCCTTGGTTACGTCGAGCTCGAGGCCCTCGCCGGAGGCGTCCTTGAGCCGGCCTCGTCCCTGGGCATCGGTGACCGCAAACCACTGACCTTCACCATCGCCGATGGCGCGGCCCAGGTCGTGCCGGTCGGACATGGTCAACAGCGCAGCGACAGAGTGGATGGCGTACGCGGCACCGAGAAAGCCATCCAGCGCTTCAGCGCGGCTGGCGAAGGCATCATGCAACGCGGCCGGTTCCACCTGCCACCACACCGCACTGGTATGCATCTCGTGGTCCGGCAAATTGACCGGCCCGAAGCCTACGTTCTCGTGGCTGTAGTAGCGGATCTTCTTGTAACCCGCCACCCGTCGCACCACGTGCACTTCGCCGCGGGCGCAAAGACTCGTGGCACGAGGAGAATCCTCGAAGCGCTCGAGGATCTTGAGCCGCGTGTAATCGATCGCGTCGGTGTAATAGTCGGCATTGGTTCTGGTGGCGAAGGCCTTGCGTCCTTTCCAATCGAGACGCTCGACCTGCCAAGGTGAGGCCTGGACCATGTAGATGGCGCCCTCGTAGAGCGTGAGCGCCGCGCTGGAATAATCGACTTCGGCAATGACTTCCTGCTTGCCACCGGTCGTGTCGACGACCACGAAATTGCCGTCGGCGACCGAGCGCAGGCTCACGCTGCTCGCGGGATAGCTATCCGCCATCCAGTGCCAGCGATTCCCCTCACGGTGCAGCACCCCTTGCTCCTCAAGATGGGAGAGCATCTCGACCAGGTTCTCCCCTCCGAATGTTTCGTCCGCGGTGAACGGCAGCTCAAACGCGGCGCAGCGAACATGGTCCATCAGGATCAGCAGCTGGTCCGGTGCAACGCGCGCGTGCTCGGGTGACGCGCCGGTGAAGAAGGCGGGGTTGCGAACCATGTACTGGTCCAGCGGCTCGCTGGTGGCCACCAGCACACCCAGAGACGTGCGATCGCGCCGTCCAGCGCGTCCCAGCCGCTGCCAGGTTCCCGCGATCGTGCCGGGATAGCCATTGAGGATGCAAACATCGAGCGCACCGATGTCCACGCCCAACTCGAGCGCATTGGTCGCGACGACACAGTCGAGGCTCCCGGCCCGGAGCTTCGCTTCCGTCCGCCGTCGCTCCGTCGGAAGATAGCCGCCACGATAGGCCGCAACGCGTGGGGGTCGACGTGGATCGTGATCGAAGACGTCCTTCAAATACTTCGTTAAAACTTCGACCATCAGCCGCGAGTTGGCAAAGATGATGGTCTTGAGGCCCGCCTTGATCGCCGAGCGCGCGATGCGCGTGGTCTGTGAGCGGGCCGAAGCCCGCAGCCCCAGATCGGGATTGATGACCGGCGGATTCCATAGCAGCAGGTGCTTCGCCCCTTGCGGGGCGCCGCTTTCCGTGATGACGGTCACCGGCTCGCCGAGGAGTTGGCTTGCAAGCTCTGCCGGGTTGGCGATCGTTGCCGAACAGCAGATGAATAGCGGCTCGCTTCGGTAGAAGCGGCATACCCGCGCGAGGCGCCGAATGACGTTGGCCATGTGCGAGCCGAACACGCCGCGGTAGGTGTGCAGCTCGTCGATCACCACGTAGCGCAGGCTCTCGAAGAACTGCGCCCACTTGGTGTGGTGGGGAAGAATCCCCTGATGCAGCATGTCGGGATTCGATACCACGATGTCGCCGCGCGTGCGCACCGCCTGGCGCGCATCGCCGGGCGTATCGCCATCGAAGGTGAAGGCGCGCACCCCTAGGCGCCCCGCGGTGTTGAGCTCCAAGAGTTCGGCAACCTGGTCTTGGGCCAGAGCCTTCGTCGGGAAAAGATAAAGCGCCTTGGCGTGTTCATTCATCACCGCTTGCAGAACCGGCAGGTTGTAGCAGAGCGTCTTGCCCGACGCCGTGGGCGTGACGGTCACCGTGTGTTGCCCCGCATGAATCGCCTTCCATGCGGCGAGTTGATGGCTATAGAGGCGATGGATGCCTCGGCCACGCAGGGCCGCCGCCAGGCGTGGCTCGAGATCGGCCGGAAATTCGGCGTAAGCGCCCTCGCGCGCCGGCATGACGAGCTCGCCGGTAATGCGATCGGCATGGCGACGCTTGATGGACGGAAGGAGTGCGGCGATGTCGGCAGACTCCGTCTTCGCCAAAACGGCATCCGCCCGCGGATCGTCAAGCAAAAGCTCGTCCACGTCCTTCATCCCGATGGCCCGTCCGTGCGCATCCCCGATAGGACGGGTATCTTAATCCTGGAAAAGGCTCTTGTCGAACGATCGTTCGATGGGTTTCCTGCCAACGCTTCGTCCCAGGGACAGGGTTCCGGTCGGAGGCTATCGTGAAGGAACCATCGGCCGCCCGCGCCGCTGAGCTGGTGCGCCGTTGCAAGGTCGCTGCTCTGGGCACGCACCACCACGGAGCGCCGAGCGTTTCCATGGTCCCGTACGCGATCATCGAGGATCCGTTGGCGTTCGTCGTGCTCGTTAGCGCCTTGTCCGCCCACACCAGGGAAATGCTCGGGGATCCCAACGTCGCGTTGATGATCATGGAGCCCGAGACCGACACGAAGCCGCCGCATACGCTCGCGCGCGTCTCGATGCAGGGGAGGGCGGAGCCCCTCTCTCAGGACGACCCGCGCTATGGCGCAGCACGCGCGGCCTACACTGCGCGGTTTCCCGATATGGTCGGGCTGTTCGAACTCGGCGACTTCACGCTCTTCGCGATCGCTCCCGTCACGGTGCGCGTCGTAGCGGGCTTCGCGCAAGCGGCCTCGATCACGCCGGCGTCAATGGCTCGTAGCGTGCGGCACACTGGGCAATAGTTCCCGAGAGCACTCAGTGACCGCTCGTGCTGCCGTATTGTTTCTGGCTGCCTTAGTTGCTTGTTGGAGCGCGGCAGGGCGCGCCGGCGAGCTCCCGGATCGGAGACTCACGCCAGGGACCATTAACGCCGCCATCTCGGAGCCGCAGTATCGCGCGCAATGTCGGACCAAGGACTGGACACGGCCGTACCGGCCCGCGGTCAGCTTCACCAATTCGCTCAAGAAGCTCCAGATGAAAAGGTATGGGTATCCGTTGGCCGACATCGCCGACTACGAAGAGGACCACCTGGTGCCGCTGTGTCTCGCCGGCGCTCCGCAGGACCCTGCCAACCTGTGGCCGCAGCCGCGCTTCGGCGAGTGGAGCGCCGATCGCAAGGACAAGTTAGAGGCGAAACTTTGCCGGCTCGCCTGCGACGGCAAAGTGCCGTTGGCCGAAGCGCAACGTGAGATCGCGACGAATTGGATCGAGGCCTATCGGAAGTACATCGGGGCTAGTCCGCATGAGACTGCGCCGCACGTGGTTCCGTCCAAACGCTAACGTGATCAAGCCGATGGATATTTGCCAGAGCCGGGGTTCTGCAGAAGACAGGGACTTGGCAGCGCGTTGCGCTTGCCAAGGAGGTCGCTTGCCAAGACTCTTCGGCTGTTGCTACCGCCACTCCAGCGCCCGAACCAAGAAACCAAAGACCAAGGCAACAGAACGTAACGCTGGAGCCCACGGAGACGCCACATGCCACAACTGAGCACCGCGCTGATTGACGAGGTGCGTGTTCATTTGACCGAGCGCTGGCAAAGCGACGAGCTCTACCAGCGCTATGCCAACGCGCCGACGCAATACGAGGGGCCACCCTCGATCCGCAGCTTCATCGCCGACATGCTGGCGCTCCCAGCCACTGCCCTTCGCGATCAGCGGTTCGAAGGCACCCAGAAACTCCTCGGTCGGCCCCCTTTCTGCCAGCTCACCAAATCGAAATTCGGCGAACTGCTGGAGGCCACCGTTTTTCTGAACGGGCGCCCGACGACTGTCGACACGCTGGCACTGTTGCACGTGTTCATTCCCTCACTACGAACCGTTTTGCGATGGGACATTTGCAGCTACCCTGCCATGGAGAGCCCAAAACAGCGTGCACGGTTCGCCCTCATGGAAAGCTGCGGCGTGCCGCGCGACGAGTTCAGCCGATGGGTCCTGCTTACACCCCAAGTGCGCTCGCTCACCGAGTTGCTATGGCCGGAGATTCGTGCGCGCCATGCCGCGCGGCCGTTGTTCGACTTCTTTAGCAGTGCCCGCGAGAAAGGGTGGTACTGCAACCCCGATTACGCCCTCGGGACGGACAATCACCGTCCGGTGCGCACCCGCACCGTTCCTACGCCGCTGGGAGTGGTTACCCTCGAATTGCAACGCGAAGAAGTCGAGCGCCCGGCCGCCGTATATCCGCACGCATGGCGTGCGACGCTTGGCGGCCCAAAGGGCGAACGCATGGCGGTTGCCTCCGGGATGGCTTATATCCCACCCAGAGTTTGCAGCCCCCACGCCTTTCTCTCGACCGCCGACGAAGTATCCGATAGCGACACCATGCTGGTCCGCGCACTCCTCGATCAATTTCCGGCTCGGTTCGGGACGGGGCTCAACACCGGCGTCGCTTTTCTTTGCGACTGGGAGCGACATCCCGCGGCGCCGAAGGGGGCGGGCGCGGTGGTGCTACAAGCAGGATTGAACGCGCTCAAACAATCCTTGCGCAAAGTGACAGCGCTAGTCGTCGACTTGCGCCCACTGCAGTTCAGCGATTGGGATTTGCCGAACGAGCCGGCGGAGATCGCCGCCGCGAAGCAGGAGGCACGCGAAAAGCTCCACGCGCTGCTCGATCGCTTGTGCCCGGAGAGTGCACTTGGCAAGCGCGCAGAGCGTTTTGATATGCTCCAACGGCACGACGAGACCGACAGCCAGCACGCTTTGTTTCTCCTCGGAAAATCCGAGAGCGAGTGGGCGCGTGGACCGAACGAACTTTGACGAGCGATTCGCTAACGGCTGAGTGTGATCCGGAAGAGACATCGAACCTGATCCCTGTCTGAGCTGGGTTGCTCCTCATTTTTCACTCGCCGCATACGTAACCTGCTATAAACTGCCCCCGAGGGTCGTCCTTAGAGAGGGCGCCATGCAATCCACGAATACACCAAACCCGCTTGTCGGCTCTTGGAAGTTGGTCTCGTTTCAATTCGAGAGCGAACGCAGCGACAAACGGTTCGACGCATACGACGAGCATCCCGAAGGTTTTGCTATATTCACGGAAGCCCGCGTGTTGTTTCTCTTAACAGCGGGTGATCGGCTCGCTACTGCCCCGGCTGGTGAATTATTCGACGTTATGATGGCATATTCCGGGCGGTACCGCATTGAAGGCGACCGCATCATCACGACAGTTGATAGCGCATGGCATCCGGCTTGGATCGGCACAGAACAGACGCGCGTGTTCAAGCGTGATGGCGATGCGCTGTCGCTCATGGAGGCAGATTTCCTAGAATTTCCAAAATTTCCCGGGCAACGCGTTCGCGCCACGGTGGTGTGGCGGCGTGAAGTCTGATCGCGGCCGGAACCGGGAGTTTCAAAGGCACCAACCCTGTCGATCTGCCAGTCATGCGACCGACCAAATTTGAATTTGTCATTAACATGAAGACGGCGAGAGCGCTTGGCATCTCGGTGCCCAGCACCATGCTGGTCGCGGCCGACCAGATTATTGAGTGAAAAGGCCGATGAAGAGCGATCCGAACAAACAAGCCGAATTCGGCGACGTGGTCGAGCCACATCCTCTCTCCACTCATTTTATTCCGGACCAATCCGTGCCTGAAATCGAACTGCTCCGCGCAGCCTACGCAGCGTTCAACGCGCGAGACATCGACGCGGCCCTCGCCCTCATGACCGCCGACGTGGCTTGGCCGCGCGCGTTCAAAGGCGGTTTTGTCCATGGTCCAGACCAGGTTCGCGCCTATTGGACCGAGCAGTGGAGCGAGGTCAATCCGCATGTCGAACCGGTGGCTTTCCACCGGGAAGAGGCCAGGCGCATCTTCGTCGAGGTGCATCAGGTTGTACGAGACTTGGCTGGCGGCACGCTGGCCGACGAGCGAGTCGGGCATCGCTTCACGTTGGAGCACGGCTTGATCCAGCGCATGGAAGTCTGTCCGCTCCCATCACCGAGCCACTCGGCTTAACCGCGTGCGCCACTGAATGGAAGCCGGCCGCAGGCGTCTCTTCGCAGTCATTCTTCCGCTCGGCCCCCCTTATATTGCCGACTGCGGAGTTACAGCCAAAAACACTGACCCCGACCGAGAAGCATTTAAGTACTTGATGCGGTTATTTATTTTGACCTCGGGCTCGGCGGGCTGCTAATCCGCAGGTCCCAGGTCTGTCGCTCGCCATCGTCACGTGTACCTTTCGGTTGGACGTAGCCTATGATTTGCGAAACAGTTTTCGCACATCGGGCTAGCAAGTGTCTGCTACGTTCCCTTCGCTCGAAGACGCCATCGCGTTCGGGCAATTTCAACTATTTCCAGCACAACAACTGTTGTTGGAAGCGGGCAAGCCTGTCCGCCTCGGGAGCCGTGCACTGGACATCCTAGCCGCCTTGCTCGAGCGACCAGGGGAAATGGTCAGTAAGAGAGAATTGGTGGCGCGAGTCTGGCCGAATACCGTTGTAGAAGAAGGTAATCTCAAAGTCCACGTCGCTGCACTTCGCAAAGCGTTGGGTGACGGTCGCGACGGTACTCGATACGTGGTGAATGTCCCCGGCCGCGGTTATAGATTCGTCGCGCCGGTCGCGCACCCTCATCCGCCGGCGCATCCTGCGCCGCCTGTCGATGCCAACCAACACTCGCCGCACATACCGTCGCCTTTGACACGCATCCTCGGCCGCGAAGACGCTGTCGAGACGATCATAAATCGATTGTCCCAAAGCCGTATTGTGACGATCGTCGGAGCGGGGGGCATCGGTAAGACCACTGTAGCGCTTGCGGTCGCTGCCAAACTCGTTGCGTCACAAAGGGACGGCGCCGGCTTCGTTGACTTGGCGCCATTGACTGACCACCGGCTCGTGCCGAGTGCGCTGGCAACCGTGTTGGGGCTTGCGGTCCGCTCGAACAATGCAGTCCCGGGCTTAATCGCATTCCTTGCGGGCAAGCAAATGCTGATCGTGCTCGATAGCTGCGAGCACGTCGTTGCCGCGGTCGCGGTGATGGTGTCGGAGTTACTCGAAGGAACGGCCGGCTTACATATTCTGGCGACCAGTCGCGAACCTCTTAGAGTGGCCGGCGAAAGTGTCCAGCGTCTGCCGCCACTGAAGACTCCCGCTACGTCGGAGGCGCTCACGGCTGCCGAGGCAGTCACATTTCCGTCGATCCAGTTGTTTGTGGAGCGCACCTCCGAGCGCGTAGGCGAGTTCCGTCTTACCGACACGGATGCTCCTCTCATCGCCGATATCTGCCGCAAGCTCGACGGCAATCCACTCGCGATCGAGTTGGCGGCGGGTCGGGTCGACGCATTCGGCATTCAAGGTGTCGCGATACAGCTCAATGATCGCTTTCGCCTTTTAACGAGCGGCTGGCGCAACGCGCCGCCACGTCATCAGACGCTCATGGTGACGCTCGACTGGAGCTATGATCTGTTGTCGGAAATCGAGCGTTTGATCCTGCGTCGGTTGGGGATCTTCGTAGGATATTTGGACTTGGAAGCAGCCGGTGAGGTGGCGGTAAGCGGTGACGTTACTTTGTCGGACGTCCTCATCGGCATCGCCAGTCTGGTCGATAAATCGCTCGTCTCGGCGGATGTAGGTGCAGTCGTCCGCTATCGTCTCCTCGACACGACAGCCGCCTATGCGCGCAAGCGACTCGTTGATCGCGGTGAGTTCGACGCGTTAGCGCGACGCCATGCGGAATACTATCTGCGTCTTCTCGAGCGAGCGGAAGCAGCAGCTACCCGGCAGCGCAGTGCAGACTGGTCAATCGTTTCTGGCACCCATATCGACAACGTCCGCGCAGCGCTCGACTGGGCGTTTTTTCCGGGCGGCGATCCCGCTATCGGCGTGAGCCTCACAATCGCGGCCGTACCGTTGTGGCTACATTTGTCGCTCATGGACGAATGTCGCAAGCGCGTATATCGAGCGCTGGAAAGCGTCGAGCGTGGCTCGGACGGGGATAAGCGTCAGGAGATGCAGCTGTTGACCGCGCTCGGCGTGGCGTTGTACTCCATAGGGCCGGGACCGGAGTCCAAGACGGTTTGGACCAAGGTCCTGGAAATCGCCACCGAGCTCGGGGACTCAGACTACCGAGTACGCGCACTATGGGGGCTCTGGGTAGTGTGCGTCACGGGCGGCAAGCATCGAAGCGGATTGTCGCTTGCAAGGAAGTTTTCTCTTCTTGCAGCCCAAACGACCAATCCCGTGGTCTTGTTTGTCGGAGATCGATTGACCGGCACATCACTTCATTTTTTGGGCGAGCAGCGGGACGCACGACGACACTTCAATCAAATGTTGAGTCGCCGGGTGTCAGGCACTACGCGCGAGCAAATCGTTCGCTTTCAGTTTGACCAATCGGTCGCGGGACGCGCGTTCCTATCGCGAATCCTCTGGTTGCAGGGGTTTCCGGACCAAGCGAGACACGAGGCCGAAGGCAGCGTTGCCGATGCACAAGCGCTGAGACATTCGCTTTCGCTCTGTTACGCGCTGGGGCAAGCGGGATGCGCGATCGCATTGCTCACGGGAGATATAGTCGCGGCACAACGGAACGTAGCGATACTCCTCGAACATTCGGTGCGACATGAGTTGGTGCTCTGGCAGACCATGGGACGCTGTTTCAATGGAATATTGAATTGCAGGAGAGGCGATCACAGTTCTGGATTGCCGCTGCTCGGTGAGGCGATCGATGAACTCCGCGAAGCCGGATATGCCCTCTACCATACGGCGGCGCTCTGTGAATACGCCGAGGCGTTGGGAAGGGCCGGGGAGATCGGTCCTGCCCAAGCGGCGATCAACGAAGCGCTGGCGCAATCCAAGCGTAACGAGGAACTGTGGTGCATGCCGGAATTGCTTCGAATCAAGGGCGAACTGTTGTTGCTCGAATCAGACGCCAATGAGCTTGCTGCGCGGAATCGTTTCAAGAAGTCCCTCGCTCTGGCGCACCAGCAAGGAGCGCTATCGTGGGAATTGCGGACTGCCACAAGCCTTGCCCGATTGGAGAAACAGCATCATCGGAAGCTACACGGGCAAGGGGAAGAGCAAAAGCTGCTCGCGCGCACATACGCCCGCTTTACCGAGGGTTTTAACACCGCCGACTTGAGGGCGGCAACGTTGCTCCTCGGTAAGTAGTAAGCCTTGGTTGCCTATGGGCCGGACCGGCGCCCTGGCCAGCGGTCGCGTAGCGTTCCGCCGGCCGCTCCGTCTGCAGGACGGCACAGTTTCGCCGATGTTCGCAAACAGCAGTTGCAAAGCCGGCTGACGGCGAGCGGCTGTCGCGGTGCGTCAATCCCCCCCGATTGAGTTTTAGATCCTTACCACGATTAACCATACTTAACTACGTCTTGTTCAATTTCGGTGCAATCATTCCCGACGGGTCAAACGCTAATCGTTCTGAAGGCAAAAGCAGGAAAGAGGTGGACGCCCAGCACACACGGAGGCAACACGCTGACTGTGGTCTGCGTGGATCAGTGCGTCCGTGAGGAAGACAAGCGATCGAGGATGAGCATCTATGCGGTCAAGCGTCGACATTACTACGCCGGAAGGCAGCTTCTACGCTTATCTAGCAGAGCCGAAAGCAATACCTGCACCGACGGTGGTCGTCATCCAAGAAGCAATCGGAGTCAACCAACAGCTCCGCGCGACCTGCGATGAGATCGCGGCCGAAGGGTTCATCGCCGTTTGCCCTGATCTCTACTGGCGTGGGCAACCTAGGCTGGAGCTGTCCGACAAGACCGACATGTCAAGTGGATTTGCGCTTTACGAGGGCCTGGACATCGATAAGGCGGTTGCAGACGTGCAAGCAACCGTCGACCACGCGAGGGCCATGACCTGGTCTACGGGCAAGGTTGGCGTCATGGGATTTGGCTTGGGTGGACTGCTCACGTATCTGACTGCCGTACGAGGTGGCGTGGATGCAGGGGTCTGCTATTACGGCCGCAGGACCGAAGAGTTCCTCCACGAGAGTCCCAGTCTAAGCGGGCCGCTTCTCATCCACCTGGGCGAGCTGGATAAGCACATATGCACCGCAGCACAGGTCGCAATCCGCAAGGAACTGGCGCCGAGAGGTGTCGAGATCCAAACGTATCCAGGGTGCTTGCACGCGTTCGCGCGGCACCGAGGCGTGCACTACGACGCTGAAGCCGCGGCGCTCGCGAAAGCGAGAACGGTGGCGTTCTTTCAAAATAACCTTCGAGACTGAACCGGACAAGGTCGCGGCAACGCATCTCGCTGCGTGCCCTGGATTAACCGTCCGCGGTAGCAGCGTTAAATGGTGCCATTTGCGCAGGAGATTCACATGGTCGATCCGGGCACCGCCGAGCACTCGAAGAAGTCCCACGGCCTTGATGCTCGCTTTTGCGAGGTGATGGACGCTGCGCCAGTGATGATCTGGGTGGCGGCCGAAGACAAGGGATGCGTTTGGTTCAACCAGCCCTGGTTGAGATTCACGGGCCGACGAATGGCGGACGAAGTGGGGGACGGCTGGGCCGCGGGCGTTCACGAGCGCGATTTCGATAGCTGTCTGAAGCAGTACATCAGCTACTTCGACGCCCGTAAGGATTTCCGCATGCAGTACCGCCTGAAGCGACACGATGGCGCCTATCGCTGGATCGACGATACGGGAATTCCGCGCTTTGCCCCCGACGGTCGATTTCTGGGCTACATCGGCTCGTGCATCGACATTCACGAGCAACGTGAAACCCAGGCCGAGCTGCGCCGTCGGCTACTGGAAATCGCTCAACTGAATCGTCAGGGCGATGCTGCGGCTGTCGCAGCGGCAATCGCTCACGAGATCGATCAGCCGCTCGGTGCCATGGTCGCCAACGGCAATGCCGGACTGCACTGGCTCGCGCACGAGGCGCCCGATGTCGAAGAGGCAAAGCGAACCCTGGGTCTCATTGTGGCCGACGGTCATCGCGCGAGCGAAATCATCGAAAGCGTACGCACGATGTTCAAGAACGAGCGCCAGATCCGTGCCGCTCTCGTTTTGAACGATGTTGTTCACGACGCCATGGCGCTCATGGATAGCGAGCTCCAAAGCAACCACATCAGCGTGCGAACCGTACTCGAGGACGCGCTTCCACCGGTGCTGGCCGACCGGATTCAGCTCCAGCAAGTGCTATTGAACCTGATCAAGAATGCAATCGAGGCGATGAGTTCCGTGGCCGACGGTTCTCGCGCACTCCTGCTGACCACCCAACTCGATGACGCTCGAACGCTCCGGATCACAGTGGAAGATTCCGGACCGGGAATCGATCCGCAGAATCTGGAGCGCGTCTTCGACCGGTTCTTCACGACCAAGTCGCAGGGGATGGGGATGGGTCTCTCGATCTGCCGCTCGATCATCGACGCTCACGACGGCCGACTGTGGGCTGAACCGGGAATCCATGGCGGTTCGGTTTTTCGAATCTCACTGCCGATCGGCGGCCGCTGAAAGCTTCGAGCCTCAGGCTTTGCGTTTGGCAAGCACCCGCTCGAGGCAGGAAATCAGCTTCTCTTCGTTGCAGGGTTTCTTGAAGAAGCCGACCGCTCCGGAGGCTAACGCTTGGCTGCGTGTTTTCGGCTCGGAGGCGGCCGCGACAAAGATGATCGGCACACGATGACCTCGGGCCAGTAGATGACTCTGCAACTCGATACCGTTCATGCCCGGCATCTGTACGTCGGAGATCAGACAGGCCGCGTCGTGCAAGTGCTCCCACCTCAGGAATTCCTCGGCAGAACCAAACGCGGCGACCGAGTGGCCCAACGAGCGGATGAGGTTCGCAAAGGCGACGCGGAACGACTCATCGTCGTCGACGATCGCCACGACGTGCGCGTTCTTCATCGTCGCTCGCTTAAGAATGAGGCCGGGGATAGATTCGGGGTTTGCAACAGAGCATCGATCATTTCGCGTTGGGCGGGTATTCCACCAACGTACTAGGTCGCTAGCGTCCGCTGTATCGCACACCCAGCGCGTCCGCCATTCGAACCAGCTCTGCGAGCGAGCTGGCGCCCATCTTTCTCGTCAACTTACCGCGATGTACTTTCACTGTGTTTTCGGTTATGCCCATTTTCCCGGCAATCTGCTTGTTCAGCAGGCCACTGGTGACCATACCCATAACCTCCTGCTCGCGTGGCGTGAGCTGTTGGAACCGTGACTGCAACTCGGCAACTGCCTTCTGGTCGTGGTGCCTTGCGCGGTCGCGGTCGAGCGCGATCTTAACCGCGTCCAGCAAATCTTGGTCGCGAAGGGGCTTGGTCAGAAATTCGACTGCACCGGCTTTCATGGCCTTCACGGTCATAGGGATGTCGCCGTGGCCAGTGATGAAAATAATGGGGATCTGATTCTTGCGCTTGGCCAGCTCCACCTGAAAATCAAGGCCACTCAATCCGGGCAGCCTAACGTCGAGAACCAGACAGCATGGAGCGTTAGGTAGTTCTATTGCCAGGAAGTCCGAAGCCGATTCGAACGTTTCCGCTTGCAACCCGATCGAGCGAACAAGATTGCCAAGTGCCGTGCGCATCGACGCGTCGTCATCGACAACGAACACGACGCCTTGGATCTCGGCGCGTTCTTCCTTCATTCGATCGCGATCTCGGTCATGTAACGAGGCCTGATCTGGCTTCGCCCCGGTCGGTGTTCAACCTTGGTCGTAGCGACTTCAACCTTCAAATGACTCGAACTCCACCAGGGTGCAATGGCGCGGTACCGCCGCGTGGGTTAATTTCTCTCGCAGAAAAAGGGTATCACAAGAAGCGACTTTGATTCGTCCTGCGCAGACAAAGGAAACCATGAGGAATCTGCATACACCAATGGGGTTACAGGCAACGCGGCGAGCGTTCTTGAAAGCTGCTGCTGCCGTAGGTTCGGTCGCCGCGATGCCCCTCGCCGCGTTTGCGAAGGCCGAGCCCGTCCCGAAAACTTCGGTCGCTAGCGACCACGACGATGGAGATCAGGCCATGCACAACACTGTCACGACCAAAGACGGCATTCACATCTTCTACAAGGACTGGGGAAGCGGACAGCCCATCGTGTTCTCCCACGGTTGGCCCCTGAGCGCCGACGATTGGGATGCCCAGATGATGTTCTTCCTGAACCACGGCTTTCGCGTCATCGCCCATGACCGCCGCGGTCACGGGCGCTCGACGCAGACGGCCGACGGCCACGATATGGATCACTATGCCGACGACCTCGCCGCCGTCACTGCGCATCTCGACTTGAAGAACGCGATCCATGTTGGCCACTCGACCGGAGGCGGCGAAGTCGTGCACTATCTGGCGCGTCACGGCGAGAGTCGTGTGGCCAAGGCCGTGATTATCAGCGCGGTGCCACCGCTCATGGTAAAGACGGCCACAAATCCGGGCGGTCTTCCGAAGGAGGTCTTCGACGGATTTCAGGCGCAGCTTGCCAACAACCGCTCGCAGTTCTATCGCGATGTCGCGGCGGGGCCGTTCTATGGCTACAACCGGCCAGGCGCTAAGCCGTCCGAAGGCGTCATCCAGAACTGGTGGCGCATGGGGATGGAAGGGGGCGCCAAGGCGCACTACGACGGCATCGTCGCTTTCTCCCAAACGGATTTCACGGCCGACCTGAAGAAGATCTCGGTCCCGACGCTAGTGATGCACGGCGACGACGACCAGATCGTGCCGTATCCCGACTCGGCGCCGCTCAGCGCCAAATTGCTGAAGAACGCCACGCTAAAGACCTACAAGGGCTTCCCGCACGGCATGCCCACCACGAACGCCGATACGATCAATACCGATCTCTTGGCGTTCATCAAGAATGGGAGTGCGAAGGGCTGAGAACTTGAGGGGCGGCTCGGTGCCGGCGCATACAGCATCGGTATCGAGTCCGCCTTAGCAATGGTCCACCGCGTACCCGCAATCGGCGAAGGTCCAGCACGTAGTGCCCAGGCCTTGAGCGCAATTGCGAGTTTGGATCAGCCGCCCCGCCAACCGACTAGAGGAGATCGAGTCCATGAATGACAAGACTGCAACTGCTCGACGCACGGCTCATCTCGGCACCCCGACAAGCCTCGGAGCGGAAGCGACGCGCGATGTCTCAGGTGCACTCAATGCTTTGCTTGCGGATTTCTTTGCCTTGTATCTCAAGACCAAGAACTTCCACTGGCACGTATCCGGTCCCCACTTTCGGGACTATCACCTGCTTCTCGATGAACAGGGAGATCAACTCTTCGCCACCACGGATGTGATCGCAGAGCGCGTCCGCAAGATTGGCGGGACAACGGTGCGCTCGATCGGTCATATCACGCGCCTCCAACGCGTGGCAGACAACGACGCCGCGTATGTCACGCCGCTCGACATGCTTGCCGAGTTGCGGGAGGACAACGCACGGCTAGTCGATCGCATGCGCGAAACGCACGGCGTTTGCGACGAGTACAGTGACGTGGCGACGGCGAGCTTCCTCGAGGTGTGGATCGACGACGCCGAACGACGCATCTGGTTCCTCTTCGAAGCCAGCCGCGCAGCGGAAACAGCCGGGCTCTGAACCAGTCGCCATCCTGGAGATTCGCATGTCCCGACTTGGGCTCGAATCTCCGATAATGGCGCGGGAAGCTCAACGGTAGCAACGCGTCCAGTGCTGTGGTTCTAACGTCTGCTGCCGGTATGACGAAGTCTCTCGAGCGAAAGCTGCTCGGATCTCGTCAGCCAAGTCTCGTTGCCATCCGCCGACCGGCTGCTCGAGGCCCTCAATTCATTTACGACTGCGCTGACGTGGCCTGAAGCGCAGCAGCGCATCCAAGCTCCCTTAAAGCTCGGACTCCAACGAGACGGCGACTTCAAGAAAAGATAGGCCGCGCTGCTCGGCACGCTGCTGGAGACCTAGCGTGTGGCGATGCGCAGTCTCGCCGAGCCGGTAAATTAATGTTGTCAATCGCCACAACATACAAGCTCGGCTTCGAGGTTCTCGTACTCTCAGGCGGACTGGCCGCATCGAGCTGTTCGCTTGCATGTTGACTAGTTTGAGCGTCGCCGAACGGACGATGAGCGCGTCGATGTTAATGGACGTGCGGCTTCTCCAGACTCACATGGTCGTCCTGGCGCCTGCGTGTGCCTTGCCTCGTACTGGCAGCTTCCACCCCGGTCGGACGAAATGGCATGTGTATCCGTTTGGGATGCGCTCCAGGTAATCCTGGTGTTCCGGCTCCGCTTCCCAGAAGGGGCCCGCCGGGGCCACCTCGGTCACCACTCGTCCCGGCCACAGACCCGACGCGTTGACATCGGCGATGGTGTCCTCCGCAATGCGTCTTTGCTCATCGCTGGTCGTGAAGATGGCCGAACGGTAGCTGGTGCCAACGTCGTTGCCCTGGCGATTGCGCGTCGTAGGGTCGTGGACCTGGAAGAAGAACTCCAGCAGCTCACGAAAGCTGAGCCGTTCCGGATCGAAGACGATCTCTATGGCTTCGGCGTGGGTTCCGTGGTGGCGATACGTCGCATTCGGAACATCACCGCCTGAATAACCAACGCGAGTGGAGATGACGCCATCGCGCTTGCGGATGAGGTCCTGCATGCCCCAGAAGCAGCCGCCGGCAAGTATCGAACGTTCCTGTTTCATCAGACTTCCTCCACCTGGTCCAGGTAAGCGCCATAGCCCTCCGCAGCCATGTTGTCGCGATGCACGAAGCGCAGCGAGGCGGAGTTGATGCAATAGCGCAATCCGCCCTGATCGCTCGGACCGTCGTCGAAGACGTGGCCCAGATGGCTGTCGGCGTGTGCCGAGCGAACCTCGGTGCGCACCATGCCGAGCGTCGTATCCCGAAGTTCGTTGATATTCGCAGGTTCGATCGGTTTGGTGAAGCTCGGCCAGCCGCAGCCTGAGTCGAACTTGTCGGACGAGGCGAACAGCGGTTCGCCTGACACGATGTCCACATAGATTCCCGGCTCGTGGTTGTCGAGAAGCTCGCCGCTTCCTGGCGCTTCGGTACCGCTCTGCTGTGTCACGCGATACTGCTCCGGCGAAAGGCGCGCCACAGCCTCAGGCGTTTTTCGATAGGTGGACATCGTTTTTCTCCTCGAGGAATAGTATCCCCAGCCGCCGGTCTTCGGAAAGCGCTTGCTGTCCTTCTTGATGAGGAAGGCCTGCGTGGGGAGAGGTCGCGGACAAGACCTTGCCGCGTGGCTCACCAAAACGTGCCATCTCAGCGGAGCCCTGTCTTGATCTCTTGCATTGCTAGCCCTTTATTGCGTGTGCGGACGCCCACAACATCCCGGGATTCACGCGGTGGGCGTGCACACTCAGCATCTGCCTGTAAAGTTCGGCCGCCGTCTGGGTCGTTTCCACGAGCCGATCGAAGTCTCGAATGTACTGGCGTGTCTCCTCGATAATCCGTGGATCGTCGTTGTGGTCAGCCCGCTTGTGTCCAGCGATGACTGCCCGTGGCCGAAGAGACTCGATGGTATCGAGAGCCGCAATCCACTCGCGTCTAGACTCGCGTGTGGACTCGGCGAGGTAAAGGTGAACGTCGTTGTAGGCGGCATCCCCGGCGATGACCAGTCCGATCGATGGAACATGCAGGCAGGTCGTGTCGTTCGTGTCGGTATGACCCAGCGATACGACGACAAGCTCCGCTCCCTCGAGCGTGATGACGTCACTTTCGAGAGGCTCAGCGATCACCAGTCGCTCCGGGATCTGAGCCGGGAAGAGCGCTCTGTAAGAATTGACGGCATCCGGCGCCATACGTTGCCGCATCTTTTGAATCACTGCAGGCGTCGCGACGAATCGCGCGCCGGGGAATCGCGCGAGAACGATGCCGGCGCCGAAGAAATGGTCCCCATGGCCGTGCGTCGCATAGATCGTCGTCAGATTCTTGCCGCTTGCTGCGACCCACTCGACCAACGCGTTTGCTTGCTGGACCGTGAGTAAGGCATCGACGAGAACGGCGTCTCGCTTACCGTAGATGAGGGTCGATGA
>Ga0335080_10001924_pt1 | contig 20642 bp, 23 predicted proteins | sample Lox_Sample_34_FD_206720 | JGI IMG/M metagenome (GOLD analysis project Ga0335080, IMG submission 206720) | Soil microbial communities from Loxahatchee National Wildlife Refuge, Florida, United States - Lox_Sample_3.4 | ecosystem: Environmental > Terrestrial > Soil > Wetlands | place: USA...
CCAGTTCTTTTTTCGCCTGGGGTTGCTCCGGATGAATCTTGAGCAGTTGCTCGAGCGTGGCTCGCGCCTTGGACGTGTCGCCTGCGATGGCGTAAAGGCGGGCCAGATTCAGATAGGAAGGGTCGTATTCGGGCGCCACGCGGATCGATTCCTGGAAGCTTTTCTCCGCTTCCGCGGGGCGACGGGTGCGCAAATACAAAATTCCGAGATTGTTGAGGGCTTCCGGGTAGGCGGGTCGAGCCTCCAGCGCTTTTTTCAGATAATCGTAGGCATGATCGGTGTCATCAGTTTGCGCGTACACCATCGCCAGGCTGTAGTTCGATTCCGCGTCGTCGGGACGCAGAGCCAGCGCGCGCTCGAGGGCGTCCTTCGCATTCGGCCAGTCTTTCTTCTGGCGGTAGGCGTTGCCCAGGTTTTGCAGCGCAACGGGATTTTCCGCGTTGAACTGCAACGCTTTTTGAAAGCAGGAAATGGCCTCGTCGGTCTTCCCTTCCCGCGCGGCGACGATGCCGAGATTATTCCAGGTATTGGGCAAGGTACCGGGGTAGTTCGCAACCGCCCGGCTGGCGCGAAGGAAAAAATCCTTGGCCTCCGTGTTCCGTTGCCTTTCGAGATACACGGCGCCCAATCCATACAGCGCTTCCGCCCCCGCCGGATCGTCTTTCTCCGCCAGGCGGAAATAGGCTTCGGACTGCTCGAGATAGCCGCGGTCATAGAAAATGGCGCCGAACGAAAGATAATTTCTTCCGATATCGTAGGTCCCCGAATTGCCCGGAAACGGCAGGCCGATGGCCAGGCGCGCGAGGTCTGTCGTCGGGATTCGCGCGATATCTTGGGTCACGCGCTCGAATGGCAGCGAGCCTTGATAAAGCTTCACGATGTCGCCTTGCGAATCGAGAAGGAAGGCCGTCGGCAAGCCCATGTCGCGATGGCGGTCGAATAAGCGCCCGTAGAGCAGGTTGTAAACGGCGACGGTTTCCGGCGAGGCAAGCACGGTGGGAAAAGACCAATTCGCCATGGTTTGCGCCTGAACTGCTTCTCCGTTCGGTAGTGTGGCCACCTGCACGGCGACCACTTGCGGCCCCCGCTTCTTTGCGTCGTTCTGCAATTGTTGCAAACTTTGCAGGCTTTTTTCCCAATCCGGGAGCTGCTCGGAACCGAAGTACAGCAGAATAGGTTTCCCTCGGAGGTCCACGAGCGAGTGCGGCTTCTCCGAGTTTTGATGGAAAGGAATATCCGGGGCAGCCACCGGAACGAGGAGCCAAGTTTCGATTTCCACCGGAGGATTTTCCGGCAACCGGTTGCTTCCTTCGGCCTTCACCGGTTCTGCGGCGGCACGAGCGACAAATGGTTCTTGGCGGATGGCCGCCGAACCCTCTTCTACCCAGACACGGTGATTCACGGGCAAATCTTCCAGGCCCTGCACGAGTCCACTGGGCCAGCGAATCTGTGCATTGATTTTTCCGGTGGCCCCGCCCAAGCCGAAAAACAGTTCCTTGCTGTGTTGCGCAAGAAACCCGGAGCCGCCCTGAACGTAACGCGTTTGGCGCGCGCCGCCGGCTTCGATGGTGACGGCAGCGCCAATCGCATCGCGATTCGATTTCGTTCCCCGGAGGCGCAACGCGATCGCCGGCGGCAATTGCGGCATCACGTTTTTTAAGTAACGCAATTGCGGCGCGCTGCGGCTTTTCAGAACCATCTCGATGCGGCCGTCATGGTCGAAATCCGCCAGGGCAAACGTGCGGGAATCCTCGAGGAAGTCGAGACCTGCGGCTCCGGAGACGTCGGAAAACGTGCCGTCGCCATTGTTCAGATAGAGCAGGTTGCGTTCGTAGCCGCTCCAGGTTTCGTCAGCGCGGATCAGTTCGTTGATGGCGTTCCAGCCTTGTTCGTAGGCGGCGTTGGGCGTGGAACCCTCCGGAGAATTCGCCACAACCTGCCGCCAGAAAAAACTGTTGAGATCCTTCTTGCGCGGGCCGGAGATCATGCCGTTCGCAATATAAAGTTCGGGATAGCCGTCGTGATCCACGTCCCAGGTATCGCTAGACCAGGCCCATCGGCCCATCAGCGTGCCCGACTGCGGGCCGGCGTCGTCAAACCCGCCGTCGCCGCGATTGCGATACAAGCAGTTGCCCATGGCATGCCGCTGGTAGAGCGAGCGAACCTCTTCGCTTGCGCCGCGCTGAAACTGGTCTTGCATGGAAATGCGCAGGCCGGCGGCGGTCCACATGTCGGCGACGTAAAGGTCCTGGCGGCCGGAGCGGCTGGAATCGAGCCAGCTAACACTCATGCCGGCACCAACGTCCTCGACACCAGCCTCTTTTGCGACGTCGGTGAAGGTGCCATCGCCATTGTTGCGGTAGAGATTTTTGCGGCCGAAATCGTTCACCACGTACAAGTCCGGCCAGCCGTCGCCATTGAAATCGGACCACGCGCAGCAGAAGCTGAAGCGCTGGTTGTTCTGGTTGAGACCGGTTTCTTGCGTGACGTCGTGGAAAGTGCCGTTGCGGTTGTTCTTCATCAGGAAATTCGGCGGGCCGTTTTCGGCGGCGTAATAAGGCGCGGGATAGCGATATTGATCCGCCCCCTGGTAATACGAGTAGAGGCAGAAGTAGATGTCGAGCCAGCCGTCGCGGTCGTAATCGGCGATGGCCGCGCCGGTGAAAGTGCCCTGCGGATGATTCGCGAATTGAAAGGCTATCGGTTCGAGACTAAATTTTCCATTGCCCGCGTTGAGAAAAAGCACGGGACCACTCGCGCGGACGACGATCAGATCCTGGCGGCCGTCGTTGTCCACATCGGCGAATAAGGCGCAGGCGGAGTTGTCCAGAAGGCCCGTGCCGGAAAGCTCGGTTATATCCTCGAACGTACCGTCACCGCGGTTGCGATACATCCGGTTGGGCAGACCCGCGGGCTGGCATATGTACAGATCGTCGAAGCCGTCGGCGTCGATGTCGCCCGCGGCTACGCCGTTGTGGCCGTAAATGTCGATGCCGCTCGCGCCGTCGAGGACGGTGCGCCAGTAATCGACCCCGAAAAGAAACTGCGCGCCAAAGGACTTGCACGCGCCAAAGGCCTGCGCTGCGCGATCCTCGAAAATGGGCACGAGCGAGCGGCTGCGCGTTTCCTCGACGTTGCTCCATTGGAGCAAACGAGGATCGGCGTCCGGGCCGAGTTCCCACTCCAGTTCCAGATGGCCGACGCGCTGCTCACGATGGAAGCCGTTGCCCGTGCCCACAAATTCGTAGCGCACGCAGGTGTGCACCGGAATGCGCGAGTTCGCAGAAAGCGCCTGCGGAGTGCCAGGGCGGATGGCGATGATCTGAAATTCAACGGTGAAGAGCTTTGCAAATGCCTGGAGCGTGGCGCGCCATTCCCCGAGAAACGCTTCGCGGCCGAGCAGTGGGCCGTTCTTGAACTCCGCCTGCCACACCTCCAGGGCACCCGCGATGTTTCGGCAGGGCTTTAAGATGGTTGCCGGGGAAGTGGCCGCGAAATTCTCGTTCATCGCGCGTTCCAGCGCGGCGGTGCTTTGCGGCGATTGCAGCAACTCGTCTCGCCAAGCCTGCAGAACGGCAGAGATCCGGTCACCGTACACTTCGGTGGGGTACACGTCCTTTTCGGCGGCAACTTTTTGCAGCACCGCGTCGATCGAGCTGGCTTTTCGGTAATTCAGGTGCAGTTGGAATTCCGCGGCGGCCGCTTGAGAAGCAAGAGGAAAGGAGCGGAAAGGCCAGCCGAACCCTGCCGGCAGAAAGGCCAGCGCGGCGCCCTGGCCATAGTGCAGAAATTCGCGCCGGCTTAATCCGGCGAATCGCCGCTGCTTCCGGGGCCAGCTCAGACAGATTTCTCCATGATTTTCGAGTGAAAGGCGAATCTAGCATCGAGCTTCCGAAGCGTCAAGGATGGGCCAGGAGTACCGCCGCGCGACGCCAAAAAAGCCAGATTTTCCAGCTAGACGCGGTGTGGGAACGGATCAGGTGAAAAGATTGGCTGGGAGGCCTGGACTCGAACCAGGATAGCCAGATCCAGAGTTTCCTAGTCCCAGTGAAAACCCCTTTAAAACACGCTGTTCTAGAGGATATGTACCCATTTTGGCCCCAATTGTTAGTTTGGCCGGAGGGAGGTGGACTGCCCGATTTTGCGGTCCTCTTCCTGCTGGAACTCGTGGAGTTTTTCCATCGCCTGTTCAACGTCAACGGTGTCCACGATGTTGTAGCGCTCGAAGACTGCTCGCGTCTTGTGGCCGCTGATCTTCATGGCTACTGATTCCTGCACCCCTGCACGGCGAAGGTTGCGAACGCCGGTTCGACGGAGATCGTGAAAGCAAAGCCCTGCGTAATGCCAGCGACAGGCATGACCGCAAGCACAGTTGGGAACATCCTTGGGGGCGTACTCCGGCGGCCAAGGTTGCTTTTCAACTTCGATCAACTGGTGGCAGACGGGACATTCCCAGCACATGCGTCCCATACCAATTTTGATGGTGGCACGATTCCATGCTTTGCGGAACGTACCCAACTTACAACACACTGTGCCGTCTTTACGGGCGTTAGGACGCGTGAACACATACTCGGAGGCCCGGTTCTTAAACAGGTCTGCCATCATCGAAGCGAGTTCAGGAACCTTGCCAAAAGGAATGTCACGGGCTTCGCCATTTTTCGTCTGCTCACCTTCTAGGTGAATCATGCCCTTCGCCATGTTGACGTTCTGCCACTTCAACCCCGCAAGCTCCTCTTTTCGCATTCCGGTACGGAAAGCGAAAGCGGTGATGGGGCGCAGATATTGGGGCAGCGCCGCGTCTAGCCTCAGATACTGCTCGCGGGTCAAGAAGCCCTTTCGAGCGGGTGGCTCGGGTAGCAGCTTCACTTCAGGAGGATTTTTGAACTTCCTAGCCGAGAGCTTGATCATTTTCCTCAGCGTTCGCAGGTATCCATTGACCGTCGCATTTGAGACCCCGGTTGCCTTTCGCTCCAGTTTGAATTCATCAATTTTTTCCGTGGTGATGGCATGCGAGGGCATCTTGGCGAAAAATTCGTCGAGATAGACGAGGCCATAGTCGGCTTCCTTGCGGCTCAGATGCGGCCTTTCGAGGAGCCACGTCGTGACAAGCCGCTCACGCATCTCCTCATACGTAATAGGCTTATGAGGTGGCTCTAGGCTGCCATCGTCAGCCGCCAAGATGCGGCGCATGAGGAGCTTTTCGGCGACCGCCTTCTTGGATGACTTCGACGATTCACGCTGCTGCTGGCCGTGAACGTAGTATTGGACCCACCAGACCCGGCCTCTCTGGTAAAGCCGCCCTTTGCCATGCTCCCCTCCGGCATAGCCACTGCCCTTCTTTCGGTTCTCTTCCACGTGTTTAGCCTCTCTGGATGAGTCGGTGGCGTGAAGTCGTGGCGACTCGCGCCATCATTATATCATTATGTGTCAAGTGTCTGCGCAATTTCCTACCAACGATTAGCCCGTAGCCTCGCCCTGACCCCAGAACAATTCTGGAGGCAGGACGCGGACACGGTGCCTATGCCTTGGACGCTTTGCCAACTGGCTGCTGCGCGTCCGCGATCCGAGCGAGCGCGATCAGTGTTTTCGCTTCATCCCCGTGGCAGTTCAATCGCTCCTCAACTTTCTTTCGGTCATAGCTGCGAACCGCACACTCCTGCTGCACGATCTTGACTAGCTCGGCGTGCTTGTTAATCAGGTCGAGCCTGACTTTCTTGGGCTTGGCTGCTGCTCTTTCATTTGCCATTTCGATGCTCCTTTTCCCGGCCTCTGGCCGAGTATGTTCACTATATAGTGACCTATCGTTATTGTAAACCATAGAGCCGACAGGCGTTAGAGGGTCAAGGGGATAGCCAGGGGGTTGCCGGGGAAAACCGCCTCCAAAGGGCTGGGGAACACGTAGATATGGCTATAAGAAACGGTTTCCCAGGGGGGTAGTATTAGCATTGGGCGGGGAGCAGATCTCTTACCCTAAAGCGGGAGAACGACGATCTACAGGGGATTTTAGAAAGTTCCTGCCTGGGTGGTGGTTTTAGCCTCTTGGTGGGGCGCTGCTTAGGGTAATGAAGGCATTTGTTTCGAGTCGCGGTGGTTGCACAGCGTTGCACGAGAGGGCGCAGTTTCTCTGGACGAAAGTAATTGAACTGCAAAGTCGTGCTTACTCGACATTCCTCACAGCCACCATAGCGTTTACTTGCACTACTTTACTTCCCTCGCTTTGAGGCAGTTCATAGCTTCCATGGACATGAAGAATACTGACCTTCGCCGAGGTTGCGAGTATCATTTTGAGAGGCGTTTTGTCGGGTAGCCGCGCACAGAAAATTCGCCAACGTCCGGTAGGAGGAAAAGAATCAGAATGGTAGGTAAGCGTTTGGTGTGAAGCCTTTCCATCAGCCCCTTGAAAGATAAGGGGAAAATCCGGGACCTGAGCGCGGACTGCATGAAACTCCACACGGGAGACATCGCTTATCTGCGCCATTCCGAATATTAGCCCGACTACATCTTTGCTTACATAGTGGTCTACCGATACATCTTTCATGACATAGGAATCTATAATTAGGTCAAGGTTCTCAAGCGCGGACTGCGAATTATTTTCTAGACTAAGACGCTCATCATGATATCCGTCTTTCCACTCAATCCCATAGGGACCGTCCAGAGCGGTAGTATTGGTTGCCAATGCGCTGAATCTCAGAACTGACTTAGGATGATCACTTCTGTATACCCAAAATCCTATGTAACCCATGGCGAGTACAGCGAACAAACAACCAGCTAATCTTAGGGCGATTTTCCACTGATGTGTGTAAGGTGAACGCCAAATGAAGTCTGCAAGAATGAGCAACAGGAATAGCAATCCACCACATCGTAGCCACCATGTCATCGGAATGACTGCCAGAATTATTCCAATGCTAGTGAACGCATAAGCTTCAATTGAAGACCGAGATAGTACCTCCGGCTTATCTTCCTGTCGCAGCAAAATGACTGTGATACGGCGCCTGATCTCTGTGGTTAGTGATCTCGTCACCGCGCTAGGGCCTGGTTTTTCGTGGGAATGATTTTGCACAACTAAAATATTATACGGGGTACGTCCGTTGTGATACCGCGGACCAAACTTGCTACTTATAAACTTCCGCTCACAAAGATGCGCAAGGAAGATAGCTTTCGAGTCTTACCTAAAACTAGGGACCTATTCCGCCACATTCCTTATGAGCGATGCGCACAAAGCCACGAACTTTATCACCTTGGGTGACGTCAAAAAAATATCCTGTGATGTCGCCTCGGTCGTTTATGGCCTTCGGCAGGGAGCCGGTGTTCAGGTCTGTTGACGCATTTGGGACGTCGAAAGTAACGATATTGCCCCCTGAATCTCGGACAAAGCCGCGCTGAGCGTTACCTTGGCTCGCATCTATGAAATATCCTGTCACTTCACCAGCATCGTTATTGCCAGTGGGCAGAGTAAAGCTCGCATTGGGGGCGTCAAGCACAGCAAAACCCCCGAGCCGATTCCGCACAAAACCGAAGCCGTTGTTGCCATTATTAGCGCTCCCTGCAACGTCGCCCCGGTTGTTGATGGCTATCGTTACGGTCGTTGATGTGTTAGGCGCATCGAAAACGACAAAGTTACCCTGTCGGTCCCGCACAAATCCGCGGTCATTATTGTCCTGGCTTGCGTCGATGAACTCCCCGGTGATGTCGCCTGCGTTGTTGATAGCCCACGCAATTGTTTTTGATGAATTCGGGGCATCGAATAAGGTGAAGTTTCCGCTTCTGTCCCGCAGAAAGGCGTGGACGGTTACGCCATCCTGGCCAACTGTGTAACCCGCGACTTCACCACTGTTGTTGATGCCGGTAGGAAACGTCGCTGAAGCGTCGGGCGAATTAAAAATGTCGAAGTTCCCGAGCCGGTCCCGCACAAAGGCATGAGTTATTGAGGTCTGGGCGTCCTCGAAAATGCCAATAACGTCGCCACTATCATTGATGCCGAGACAGAACCTGGTTACAGACGCATTTGGGCCATCGAAAGCAATAACGTTCCCCTGTCGGTCTCGCACAAAACAGCGCCTAGCGGGATAATGGCTCGGATCGATCATATCCCCCGCAATTTCACCACTGTTGTTGATGCTATCAGCCATAGTGGAAATTGCATTAGGAGCGTCGAAGACAACGAACTCCTGTGGGGCTACTTTTTGTGCTCGTGTAGGAACATTCGAAGTAAGCACGATGATTGAGACAATCAACGCGAGCCTCGTTTTTGAATTCATTGAGCCTCCATCACGAAGCAGTAGCGGGATTGCTATCGCAATCGCATCGCCAATTTTAGGTCACCTGTGGAAAAGCCACATCCTTTAGGGACAAGGAGTTACCCTCCGTACAGAATAACATTTGAGCCACTATGTGCAATCGTTTGCTCAATTGCGGAAGAATCTACGTTGAACTCATTTTACTCTTGATCCGCCCTATATTGACGCGATACCTCAACCATTTAACTCTCGTCACCCACCGATCTTCCCCATAAGCGCTGTAAATGTCGTCGCTATCTATGTTGAAGACAGCAGGGGCAAAAACTATCGAGCTGTGAATGCAAAGTGAATTAGGTCGTCGGAAACTTCTTGTCGATCCTCTCCAAAATAAACGCCGCCTTGCTCACGGCTTTGTCCACAAAATATTCCTCGGCAAAGTTCGGCTTGTCCGAGTCAATCGTCTCGATCAGCTTCCGCGCGCACAGGAGGGTGGCGGCGAAAAGAATGGCGTGCTTACGTTCTTCGGTCATTGCAGGTGCTCGAATGTGAAGTATAGAGGAAGGGAGTACAGTTTAGCGGTTCCACGTCTCAAAGAACAGCTTGGCCGAGTATCCAACCGCGCTAGAACTAAAGAAGGCCCTCACTTGATGAGTCAGTGCGATCCCTGGGCAATCAGCTGTGCAATTTTTGAGTTAGTTCCTACGGTCTCTACAAAAACAATCTGGCTAGGGTTGATGTACATGCGGTCCGGCTCGTGCATCTCCTTACCCCGTTTGATGAGCGAGCTTTTGACCTGTTTGGTTTCAGGGTCGGTTTGACTCACGACGTAGTACACGTCCGTAAGCAGAGGATGGGAGGTGCCGTAGTCCTGGAGGTGGCCGAAATAAACCGAGCCGTTCGTAAGCAGGACCGCTTGGTAGGGGGTGGTGAATCGAACGGCGTTACCGCGAATGGCGTGGTAGAAGTGAACTCCGATGGCCGCAAGTACGAGGAGACCCACCAAAATCCAGATGACGGGCGCTAAGCCAATTCCCCGCTCGTTGTTTCTCATGGGACGCTATTGTGCCACTTTTTTGCGCTTGGTAAGGGTGCCTAGGGCAAGCGAGCCTAGTCCCAGAAGCAGGAGCGAGCCAGGTTCCGGGGTGCTCACAGCCGTAACCTCGACCCCATTCTGGCCGTAGGAGAGGTCCCACTGATAGCCGTCTTGCCAGAAACTCGACCCGTTCGAGAACTCTCCAACTAAAGAGTTATAGCCGATGATGCCGAAGGTTTGCCCGAGAGGGTCATAACCATTCAGCAGAATAATGTCCAGAAAAGAGCCGGAATCAAGCGCCACATCTCCGTTCACTTTGAGGAAAGATTGGGAGAGTGGTCCCATGAATTCTTGCAGTATGCCGCCCGAGAGTTGCTCGTAGTTCCCGTTTATGGTCAGGGTGCCGGGAGTGCCCGGAGCACCCGGGGTGAGTGTCCCTGCCATCGCAACATTGCCAAAAATTATCCCGTTACCTTGTAGACCGGCACCCGAACCAATTTCGACAGCGGTCGGATCGAGAATGCCATTCACCGTGACGGTGCCTCCGGTTGCCGTAAAAGTAGTTGCCGAGAGCTTTCCACCCGTTTCGATGGTTGTATTCCCCCCGTTCTGCGTGTACGAGTTGGCGATAAGCATTCCTGACACATCAGTTAGGCCCGCGCTCTGAGAATAGGTTGAAGTGGTCAAGGTTGAAGCCGGGTTCGTAATGACAGTCCCGCCGTTGTTAGAAAAGCCGCCAATCGCGTTTAGGCTGCCACCTAGGGTGAGACTTGCGCCAGAGTTGTTGGTGAATCCACCGCTCGTTACCGTCAGCGAGCTTCCAGCGTCGATACCGATGATTCCGTTGTTTTGCACAGCATGTAGGATTGCTGTGTTTCCCGGACCGGACAAACTCAAGCTGAAATCAGCGTCCCCCGGTATGTCACCGTTGGTGAACGTCCCGTTGACGTTGAGCGCGCTGCCATTGTATAGCCACACCCTACCTCCAAACCCTATATTGTCAAAATTCCCTCGGACAGCCATCGTGCTGCTACTGAGTGTGAGATAGCTATCACCTTCGTTGTACGCGTTTCCAGAAACGGTGAGGGAGCTCCCACCTAAGACTCCGAGTTGGCCCTCCTTAAAGCTGCTGAAATCTCCCTTTACGACCACCGTCGCACCGTTCTGTATGGATGTATTAATGACATTGCCACCGGCAGTGAAATTTCCTTGCACGGTGAGGGCGCTGTTATCGATTGTAAAGCTGCTAGTGAGGCCATTCACGAAGTTTCCGCCTATGACCGCAGAACTCCCTCCGGAAAGAGAGAATCCGAGGCCCTCGGAGAAATCAGACCTAGTGAAATTTCCTAAAACCTTCAAGGTTCCGCCGTTTGAAACGCTTGTGCCTCCCCCGTTATTGTTGTAGTCAGCCCCGACGGTCAGGGAGCTGCCATTGACGATGACAGAGGTATTGTTCCCGAAGCTATAGGTGTTATCCGACATCGCGCCGGTTATCGTCCCGATGCTCCCGTTACGAAGTGTCAGCGTGCCATAGTTGTTCTCAGCAAATGCTCCATTCACGACCAGGTTGCTATTGTTGACATCCATCGTTCCGTTGTTCGTGGTCGGCCCAGCAGAGGCATTGATAACTAGACCACCAAGGCCGGTTGCGTTCACGGTGCCGTTGTTCGTGAAACCACCGCTATTGGGTGTGATGGTCAGGGCTCCCGCCGCATTGGCATTGATGATGCCATTGTTGACGAAGCTAAGATTGCTGATCGTGCCTGATCCCTGGATGGCGTTGTCGTTGTTTTGAAGCGTCTCTTTTCCCGAGGAACCAGTAATCGTTCCACCGGAGAGATTGACCGTGCCGCCGCCGGACAGGACTGCCGTGTTTCCATTCCCGCCATCGTTGATTGCCAGGGTCGAATTCGTAAGGTTGATGGCTCCGCTGTTCGCAATGCCGCCATTTCCCGCCGTGATGTCGAGTGTTGAGGTGGAACCGTTCCCCCAGTTAATGGTGCCCCCATTGGTGAGAGATCCCGCCGCAGGAAAACTTGGGTCGCCTATTTTGAGGGTCGGGGCCAACCCATTGTCCTGAAAAGTCTCGCCAGTGCCTAGCGTCAAGCTGTTGATGACCGTCCCGCTGGCATCAAACGTGATCGTGTCGGACCCCGTGCCATTGATCACGGCGTTGTAGTAAGTTCCTCCGCCGTTGTTTGGCACGGATAGGGTGCTCCAGTTTGCGGCGTTGCTCCAATTGCCGCTGCTGTCCGTCCACGTGGCCACTACTTGTTGGGCATGAGCTACAGTGAGTGTAAGTGAAAAGGCGACAATGAGAAAAGCCACAAAGCGAAGGTACAACTTCAATTGACTGGGCATTAGCATCTCCCAAGATTTAGGGGAGCGATTGGTGGGGACGGGTGCATTATTCGCCAATTTAAATTACTCGTCAACAAGAAAGTGGGCAACGACCTTAGGGAGATGCCCCACCACCCCGGCGCGCGCGAAATCATCTCATCAACAGGGGAGGAAAAGGCCCCGAGAGCTTCGCGCATGTTTTCGGTGCAAAAAGAGTGGTGAGGCGGCCGCACCGAAACCCTTAGTTGACCGTGGCGAGCACGACCGGAGGATACGCGCCGTTCGACGGGTCAAACAGGGTGGCGTCGGCGCGGCAACGGGCAATGTATAAACTTTCGCCGCGCGTCACATCTACGATTCCCTGCTGAGTCGTTCGCTGGATGGTTGGTCGCGACGTCCTAATCACGATGTGCGACAGGTCGCCGAACAAGATCGCTCCGGTCAACCCCAAGGAAAGATAGGTGATGCCGAGGCTCGGGCAGAGGTACACGGGTTTTCCGGCCAGTGTTTCGCGGTCGTCGATCACGTCGAGCAACGGGCGTCCGTTGTTGTCTTGAGCTGCGCGCAAGAATTTGTAAACGCCGTCGGAGACGAGCCAGCCTGTTTTAGGTGAATTGCGGTACCAGCGGTTGACGCTGAAATAAATCGCGTTGATGTCCGCCAGGGTGAGCTTGCCGCTCGTGCCGTTCGTATAGCTGCTGTTGAGGATGCTGGTGATGCCGAGGATGTCCGATGAGCCGCCGCGCCCGATCAGCACCTTCTGCGCGATGGTTCTCGCCAAGGCCACGGATGCCGCCCGCACAATCTTGCTGGAAAAGTCGGGGATGTCCTGCTCGGCTTCGAGCGAAGCGCCGAACGACGCGCGGAATGTCAAATTATTTTTGAGCGTCGCGCCCGCGACGGTGGGGATAGCCTGCGCCGTCTGCTGCACGGTTTCACCCACCAGTTGTGCGCTGACGGTTGTCAGATCGTAGCCGGAGACCTGTTGCGGCTGGAGAAACGGACCGGAGGTCATGCTGAAGTCCGTGGCGTCGGGGTCGAGGATCTCGTCCACCTGCGCCATCGCCTCACGGACGGTAGGGTCATAGGCGAACGGGATGGTGAAGCCACCCGCCGCGCCCTGCGTGTAGGTGATCGACTGCTGTCCGGACAGAAAGTCGCGGAACTCCGTGCCATCGGCCTCCACCTTTCCGGCCAGGTATCGGTCGAATAAGCCGCGGTACTCTGAGTCGTCGGGCTTGCTACGCCCCGCGCCAATTTGCTTCTTCAAAGCATGAGCGTACTGGACGCGCATCTCATCGCTGCTGATGCCAACTTGCCGGATGTTCGCAATGCGTTGTACCAGGATGTCTGCCTGCTTCCGGTCACTCACCGAGCCCCTCGCCAGGCGTTCTGCGCGATGCGAAAGCTCGGATATTTCCAGGATTGCTTGATCACTCAACATGGTGTTGCCTTTTGCTGCTGAATTTTGTTTCTTTTGTCCGAGACCCGCTGCCGTCGGACACGGGCAGGGGATTTGACTACCAGAGTTTTGTGCTTGCAATTTGAACGTCCAGATCAGTCGCGGGAATTGCGGCCGTCTTAGCCTGAAATTCGCTGAATAACGGGCCAAGTTTTCGTGCGCGTTCTTCAAGCACGCGCGTTATGACACGTTGTGAATACTCGCGATTTCTCAAGGTTGCTGGGTTTACGTTCGGGAATTCTTTCAATCCCAACGCGGCGTGCTCCCTGCTGAGGAATCTGATTTCTTGTTCGGTGAACATCTCTTCTACCTCCTGCTGCTGATTTTTACTGCCTTAACTCAGGTGCTTGGGTGATCTGTCCTCGTCCTCGTCGCCGTCATCTTCACAATCATCGTCAACGTCCGGGTCGCAGTCGTCATCGATCATGTCAAGACTGTTGAGCCGCACGTTCGCGGCGTCAACGCCGACCGGACCGAGCAGGCTCGGATTCGGGTTGGGTGTTGGCAACGAAGCCGTTTCGGGCGGCTGGAGAGTGTTCGGTTTGACCGCACTGGGTGGTCGCGCCGAGTGGTGTCGGAGATTTGAATTTAGTTTCGTCATGCTGTCTGTCCTCCTTTCCTCATAATTTGTTCTGCTCAAATTAAGATCGCTGACGGCGCTGTGCGGGGCGCGGGACGCAGTTGCGCTTCGGTGAAAGCCTTGGGCGGTTGGAAGCCGCCGTCTTCGGCGTTGCGCTGGTCGGCCAGGGCGACCGCCTTTCGGAGGTCGTCCTTCGACATCGTGAGGATTTGAGCGCGGCCAATGCCGGTGCGGGCGAAAAATTGCATCAGCTTCTCGCCCTTCTGGAGGACACCAGCGCTTCGCAGGATATTAATGACCTGATAGTCCTGTTCCGGGTCAATCGTTTCGATTCTTGTGCACTTCGCGAACTCCCGGGCCAAAAAATCACCTGTCGACGGATGGTGCGATTTGTTGTGATCGACAACCGGCCGTGGGAGTGGGGTATTTTCCGCCACCAGCCGCTTGAGTGTTTGCTCTTCGTGTTGTGAAAACATCAGTTTCTCCTTTTTTAACCATTGCCAATTTCGAGGGCTATGATCCTCGATGAAATTTTGCGGATAGCCTTCGTTATCAAGGGGTGCGCTCCGAACTCGCGCTCAAGCTCCTCCAGTGTGCTTTCTACCTCGCGCAGGTGGTCGGCGTCCGCATAATCGGGAGTCATCTCATCCAGCATCGCGGCGATCTGCTCGCGCGCGGTCACTTGGGCCGTCCTTGAATCCGAGGGCGCAGCAAATGCGCGTATTTCCTCCGCAGGTGCGTGAAACGCTCCTGGAATTCCCGCTCGATGCGCAGGCGGTATGCCGCCGCATCCGTGTCCTTCATCGTCAGTTGGGGCTGCTTGATGCTCATGCGACTCTTACCTCCCATTCCGTCCGAACAAAGAAATGCAATTTAGCTCCCCCTGGCGGCACCGTCGAGCCTTCACGCGCCTTCTCCTTCGAGGCTGCCTTCAGCTCGGCATCGGAAATCTGGTTAAACAACCGGTCATGTTTTTTCACGTCGCTGCTCCCTCCGACTGGTCAGGGCCGTCTCCGTCCGGGTCCTTCAGCAGAAAGCCGCAGAAGCTCACGACCTCGCGGCCGGTGCGCATGTGCGTCGCAAAGTTTTCCAAAACCTTTTGGGCATTCTCGTTCGTCGGGTCCCGGGCCAGAATCTTTTGCGCCAGGAGGACGAAGCCCGCCTCGACATCGTCGATTATCACGTTGCGCTCGGCGCACGATTCGATGAGTTTGTCGACGAGCTTTTGGTCGGCTTCGGTCATCTTAGTTTTCCTTCCCCAAGTTCTCCAATAATTCCGTCGCTTCCCGGACGAGCCGGGTGCTCGCGGTGGCGGGACTGATTTTCCGTGTCTCCAGAAGCTTTCGAATTTTTACGAGCGCTTCCAAATTTTGAAACGCCGGATTGCGCTTGCCTTTGAAAATCTGTCCGCGCTTGCAGGCCCGCATCGCGGTGGCAATGAGCTCGTCCACGCGGGCGATCTCACTCTCCTGCTCTGCTGTTAGCGGCGGCGCGTTTTTATCCGCTTGCTCGCGCTTCAGTGCGCGCCGAAGGTTCGGTGAGCCGGCGAGGTGTAGGTCCTCGATGGGTGTTCGTGGATTCACTTTGTCCTCTCAACAAAAGACGCCGATAAGTCCAGGCGAATGTCGTGCCAGAAAATTCACAAAATGTTTATTCCTCAACCACTTTGACCGTGAGAACTGAACTGAAAAAATTTTTTCAAGTGATATGTTTCTCAAAAAACTGCTCGCGAGTAATTGGCTATCCGCGGCTAGTTTTGACCCCCCATATCCCCTTTAGAATTAATAATATATGGACACTGTTAACTCTTGGTAATAGTACCGTGCTCATGTCGACGCGTACCTCGTCATGGGTTGTGCTGCGCTCCTATCAGCGTTTCAAAGTCAGCGACAACTGCGGTGATGTCATTCGTGGGAAGTTTGGCGAGCGCCATGAAGTCCTGGAGTTGCGCTACGGTCACAGACTTGTCGCCACTCAATTCAATGAGGAGTTTCGAGCGCCTTCCTTTCAACCCGTCCAACTGGCTTAGAACCGTGCTCAGGTCGCTAAGAATTTGGAGTGGCGGCCTCATCGTGGTTTGTCCTTTGAGGTGGCAATGCGCTGCTCAATCGCAAGTTCAATTTCCTTTGTCATGCTGCGTTTGTTTTCTCGCGCCAGGTCGCGGACCTGCGCCTTGAGTTGGGCAGGCAAATACAAGAGCAACACATCACGTGGTGCGTCGTTCATTTTGGGAAACTCTTTTTGGATTGTCTTGCTTGGAGAACCTTGGCTGATTTGTGAGGCGAATTACTATAAGTAGTATATAACTATCTATACATAATGTCCAGCGAAAAGTGCGCGGTTCGCTGACACTTCCTTCGGCTTCCGGCTCCCATCACTTCCCCAGATGCACATGCACTAACTTTTGTTTGGACATCTGGTTGTTAAGTAGTAGTAGATAGATATACTTCACCCCATACAGTACTTGGTCATCTGAATGGACATCTGGGGCGATGTTGGACATCTGGGGCCGTGGCCAGATGGCCATTCAGATGACCAACGGGTGTAAGGGGTCAACGCTAAAGAACTAAAGCAGTTGTGTTTCAGATGGCCAGATGTCCAAGACAAGGGCTGCAGAAGCATCAGAAGGGTAGCTTCTTTGGCGCTCCGGGCAGCTGCCACCACCATTTGCCGCCTTCTTGGTAGGGTTCAATCTTCAGTTCAATGCGGGCGCGACGAAGGGTGCGGGTACTAATCTTCTGCTTGAAAGCCTTTTGTTCCACCTCTTTTGCCGTTACTCGCCCGTATTCCAACACTGCCTCTAGAAATTCCATAGCGTCGCTCAGCTTATCTCCGGTGCTCTGAACACTAGCGGCGAGATCGTTTGCGGTGAGGGCGCAGGTCTCGGCGCTAGCGACGAAGGGCACGGGACTAGAGATTCCGGGGACATCGACAAAGTCCAGTTTGTACTTTAGCGAATCCGGCTTTGGCCCTAGGTTGAATTTTGCGCAAGCAAAGACAAACGTGCCAGGTTCTTCTGGATGTTCTGCCATAAAGAATTGTGCGCGGGCCGCAGCGGTGTAGCCGATAGAACCTAAGCCGCGATAGATCGCTTTTCCGCCGCCACTTTTATTGCAATGTCGGAGCGAGAGGATCACGCAGCCAGTTCGGTTAGCCATCTCACTGAGCGGCCCCAGGACGCGACGAATTTCCTTGTCGTTGTTGCTGTCAACCTTTTCGCCCAGATACGCGTTCAGCGGGTCGATGATCATTAAAACGGCATTCACTTTCTTGACCATTTCTTCGAGGTCATGGCGGTCATTCTGGTCCGACAGTGAAAATTGGGTGCCGTCTCGTTTGGTGGCGGGGACAAAGACCATGGGAATCTCGCCAACCGGAGCGCCAGCAGCCCTCAGACGTGGATTAATCGTGTCCCGCAAGTCATCCTCAGCCGAAAGCAGCACTACGCCGCCAGTGACTTGGGGGCGTGTGCCGTCGATGAATGGCTTATCGAACATCCCGCTGATAGCTACCCGAAGAGAGAACATAGACTTGCTAAGACCTGGGTCGCCATCGAGGATGACTAATTTCCCACGCGGGAACCGATTTGGCCAAAACCACTTGAGGTCATTGATCTCGGATGTATTTACCAAGGTGCCGTCGGCGCGGCTCGCGGCTTGCTTGGTACGCTCCTCGGCGACCTGGTGGTCTAGCTCCTCCACGCTCATCTCCAATTGTTCAGCTTTAGATGACCGTTGATTTGTGTAGATCTCTGGAGCTGCTTTAGCTAATGTTCGAATAATCACAAGTTTTTGATACGAAGTCATTTTGACGACCGTGAGGCTGAATTTTCGAGCAACTGTTCTAGTTCTAATTCAGAAAGGATTTCTTGGAAGACAGCATCATCAATGTCGGACGCCTTGAGGATGCGGGCGATGTGCTTCGCGCCCACGGCCTCAAGTTTTTGCTGCATGTAGCGTTTGGCTTCAGCAGCAGATGGAAAATCAACAATATTGCCGTAGAAGGCCCGCCAAAACGCGAGGTCGTCGGCGATGAGTGGATGGCGCAGAGCGACGAGGTCCTCGGGATAAACGACGAGATTAAGAGGGCCAGCCGCGCGACCCGCCTTCCAGCCGCGCTTAAGCGCCCTGCGCCGCGCTGGTAATTCAGTTGCTGGAAAGATGGCCCGCGCCACCTCCCAGATTCGTTTCTTTACGCTTACTTTATCGAACACTCCGGCGAGCGAGGCCCGAGCGGCATACCAGGTCGCCTCATGGAGTAGGTCGTGGCGTTCGCCTGGTCGGGCCGCAGCAGCGCGGTGCAGGAGCCGATCAAACGCTTCCTCCGCTTGCCAGATCCCAATCGGCTCATAGTTATTAGCGGATTTGGTGACGCGGGCTACTCGTTCCGGCGCTACGAGGAGCGCGCCCCAGATGGCCCGCTGCTCCGCGAAATTTAGGAAGCCATTGATGTCAAGCTCGTTGCCGTCGCGGTCAAACGCCGGGCGCTCTATTCCGAAGTAGGGCAGGTTAACGGGGCTGCCGCATCGATCTGTATGATCCTGCTTCGGGAAGATCTCGGAATTTGGAACGCCGAGGCGGGCGGCGTAATCAGCCAGAATTTGACGGACGAGCGCAGACGAGAATCCCTCTGGCTCTTTGAGTATTAAAATCAGCCACGCGCCTTTTCCTCCGGTTGATTTGCAGACTACCAGCGGCAGACTCAGCGAAGCGACCTGGCGGGCCAGTTCCGGCCAATCGACAGGAGTCGGGTCGCCGTGCCTATCGACATCGATTAGGCCGAAATGTGAGAGGCCGGCGGCATTCGTGGGAACAGAGAGTAGCGACGGTTGCTTGCCTGCCAGATGGCGCGCAACATCCTCGGCGGTGATGCCGCGATAGACGGTGAGCGGGTCGCCATTTGGTCGACGGACGTAGTGCGCCGTGTGGTTACCACGGAAAAGGAATTGAAAGCGAGCGATCTGCTCAGGACTAGCACTGGCCATCAGGGACTTCCTCCATAGCGCTTTGTGGTTCTACATCTTCTCCCTCGATCAGGTTTTCAGGAATTTCCCGGCTGAAAATGTCGCAAAGTTTTCGTTCGACCTTGTAAAAACAAGCCATGTCAAAAACATTTTTTCCAAACCAGCATGGCGTGCACAGCCCGATCTTGATGCCACGCGCTTCGATTCGAAATCTTTTGGAGGAGAAGTAATCCGCGACGACGATCCAGCGCGAGGCGCGGACCCTCTGACATAGAAAACACTTCAGGCGCGGCTTTGGGGGTGCCTTTGCGCGCTTCATCTGGCTTCCCTCTCTTCCCGCGACCGGAGGAATTTCTCCAATGACTCACGCCTAATCAAATAGCGACCTCTTAAGCCAGAGCGGATGAATGGCAAGTCGCCTGACCAGATCGCAGAGCGAAGGGCGCAATCCTTCAGCCCTGAGAATGCTGAGCACTCGGGCAGTGTCAGCGCGAGCCGCTGCGTGAGAGGAATATCGAATACGACTTTGAGTTTTTTCTTTTCGGAATCGTTTTTTGTTTCTAGGGTAGGAGCTTCCACGATGGGCCACCCGTAATGAAAGGAGATGCCCGGCGAAGAGCATCTCCCTGTTCCACTGGTGGTGGCAGTTGACCCGGAGGCCAACTGATTTGCGCGTGTGCGAAGCGCGCAAATCTCTTCATCAAACTGTTATGGGATTCGCCGTATCGAAGGAAGGAAAGCATCTAGCCGCACACCAGTGAAATTCAAATTGAACTCCACCATGGTTCCGGCTTGTAACTTAAAGCTGGGGGGCAGCCCGAGAAAAGGCCTGTTGGTTCCCACGATGTCGGGGCTAAGTCTCTCGTGTGATGCACCGCAGCCCCTAATCAATTATAGATTTTACTAGGAATCTTAGGACTTGCTAGCAAAAAATTCACTCGTAGTTACCACCGCTGTGGCGACATTTAATTCAAAAGATGGCTGCCACCCCTGGCCCTTTTTTGGCCCCATTCAAATTAAACTGGCTGAAGCGGGCTGAAGCGTACTGAAGGGAGGCAAATCGCTAAGTGGTTGTGTTTGCCATAACTGATTCAATCTATTTGGCTGGGAGGCCTGGACTCGAACCAGGATAGCCAGATCCAGAGTCTGGAGTCCTACCAATTGGACGACCTCCCAGCCGAAGGGAGAAACGCTGCAAGCGGAGCCACACAGGAGCGATACGAAGGACCACTGCAACCTTTCTAGGGTAAAACGTATGCGCACACGGCGTCAACCCAATCTCGTTTGGCGGAATTGGTGTTCCGATTTGGGAGACGACGCTCCATAGCTCTGAAAATGTTGCGGGACTTCCTGGCCCGTGATACTGTCGCGACCCATATGGAAGTCGACCCTGCGTGTCCTCCTCGGTTCCTGCCTCTCGGGGAATCTCATGCGCGAACAAGCACGGGTTGCTCGAACCCGCGGAAAAATTCTGTCCGATTCGGGTTCGCATTAATCTAAACCCACGGTTCCGAAACTGAAATGCAGGGGGAAAGCATGTTCGAGCGGTTCAATCGATTCATCCGGTGGTCGCGCACACGTTCGGGAGCCGTTTGTTTGGCGGCTCTGCTTCTCCCCGTGGTGACCTACGGGCAGCAGCCGGCGGGGGCCGGGGCTTCTTCGAGTGCATCGAAGCCGGACTCCCCAACGCCCAAGCCGGACGCGGTGGGGAATCACCAGGAAAACTCGACGGAGCGATACGTCGGCTACATCACCAAGCGTTCCATTTTCTTCCCGGATATCGCCTCGACTCCCGGGCCGCTTTCGGTGGGCGGTAAATTCAAGCTGTTTGTCGACCAGTCCATTTCGCCGGGTTATCTGCTGGCCTCCGCGCTGAGCGCGGCGAAGAACCAGGCCACAGATTCGCCCAGCTCGGTCGGCCAGGGATGGGACGCCTACGGGACGCGATACGGATACTCCATTGCGCGTTCCTCGTCGCAGGCGTTTTTCGGCACGTTCGTGTTCGCTTCGTTATTCCGCCAGGACCC
>Ga0335080_10001925_pt1 | contig 20633 bp, 15 predicted proteins | sample Lox_Sample_34_FD_206720 | JGI IMG/M metagenome (GOLD analysis project Ga0335080, IMG submission 206720) | Soil microbial communities from Loxahatchee National Wildlife Refuge, Florida, United States - Lox_Sample_3.4 | ecosystem: Environmental > Terrestrial > Soil > Wetlands | place: USA...
ACAAGGCAGGGCCGGAGGACGTTCAAGTCTATCCCGAGTAGTTGCCGCGAACCGGTGACGCGATTTCCATTGTGCCGTTCACGGGGGCTCACTCGTCCTTGGTCAATGTCTCCCGCTGCTCCATGTGAGACATACTGGGAGGTCCGCTTTTGCGCTGCTATTGTGGGTATAACGGACGTCGAACGGTCAGCTGATTATAGCCGTACATCCGACGCTGCCGAACCCCAACATTAAACCATCTAACCACACCACCGAACGACCGCGGCGGCACCATCGGGTCAAACGGTTCGGTATAGAGTCGCTGCATCGTATTCGCCTGACTTGACCAACACACCATCTGACCATCTCGCGGGTCGCTTTCGCTGGATCACGGATCGGAAAATGAAAATGTTATGGTTTTGATGGTGCGATGGATTACTAGGCCGAGCCACTCTCGGCGGCTCAATCGTGTGATGGTTTGATGATGTCGCGGGTCGGGTCGATTCCAAAAACGATGGTGTCTAGCTTACCGCCTCATCGCTCTTCGACCATCCGATGGTTTTATGGTTGAAGGCTTGTGGTCCCCGCCCTAGAGCCGATCTCGCGATCGTCGCCGCCTGCTACCGACATCTTCTCATGTCGGGGAGAGCGCTCTGCACTCGGATAAACGAGATGCAAGCTGGCTCTGACTTCCAGCTTTTGCGCGTTGTGAAATGGGCAAGGCCACCAGGCCGGCCTATCAGGGCAGTGAGAAATACCCAAGGCGATTTTTTGAAAGGTTACATGAAAGTAAAATCGCCTCGCTAAGTTTGGCAGCGTGGACCTGATTTTGGTGTGCGTGCTTGGCCTTAGCGGATCGGGATTCTGCCGCGCCGCTGTCTTTTTTGGTTGTGATCAGCGGAAGGTCGTGTGGTCCGCCCTGGTGATTCGGCGCAATAGGACGGCCCCTACAGTATCCGCCTGCTCACGCAAATCGCGCACGCGTCTACGGCAAGCAGTCGACGGCGCTTGGGCGATCAGTTCGTCCCACGTCTCTTCCACCGTAGCATTCAACCTAGCCAAATCGACCCGTGCTGCCATGGCCAGATAGGACATCACCTCGCCGAGGTGCCCATACATCATGGCGTGAGCCAGTCGCCGACCACCATAGGCAAAGTCCGGCATGTGCTCCCACGTTCCGCGTGCAAGCCGAATCCCGTTCGCCTGCGCTACCGGCCGGATCCGGCGGGGATCGAGAATTGTGCTGTCGAGGTCGCGTAGTATCATGCGCGTCGGCATGCCGGCGCGCAGTGCAACATACACGTTCTGCAGGTGCGGCTCGAACGCCATGCCCCGGCGCACATAGAAGTCGACCATACCGCGCATGAGTACACGGCAATACACGCGGAAGAACGCATACGCGTGCTCTCGATCGCGGAGGTCCAACATCGTGCGGGCTTGCCTTGGCCCGCACCAAAGATTCAGCGCCGGGACCACGATCTCCGAGGCGCGCGGGCGTGCTGGCGCTCGGACGATCATTGCGAGATGCATCCCGATAACTGGATCGGCGTGGGCGATCGATGCCACATCGCACTGGAAGTCCACATTGCTTTCTCCGCTTTCCCGCAAAAGGATACGGGCGAGCGACGAAAAAGCGGTCGCGTTCGCGCGATTCAGCGGATAGAGCAGCCGGTCTTCTCCCGTCAGTATCACGGCCATCGCCAGCTTGACGTCGAAGCCAGATCGCAAAATGCGGCACGTCCGCTGTGACGCAAGGGGCATCGCCTTGAGCTGCCGGTCAAGGACCGCGATCCATCGCCCTTTCACCAGCTCGCGGACGACCGGCGAGAGCTCGAGTTGCCAAGGGTGCAGCGCCATCACGATCTCGTTGCCAGGAAGTGGAATGCCGGCCCAGGCGCGAAAACAGGCCCGGTGATTCGCATAGGCTATGGAATCGAAGAGGCACGGCCGAACGGCGACCAATGTCAGATCGATCGCTTTCCGGCAGAGATTCGAGCACTCAGCCACCTGTGGGGGTGAGGGTCCGAGCCGGAGGGCGGGGAAGGGATAGTAATGGTGGCCCTCGTACACGGGCTCGATGGCCTGCGCATCAGCATCGAGTCGCTGAGCCAAGAGACGGTTCATCACCAGATTGGCGAAGCTGTTGTTGAAATCTGCGCTGAGCCGATCGAAATGCCGGGAGAGTTCTGAAGGCTCTATGCAGGGGCAAAGCGCGTTCAGGAAGGCCCGGGTGCCGCGTAGCAGGCGCCGTCTGCTGGCGGCGATCTTCCATGGGAATCCGGTCAACTCGAGCCGTCGAAAGGGCAACGGACCACTCACTGGTGCTCGCAGTATCGGATCGCGACCGAGGTCAAGAAACCACTTGCCAGCGTCGTTATGCCACAACCGCGCATGCGGCGCGTGGCCCTCTCGGAAGATCGATTGGAGCAACCTTGACACCGCGACGAAAAATGCCGCCTCGCAGGTACGCGCGAGCCGCGCTCCGCCGATCCGGCGCTCGACAGCCCACTGCCTTACGGCTCGAAGCGTCATGCCGCGTCCGATGCAGCGATCATTAGAGAGGCTCGAAGGCGCCTTTTCCAAGGTCTTCATTCGTGATTGCGTTGAAGTCGCTCATCCGCTCTTGCATGAGCCGCTTCACCGCGTCGGCCTTGCCCCGCTGCGCAAATTCCTCGATCAGCGTTGCGGTGTACCCGATGTGTCGGGCCTCGTCGACCCGCAGGCGGTCGTGCAGAAGCGCCACGCGTCGCCGCCGCTCGGGCGCGCAGTATGCGAGCAGCATCGGCCGTTGAATGATGTGGTGCACGAGCGTGCGGATCTCGGCGATGTTCATCTGGATGAGATCGTCTAGCGTAATCGCGCTCGCGTACGGAGAGCCCGCATGAGGGTCGAGCGGGCTTCGCTGCGTGTAGCCGGGCGATAGCGAAGCGAGTTGGGTGCGGGACTCCCTGTCGACGACGTCCGGGAAAGTGAGATCCAGCATCGCGACATAGGCTTTGGCGTGTCTGGACTCGTCGATCGCGTGCGCCTTGATCTGGGTGGCCACACGAGCATCCGGGGTGGAGGCCGCAAGATCCCAAAGGTGCCCGGAGCCTTCGCCTTCCCCTTGCGCATTCTGGATGAGCGAGAGCGCCATCCAGTTCGGATCCTTGGCCACCTCGCGGTAAATCTTTTGGTATTTCTTGGTCCCAAATGGCGGCGGCGCCTTTTGACAGGCGGTGACCAGCGCCTCCTGATAGTAAGGCCCCGCCGCTCTGTAGTGCGAGCGGAGGGATTCCAGGGCAAGTTTGGCGGCGATGTTCATAACCCGCCCTTGTAGCGCGGACGTCTAGCCTGGAGGGATTGCCGATCGCCTTTTGAACGGCGCATTTAGCGCCACGAAGCGGACCTTTGCCGAGGCCGCTTTTCCCAACTTCTTTTTCAATGTTTCGAGACTGTCGAAGTCGATTTCGGCCGTGCCATCCTTGTTTAACTTGCCGAATTCCTGCTGGGGGACCCCTACGCCTTTCAGCGCCTGCATCGCTTGGCCGAACTTGCCCTTTGCCTTTTTTGCTTTTTTCGCCATCGGTGAATCCTCCTCGCAGGCACGGGACGCATCAACCATCGAGTGCGGCATTTATCAGACGCCGCTTGGGAGTTCAGCCTATGGTGGCGACAGAGCGCTGTCAACGGCGAGATAGGGAGGCGTCCGGAGAAGCCATTGTGACCGAGAGCGCCTGCATCTCGGCCTCGGCTTTCTCGAGCCAGAACCGCATACCCATTTCGCGGAAAGCGCTACTGGCCGTCGTGAGATGTTCTGTCGCCCTCCTATCGCCTACTCGCCCGTAGAGCTTGCCAAGGCCGAAGCCGCAGTGGGCAAGGAGTGGGCGCATGCCGAGCTCCGCGGCTAGAGAGGTGGAAGTAGCGTAGTGGGCCTCGGCCGCCGAGGCGTCCTGGCACTTGGGATGTGATGCCGTTTCGCCGAGCAGGAAATTGGCCCAAGCCTCGTGACCGCGTTCTCCGCGCTCGCGGGCAAGTACTACGGCACGGTTGCCAAACTCCGACGCCTCCTCAACGCGACCTGCGAGCAGATGCGCCTCGCCAAGCTGCACGGTGCTCATCGAGTGCAGGTATCCGATCCCGGCGGATGCATACCCGGCCAAGGCTTGTTGAAGCCAGGACACGCCTTCCTCGACGCGTCCCGACTGCGTATAGACGTGCCCGAGAGCCGCCAGCGCGATCGGAGTTAAGTACGCGATGGCCCACTCCTGGGAGAGAGCGACTGCACGCTCGAGCGGCATGATTGCCCGGATGAACTCTCCACGGAGGCCTTCGAGGTGCCCGAGGTTCAAGGAGGCCCAGATAAGGCTGAAAGGATGATCGAGCGCCTCAGCGAGCCGTATAGCCTCCTGTCCATGGCTGCGTCCTTCGTCGAACATTCCGAGTTCCGCGAGGGTACGTGCTAGGAAGGTGCGCGCCACCACCGCCGGATACGCAACGAGTCCAAGACGCCTGCGAGATAAATCTCCGGGCAACGCGTCTATTAATGTCCGGCAAAGGTGTTCGGTATCACGATAGTCACCCGAGAGAGTACCCAGCCAAACGCGGTAGTACCGACCGGCAACCTGGAGCGGCACATCATTAAGAGACGCACCAATGGCCTCGGCCTGTTCGGCGAATGCGCGCACGTCGCTCGCACGACCACCCGTGTTCAGATGAAGGCCGCTCATATAGCCCGATACAGATGCTAGTCGGTGCTGATCATTGAGCTTCCTGGCGAGAGCTTCTGCTTCTCGGAGACACTCTTCGATTCTTCCCCATTCGACCAGCGGCAGCAGTGCGTTTCGAAGGTCGAAGCGAAGATCGATGGCCTGCTCCTGGGTTTCACGTGTCACTGGCAGGTGCGCCAACGCCGTCAGCCCTTCCTCGAAGTACCGGACCGCTTCCCGGTGAACGGAGCGGGCGAAGGCTTTAACACCGGCTTGCTGCAGGTAGGTGACCGCCTTCGCCCAATCCTCGCCCAGAAACGCATGGTGGGCCAGCCGTTCGACATGCTCGACCAATCGGTCCGGATAGGACCGCTCGATTGTTTCTACTATTCGCACGTGGAGGGCGCGCCGCCGCTCCTGGAGCAGGCTGCCGTAGGCCACTTCGTGGGTCAGCGCGTGCGTGAAGGTGTACTCAACATCCGGCAAGAACCCGAACTCATAAAGAAATCCCGAAACCTGGAGGCGTCCGATCGCGGCGTACAACTCGTCCTCGGAGACCTCGGCAATTGCTCGCAGCAAGCCAAGCGGCACATCCTTCCCAAGCACCGAAGCGGTCTGGAGCAGCGTCTTATCCGCGGCGCGCAGCCGGTCGATGCGAGCCGCGATCACGGATTGGACCGTCGCGGGAACCTGAACCGTTGGCTGTGGCCGCGCCAACTGGCAGGCCCCGCGCTCCCCGAGCAGGGCTCCTGTCTCCATGAGCGACCGCACGTTCTCCTCCAAGAAGAACGGGTTGCCCTCTGTGCGCGCAATTAGCACGTTTTTGAGTGGTGCGAGGCTGGCATCCGGTCCGAGGAGGACGTCGAGAAGCTGCCCTGCGGTGTCCCACGGCAGGGGATCCAACCGGAGCCGCGTGTAATAGGTGCGGATGCCCCAACGGTGCTGATATTCTGGGCGGTAGTTCACAAGTAGCAGCAGCCGGGCAGCGGGCAAGCTCTCGATGAGAACATCGAGGAGTGCCTGGGTTTCGGAGTCGATCCAATGGAGATCTTCGAAGACAACCAGGAGAGGCTGCCTTTGGCTCTCTCGCAGCAGCAGCCGCCTTACTGCGTCCAGAGTACGTCGGCGCCGCTGGGGCGGATCGAGCTTCTCCCACTGTGCGTCATCAACAGGCACGTGGAGCAACGACAGGAGCGCTGGCAAACTGCCTTCCTGTATACAATCCGAGGTCAAGAGCTTCGCTCGCACGGTCCCCGGATCGTCGCGGTCCACGATTCCGAAGTAGTTCTTGAGCAAGTCTATCACTGGCAAATAACTCGTTGCCTTGCCATAAGAGACCGAGGAGCCCTCGAGGACCCGCCAACCCTGCAGCAGATGCGAGTGCGTGAACTCGTAGAATAGGCGCGACTTGCCGACGCCCGCTTCGCCAACAATCGCCGCGACCTGTCCATGACCGCCGGCGGCGAGTAGCAGCGAGCGGCGGAGCTGCTCCAGTTCAGCGTCGCGGCCAACGAACCGCGTAAGCCCCCTTGGGGCACTCGCTTGCAATCTATTCCGCGCCGGCCCAGGGTCAGTTATCTCGTATATCTCAACCTGGTCTGACAGCCCTCTCACAGCCACGGGACCAAGAGGCCTCACTCCGACGTAGCCTTCCGCCAATCGGAAGGTATCGGCAGTTGCGAGCACGGAGCCGGGATTGGCCATCTGCTCCATGCGCGCCGCCAAATGCACGGTTTGCCCCACGACGGTATAGTGCGTGTGAAGATCCTTGCTGATGTCGCAGACAACAATCTCCCCGGAGTTTAGTCCGACGCGGATTGTGACCGGCAGTCCGTGAGACCGGCGGACATTATCTGCGTACCGTTTGACCGCCTCTTGCATCCTAAGCGCCGCATGACACGCGCGCATAGCATGATCCTCATGGGCGAGCGGTGCCCCGAAGAGGGCCATGATCCCGTCACCCATGACTCTGTTTACGGTACCCTCGTAGTAATGAACGGCCTCAATCATGCGTTCGAGCACCGGGTCGATGAGTTTCTGCGCGTCCTCCGGATCACGGTCGGCAATCAGCTCCGTCGAATCCTTGATATCAGCGAAAAGAACGGTTACCTGCTTCCGCTCACCGTCCAGGTTTGCCTTGGCCGCAAGGATCCTGTTGGCGAGGTGCTGCGGTGTGTAATCCTTGGGAGAGGAAAAGCGAGGTTCGCCCGCAACTGGCACCAGGGGCTGGGCGCATTCGGGGCAGAATTTGGCGGTGGCAGAGACCTGGCTCCCACAATTGGGACAACCTACCGTTAGACGTGCCGCGCACTCCTCACAGAATTTGGCTGTGACGGGGTTTTCGTGTTGGCACTTCAGACAATGCATCACCGGCCAGCTCCCCGATCCTGGTCATCAGTTGCTGTCAACTGAACTTACCGGAAGCGCATCGGCCACGATAGTCGAGTGTAAAAGCCTTCATTTGCAGCTTTGTAGCGAATCCGTCAGTCGCGACAATTTCTCGCATCTGCTTCTTGCGAATGTTGAATTTAAGGCGTTCTGATTCTTAGGAGCACCCGGCATCTTCACCCATCAGCATCGCCCAGGGTTCCACCCCCGCTGATGGTCCATCTGAAGCATGCCCCAATTACTTCGGGTGCGATAGCAGATTGGATGGACGGGCCCTTCTTTGACCATCAAACCATCACACCAAACGGCCGCGGCCAGCTGTACGCGATCTCGTGGTTTGATGGTTTGATGTTTGTACTTTGACCGCCGGATTAGCGACATCGCCGCTCTCCACGTCTTGCTCAAAATCAAGTGGGCTCACCATGCCGCACTTTCGGTCTAAGCTACTAAGCTCCGCTGTTCTGAATGCGAGCAACCCCGATCAAAGCATCCCGAGTAACAAGGCGAGCGAGTTGTTCTTCCGTTAGATGCTCTGTCCATTCAGGTCGCATCGGCAACACGAAATATCGCGTCTCGCCACTGGTGTCCCAAACGCGGATATTTGTAGCGGCAGGCAACTCAAGCCCCATCTCAGCGAGCAGAGCGCGGGCTTCTCGGACGACGCGCGCGCGGTATGGCGGCGCCTTGTACCAATCGGGTGGCAACCCCAGCAGCGGCCATGCGGTGCAAGAACATTGGGTGCAAACAATTACGTTGTGTGTCGTAGGAGTGTTTTCGACCGCAACCATCTGCCGACCCTCAGGCCCCTCGATCCCAAGTTCTTTGGCGGCGGCGGTCGCATTGGCGAGGAGGCGTTGCCGAAAATCGGGATCGACCCATGCCCTCGCCACGACCCGCGCGCCGTTGAGAGGCGAAAGCTCTTGCACGGCACTGTGCGCCAGCGCCTCGGCCTCGCCCGCTTCTATCAGTCCCCGCTCAACGAGCGCGTCGCGTAAAGCACGGGCTCGCTGCTCAAGTGGAGCAGGCTCTGCGGGAGCAACAGATGGGAGTTCATTGGCATTCATCGCGCCTCCAGGTAGCTCTCAAAGAGTTCGACGAACACCGTCTGAGCAGGATCGCCCCCACTCCAGAGCTGCGCCGCCGCAAATTCGACGGCATAGCTATGCTCGCGACGCTTGATAGTCGAATGGGCTCGAAGTTCGGGGTAATAGGCAAGCGGGTAAACAAGCCGTATCACGCCTTTCTTTCCGCGAACGTAAGCAGGACAACGCGTATGTCCCGGGGTCGCCTCCGCGATTACGCGTACGGTTTCGCCCGGTAAGAAGCGCGCCTCGGGGCTTTCAGAATGTTCGGTTTGCAAGACCGGAAGCTGCGCCACGGGATCGGACATTGGCACGCGACCGCCAGCACGGCGCTCAAGATCCTCAAGAGAAACTGTTCCCTTCTCAACCAGCAGGGTGGTGACGCCCGTGAGCATCCTCTCGTAATAACGGGCCTTGAGATACCAAGATGACTTCATCCTCTCGACAGCATGGCGATAGGTGTCAGGTTTGTAGGCTCGGAGCTTGTTAATCGCGAGCATGTTGAGGGCCCACGCCAATCCCTCCCATGGATAGTGAAACGCAGGCTCGTTCGCTTCGCGCGAGACCTCGCCAAAGCCGGTCTTTCCTCCAAGGTCATGCGGCCCGTTCATGCGATGACATCATCTCACAATTTGGTAAAATCGCCAATGTAGCTGATGGCAAGGTGAGGACCTTCGTTATCTGGCGAACTGGCGTGTCGGTCTGGAATCGCGGCCGAGGGAGAATCCCGCGCGAACGTCGGTCAGTTCTGAGCCGCCGATCAGGCTTTGAACTGAGCGCTGGGCGTGGAGCGCGAGATCTTGAGCTCTTCCTCGTTCATGTCTGCGGATAACATCCGCAAAAAGCGGCGTGCTCAAATAGCGTTCGCCGGTGTCGGGCAGCATGCAGAGAATATTTGCTCCCCTCTCGGGCCTGCGCGGGCCACCTTCAGCGCGCCGGCGAACGTTGCTCCTGAGGTAATGCCGACAAAAATTCCTTCCTTGGTCGCCAGTTCTTTGCTGCAATGGAGCGCTTCAGGCCCCGGGATCGAGAGGATTCGGTCGATGACCTTCATCGACACGGCATCTCCAGTCAGCTTCGGAATGAAGTCCGGTGTCCAGCCCTGCATCGGATGCGGCTTGAAGGTCGGGTGCGGCGCAGCTGGTGTGCCGTCAGGATTTCGCTTCTGCTCGATGCCGCTGCCGAGCAGCTGGCGCGTCTTCGGGTTCGCACACGACGATTTTGGTTTCGGGACGCTCCCTGGCGAGGACCCGAGCAACACCCTTCAGCGTTCCGCCCGTGCCATAGCCCGTCACCCAATAGTCCAGCCGCTCTCCGGCGAAATCGTCCAGGATCTCGCGCGCCGTGGTGCGCGAATGGAAGTCAGGGTTGGCTTCATTCTCGAACTGCCGGGTCATGAACCAGCCATGCGTTTTCGCGAGCTCGATCGTCTTGGTGATCATTCCGACGGCCCGGTCTGCCGCAGGCGTGACGATGACCTTTGCGCCGAGGAAACGCATGAGCTTGCGACGCTCGACGCTGAAAGTTTCTGCCATGGTGACCACCAGCGGATATCCCTTGGCGGCGCAAACCATCGCAAGACCAATTCCGGTGTTTCCGCTGGTGGCCTCGATCACGGTCTGGCCGGGCTTCAGCTCGCCGGATTTTTCCGCCGCTTCAATCACGCCCAGAGCCAGGCGATCCTTCACAGAGCCGAGTGGATTGAACGCTTCGATTTTCACAAACAAATTTACGCCTGCTGGCGCAAGGCGATTGATCCGCACGACGGGAGTGTTCCCGACCGTTTCGAGTATATTCTGATATCTGCCCATGGACTTTTCCGATATTGCGCGGGTGTTCCGGCATTTGCCTTCGTGATGAAGCATACCCGAATTTCCACTGCCAGCAATCAGCTGATGCATTTGAATGTGCGACCACATTCCGAATGACCAACAACCATTGCTTAGGTAGCCACATGAGTTCCTCCGTCCAAGGGGGGCTGGTCGCCGCGGTGCTCAGACATTGTCGGCTATACCCGAATAATTGGCCGCGACGAGGAGCGCACGCTTGCCGAGCTGAAGATGCTGCGCGAGACACTTGTTGATCCGTCGATCACTCACATCGCGGTCGAATCGTCAGACTACCGGGGATGGCGCTGGGTCGAATGTGCTAGCGCAAGTGCGGCACGGTAGATTTGAGGATCGGAAACGGGTTGGTATTACAATCAACGTCCCGAAAGCTTTTTGAGGAGATTTTGCGCATGCACGAGGTCCGGCATATCGGTCGTTTGCGGAAAGCACTTGAGGACAGGGGCGAGAAGGTTCGCCGCCATTTCAGCATGCCCTTGATCGACCCAAAGCTGCGCGAGGTCGCTCGCGGCGCGAAGGTCGAATAGCATTGCCCCTTGCTGCCGCGCCACCTCGCCGGCACGCAGGAAATCGGCCTCTGCTTCGGCAAAACGCGAGAGCCGAACGCTGAGTCTGCCGCGCAATCGGTAGAGCTCCGCTAGCATGAAGAGCTCTCCGGTCTTTAGCGCGATCGACAGCGCATCCTCCAGCACGGCGGCGGCCTCGGCGGTGGCATCGGCAAGCATGAGCGCTTCCGAGAGCCGGCAGCCCCATGTTGGAAGATGGAGCGCAGCACCGACATCTTTCCAGGCTTCGATGCCCGCCCTCATTTCCTGGATCCCGGAAACGAGGTCCCCAACGTGCGCCCGCGCACAGCCAACCTTTATGGTGTGGCCAGCCTCCCAGAAAATCAGGAAGTGCTTCCGGGAGAATCTCAGGGCCTCTTCGGCAAATACAAGGCAGTCCGCCGGCCTGCGCAGTTCGGTGAGGGTGTTGCAGTGGATATCATTGGCAAAAGCGATCAGCAGCGGATATTCGGATTGGCGAGCCAATTCGAGTGCACGCTCACCGGTTTCAAGAGCCTCATCGAATCTGCCCTGAATGACCAAGGCCCAGCCAGAATAAATCAGCGAAACGATCGCCGGCGCCTCGCCGTAGACTCTCACGGCTTCGTCGTTGCCCAGGTTTTCACAAGCCTTAATTCCCTGACCGAAGGCTTCGAGCGCTTCGCTGAACTCGCCGCGATTGAATCGGGTAGATCCGAGGGCGCGGCACGCAAGGCCCAATTCGATGCCGCCAACCTTGCTCGCCCGATCGAGCAGTGTGCTGGCGATCTCCAGGCTTTGATCGAGATCGGCGCGGTCGAAAACACAGTTCCACAACCCCCGAAGCACGAAGAAAAGATGCTCCTCGTTGCCCAAGCGCTCGCAGAGCGTCCGGGCTCTGGAGTAGGTCCGCTCAACAGCAACGGACGAGTACCCGTGCGCCGCAATCTGCGGGACGCCCAGCGCAATCAGCACATCGAGTTCCTGCCTGTCGCGCGCGTCGCCTTCGGCGCTCGACAACACAAGCTTGAGAGCTCGTTCAAAATAGCTGATGGCCTCCGTGTTGGCGTAGCGCTCGGCTGCATTGCGCCCGGCCTGAAGCCAATGCTGAATTGCAGTCTCTTCCAGCCCTGCTGCTTCCGCATGCTGAGCGATTAGCTCTGGTGGTCTGGGAGGCGAACTCGCCGCGAAGGCCTCGGCGATCCTGCCATGAATACGGCGGCGTTCGCTCAGGAGGAGACTGCTGGCCGCTGCATCGCGGACTAGCGCGTGCTTGAAGGTATAGGCGGCTTCCGGTGGTGTGCCGCGGCAAAAGACCAACTCCGCCTGCGCCAGCCGATCGAGAGCAAGCTCCAGCTCCATGGGAGACAGGCCCGCGATTGATGACAACGTCCGATAGTGGAATTCGCGTCCGACGCACGCGGCGCATTGCGCCACGCGCTTGACCCCCGGCACGCGATCAAGACGGGCCATCAATGAATCGTGCAATGTCGCTGGGATCGCCGCTGCCCCGATCCGATCACCCGCTTGTCCTTCTTCGGCTAATTCGACGACCGCTTTGGTTAGTTCCTCCACAAACAGCGGGACGCCATCGGCCCGGCTGGTGATCTCATCGAGAACGGCGGGTGGCAGCCCGCGTGTGCCCGCAATGCTTGTTGCGATCGCTCCCACTGCGGCTTGTCCCAGCCGATTGAGCACGAGCCGCGTGACAAGAGGGTGAGCAGCAAGGGATGGTGCTCCGTCCGGGCGGCTCGTGAACACCATCATGACCTGTGAACGAGCAATCCTATCAAGCCCGAGCTCAAGCATCTCCAGCGTGGTGGGGTCGATCCAGTGGACATCCTCGACGAGGACCAGTACCGGCCGCAGGGCCGCGAGCCCGAGCAGTTGGTCAATCAGGACCGACAAGGTCTGCATACGCTGTAGTTGCGGGCTGATCTCGATCGGTGGATAGCGGGCGTTCGTGGGAATTCCAAGCAGGTCGGCCAAAAGGGACACCGCCTCGGGAGTACGGCCGGCGACATCGAGTAGACGTTCAAGCTTGTGCAGCTTGGTTTCGTCGGCGTCCTCGAGGGCGATTTGCGCGGCATGGCGCAGTTGCTGGACAACTGGAAAAAGCGGACTATCCTGGTAGTAAGGAGAACACTGGTACCCGATCTGGAAGCAGGCCTGCTCGATCGAATCGGCCAGAGCTCGGATAAGTCGCGATTTTCCGATTCCGGCCTCTCCGAGCAACAGGACGGCCTTGCCTTCGCCTGCAACGGCCTGCGCCCATTGCTCGCGTAGCGACCCCAGTTCCTGATCGCGGCCAAACATCGAGCCAACCCGCCCGCGGGAGCGGACTTCAAAGCGGCTCTGTCTGACGCGCTCATGAGTAACGGCGAAGATGCGGGTGGGCTTCGCTATCCCTTTGAGCTCGCGATTGCCAAGGTCGCGGAATGCAAAGGCATCCTGCGCGAGCCGCCAGGTTTGTTCGCTGACTATGACTTCGCCGGAACGAGCCACTTCCTGAAGGCGGGCTGCAAGGTTAGGAGTGTCGCCCACGACAGCTTCCTCCTGTGCGGGCCCTTCGCCAATCAGGTCGCCGACTACGACGAGACCGGTCGCAATGCCAACGCGAGCGGCGAGCGGCGATTTCTGCGCAGTCTGTAGCTGGCCAACGGAACTCACGATGGAAAGGCCAACGCGGATGGCCCGCTCGGCCTCATCCTCGTGCGCCGTCGGCCATCCGAAATAGGCCAGTACCCCGTCCCCCATAAACTTGGCCAAATGTCCGTCGAGGCGGCCAATCTCTCCCGCGACCGTATTTTGGTAGAGGCGCATCACTTCGCCCATTTCTTCGGGATCAAGCCGTGTCGACATCGCGGTCGAGCCGACTAGGTCGACGAACATGACGGTCAGCTGTCTTCGTTCTGCCCGCTGGGATGGTGAAGACTCCCGGCTTTCGGAGTCAGCACTTATGCCCGGTGAAGGCGTTTGGCGAAGCGCCTTCATCACCCGGCGGCGTTGGCCGAGCGACAGTCCCAGCTCCTTCAGGTCCGCTTCGGTCAGTTCCGGAAGGATTTCCAGATCGACGTCGTTCGCGAGGAAAAGGTCATGCAACGAGGATAGCTCGTGCGCGTCGAGCCAGATTCGCAGCTTCTCGGGCCTTGAAATTTCGTGCACTTGGCTTCCTGACTAACGCACCAGTAAATTATAGCCATATAGCACACCCAGCCAGATAACCGGATCGGACCTCAGGTCAGGAGGCTCCGTTCTCGATCTTCAGACCTCGTCTGGCGCGCTTAGCGGCATATTGCAGCGCCGTAGCGGCTGTTCCGAGCCCTTCCAGAATGATGGTTTGCCCCGATAAGATGACCCGGGTTGGATCGAGGGAGCGGACATGGCGCGCGCATTGAGTACGGGTGGCAAGCCGAGCGCGCGGAGTGCGGGTAAGGCACGCTCGATAAAGGGCAGCAAAGCTGCCAAAACGAAGCGTCGCCCAACCGGGCACCCAGCGAAACGCACCACCGTCGAGACTTTAAGCGAAGAGTTGGCGGAAGCTCGTGAGCAGCAGGCCGCGACAGCCGAAATATTGAAGGTCATCGCCAGTTCGCCTAACGACGTGCAGCCGGTGTTCGAGGCGATTGCAGCCAGCGCCAAACGGCTGATGGGCGGACATTCGGCAGCAGTGTTCCGCTTCATCGATGGTGTGACTTACCTCGAGGCGTTTACGCCGACTACGCCAGAGGCGGACGAGGTCCTGAAGAATACTTTTCCGATGCCGGTCGCGAACTTTCCGCTGGCGCAGCGGAACGTGCTGAACGGCGAGACCGACCAAATTGAAGATACCGAAACCGGAGAGGGATTTCAGGTCAGGCTTGGCCGCGCCCGTGGGTTTCGGAGCATTATGTTCTCGCCTCTCATGCACCAAGGAACGGCGATCGGCATGATCAGCATCACGCGGTGTGAGACCGGCCTGTTTGCAGATCATCACGTTAAGTTGCTGCGGAGTTTCGCCGACCAAGCCGTGATCGCAATCGAGAACTCTCGGCTGTTCAACGAGACTAAGAAAGTGATGGAACGCCAGGCGGCGATGTCGGATATCCTGAAGGTCATCGCCAGTTCGCCTGACAATGTGCAGCCGGTATTCGACGCTATTGCCCAGAGTGCAAAAGGTTTGTTCGCAGCCCATACGGCGGTTGTCACGCGCGTTATCGGCGACATGATTCATCTTGCAGCCTTCACCTCGGGAAACCCGGCCGGGAATGAGGCGTTGCAGCGTTCTTTTCCCTTTCCGCTTTCGACCCCTGATATCCACACCAGGGTCCTGCGTACCCGTGCGGTCGAGTTCAGAACTGATATCCTGACAGAGCCTAATGTCCCGCCAGGTGCGAAGATTGCGGCCCGAGCACGGGGTTACCGCAGCATCCTTGTCGTGCCAATGCTGCGTGAGGGTGATGCTATAGGAACGATCGTCGTGACACGGCCCGATCCCGGGCCGTTCAGCAAGAATGAAATCGAGCTGCTGCAGACATTCGCCGATCACGCGGTAATAGCGATTGAGAACGTCCGGCTGTTCAACGAGACGAAGGAGGCGCTGGAGAGACAGACTGCGACCGCCGAGATCTTGAAGGTGATCGCGAGCTCGCCGTCGGATGTGCAACCGGTGTTCGATGCGATTGCAGCGAGTGTCAACCGACTGGTCGGGGGCTTTTCCGCCAGCGTCATCCTTTTTATCGACGGTATGGCCTACCTGAAGGCGAGTACGTCGATAACTATCGAAGCGGACGAGATGCTCAATTCAATGTTTCCCCGTCCGCTCGCCGATTTTCCCCCAGCCCGGATCGCGCCAGCGGGCGAGATTATGCAGGTTCCCGATACGGAGGCCGTTGATGATGACCTCAGGGACCTTGCTCGAGCCCGAGGCTTCCGCAGCGTCGTGTTCGTGCCCTTGATGAACAAGCGAGCAGCGATTGGCGTCATCGGCATCGCGCGCCTTGAGGCCGGGCCGTTTGCCGAACATCACTTACAGCTGCTGCAAGCCTTTGCCGATCAGGCTGTAATCGCCATCGAAAATACGCGGTTGTTCAACGAGGTGCAGGCCAAGACGCGCGACCTTGAAGAATCGCTCCAGCGACAGACAGCCACCGCCGACGTGCTCAAGATCATCAGCCGCTCAGCTTTTGATCTCAGCACCGTGATGAACACGCTGGCGCGTTCGGCACTCGACCTCTGCGGATCTAAGACGGCGGCGCTATTCTTTCGCGAGGGGGACATGTTGGTGGCCCGTGGTATTGCTGCCCATGAAATCATGGACGAGCAGTTTGTGAGATCAAACCCTGCGCCCCTTAACGACGAGTCGCACATGGGACGTGCGGTCCTCACCGGAACCATCGCCAACATAGGCGATTTCGAGAACAATCCGCATACGAAGCTGCGCAAATTCCAGCAGCTCATGGGCTTCAAGTCCTTCCTGGCAGTGCCATTGATGAGGGAAGGACGCGGGGTCGGCGTTTTTGCGTTGACCCGTGACGAGCTTGGTCCTTTTAGCGAACGACAGGTCGAACTAGTTCAGGGTTTTGCCGACCAGGCCGTGATCGCGATTGAGAATGCGCGGCTGTTCAACGAGACGAAGGAGGCGCTGGCACGGCAGACCGCAACTTCGGACGTGCTGAAGGTAATCGCCTCTTCGCCGTCGAGCCTTCAGCCAGTATTCGATTCCATCGCTGAGCGTTCAAGGGCGCTGATCGGCGCGCACTCGACCGTAGTGGTTCGTTATATAGACGGAATGATCCACCTGGCGGCTTTTACGCCGGTCAGCCCGGAAGCCGACGCAGCGATCCAGGCCATGTTTGGTGTACCCCGGCCGCCCGTGGCCGGCGACCCGCAGACAGAACGAGTTCTTCGCGGCGAGATCGCGTTCATTACCGACGCGGAGACGGAGCTTCAAGGCAACGTGATGTTGGAGGCGGCACGGGCGCGAGGCTGGCGCAGCCGGCTGCTGGTGCCGCTCAAGGATGATACTGGCGTTATTGGCTGGATCAGCATTACGCGCAAAGAGGCAGGTGGGTTCGCCGAGAAGGACGTGGAGCTATTGCAGACGTTTGCCGATCAGGCGGTCATTGCGATCAAAAACGTCGAGTTGTTCGAAGAAGTGCAGGCGCGGACGCGTGATCTGCAGGAATCGCTGAATCAGCAGACTGCGACCTCGGAGGTGTTGCAGGTGATCAGCTCATCGCCGGGCGATCTTGGGCCTGTCTTCGACAAGATGCTAGAGAACGCGACGCGGGTTTGTGGCGCGGAATTTGGATCGATGGTTTTGGTCGAAGGCGACACGGTCCTGACGGCAGCGACCTTCAACGCACCCCCGGCGTTCGTGGAGGCGCGAGCTGGCGTTTTCATGAAGGTTCACCCGAAGAGCGCGATGGCCGCCGCCATCCGCACGAGGCAGGTCGTCCAGGTCGAAGACTATCTTAGAAGTCCCGCCTTCCTCGAGCGCAATCCGATATCGGTGCAGTTCGCGGAACTCAGCGGTGCCCGAACGATCCTCGTCGTCCCCATGCTGCGGGAAAATGACGTGATCGGACTGATCATCGCATTCCGTCAGGAGGTCCATCTCTTCGGCGACAAGCAGATCGACCTCTTGACCAATTTTGCCAGGCAGGCAGTGATCGCGATCGAGAACGCCCGCCTGCTCCGCGAACTGCGCCAGCGCACCGACGAGCTTACCGAGGCGCTGGTCTACCAGACCGGCAGCAGCAACATCCTCAAGGTGATCGCGTCCTCACCGACCGATGTTGGTCCGGCGCTGCAGGCGATCGTTGAGAGCGCGTGTGAGATCTGCGATGCCAATGACGCCGTCGCCTTGATGAAGGACGCGAACGATCTCCGCATCTCTGCCCATCACGGAACGCTCGCGGTCAGCTTCGAAAGCCGGCAGATTAGCCGGCAATGGGTGATCGGCCGCGCGGTCGTAGACAGGGTGACGTTGCATGTCGCTGATCTGCTGGGACCGGAGGGCGATGAATTTGCGGAATCGAAGGAAATTTCGCGCAAAGAGGGCTATCGCACGGTTCTGGGCGTGCCGCTGCTGCGGGACGGAGAGGCTATTGGCGTCATCTGCCTCCGGCGAACCGAGGTGCAGCCTTTCAACGACAAGCAGATCGATCTTCTGAAGTCATTCGCCGACCAGGCCGTCATCGCCATCAGCAATGTGCGCCTCTTCGAGCAGGTGCAGGAGAGAACGCGAGAGCTGTCCAAATCGCTCGACGATCTGCGCACCGCGCAAGATCGCCTGATTCAAACCGAAAAGCTGGCCTCGCTCGGCCAACTGACGGCCGGGATTGCGCACGAGATCAAAAACCCGCTCAATTTTGTGAATAATTTTTCGGCGCTCTCTGTTGAGCTAACGGATGAGCTTAATGACCTATTGAAGCAGGCGGCTCTCGCGGACCAGCTACGTAAGGAAGTCGACGACCTCGCCGCCCTGCTGAAATCTAACCTTGAAAAAGTCGTGCAACACGGCAAGCGCGCCGACTCCATTGTCAAAAACATGCTGCTTCACTCGCGCCAGGGTTCCGGCGAACGTCGGTCTGCCGATATCAACGCGCTGGTCGACGAAAGCCTAAATCTCGCCTACCACGGCGCCCGTGCAGAAAAACAAGGTTTCAACATCACGATGGAACGCGACTTAGATCCGGAGGCTGGGGCCGCCGAGATCTACCCGCAGGAGATCACTCGGGCATTTTTGAACCTGATATCGAACGGGTTTTACGCAGCAACCCAGCGCCCGGCGGCTAATGGCTTTGAGCCGAGGCTCACGACTGCAACGCGAAATCTCGGCGACAAGGTCGAGATCCGGATCCGCGACAATGGGATGGGTATACCGCCTGATATCAGGGAAAAGATCTTCAACCCGTTTTTTACGACAAAACCGGCCGGTGAAGGTACCGGGCTCGGGCTGTCCATGAGTCACGACATTGTGGTGAAACAGCACGGGGGTACAATTGAAGTTCTGACTGAGCCCGGTTCATTCACAGAGTTCATCATTACATTACCGCGCGTCTTGCCTTAGCAAATGGAAGTGGGGCAGGGGAATGAGTACCTACATCCTCGTGGTCGACGACGAACCCGATGTGGAACACCTGTTCCGTCAGCAATTCCGCCGCGACATTCGCTCCGGACGTTTTGTCATGGAGTTTGCGGCATCCGCGCCGGAGGCGCTGGAGCGCGCGAAGACGATCGTCGATCCCATGCTCATCCTGATCTTGTCCGACATCAACATGCCCGGAATGAGCGGGCTGGAAATGCTGCCGAAGGTGAAGGCTGCGCGGCCAAGCGTGCCCGTAATCATGATCACGGCCTATGGCGACGAAGCGACAAAAAGGAAGGCGACTGAACTCGGGGCGGCCGGGCTGCTGACCAAGCCGATCGACTTCGGACTGTTGCGCCAGGAGATCGATGAGCGGCTGCAACGGGCGGCGCAAGCATGAGGCGGGGCCGTGTCGGGCCACTCAGGGATTATCAGGTGGCCGGGATAAACGCTACGACCGTAATGCGTCAAACAGAAGGCCGCGCGAGGATATGCCCGAGCGGCCTCCGGCTCTGTTCGCGCTCGGAAAAACTCTCAAAGAGGTTCGGGATGTCCACGAGATCCGAAGCTGCACGTTAGGCCGAGCATGCTGAAAAGTGTATGCATTTGATTAACAGGGCTTAAGGGCTTTTGCGGTAGAGCAAAGCTGCCGCTGCCTCTGTGCGGGGCTAGCAATGGAGGACAGCAGAATGAAAAAGTTCGTTTTGGCTTTTTGGAGGAATGATTCCGGCGCCACGGCAATTGAATACGGTCTGATCGCGGCGGGCATCTCCCTCGCCATCATCGCGATCGTCAACGGCCTCGGCAGCAACCTCAACGGCATGTTCACGTCGATCAACAGCTCTCTAAAATAGCCGGAAACGGCCCCGCCTGGTCAGAGTAAGCGGATCGGCGGATCGCGCTTCGGCGATCGCCGAGCTCGCGTCGCGTGCCGCCGGCGTGGTCATCGGCGACCTCCGCAGCGCTGCCGAGGTCAAAAGCATCGCAAATCAGGTCAACGCAATCGGTCGCATGGACGCGATCATCCATAACGCCGGCGTCTACACCGAGCGAAGCCGCGGCGCGACACCCGAGGGCCATGCGGCCACCCTGGCGGTAAACACGCTTGCACCGTACATTTTGACGGCCCTGATCGAACGTCCCGATCGCCTGGTGTATCTCAGTAGCGGGCTGCACCGCGGCGGAGAAGGTTCACTGAGCGACCTTGACTGGACGAGGCGGACTTGGGATCCGGCCAAGGCTTACGCCGAAAGCAAGCTGCATGTGGTCGCGCTGGCCTTCGCGTTGGCGCCACGCTGGCCCAAGGTATTGAGCAATGCCATCGATCCGGGTTGGGTGCGCACCAGAATGGGCGGTCCAGGAGCCCCGGTGGACCTCGAGACCGGACAGCGGACGCAGTCCTGGCTGGCCACAAGCGACGAACCTGCTGCCAGGGTCAGCGGACATGATTGGCATCACCTCCGGCAGGAGCAGCCTTCCAAGGAGGCCAGCGATCCGGAATTCTAGGAACGGCTCATCTCCAAATTGAACGAGCTGACCGGTGTAGGGCTTCCTAAGGCTTAGGCACAGCGCCTTCGGCGGCTACTGATCGCGCTAGTGAAGACTAGCGGAGATCAATCTGGCAACCGGCTCGACGTTAAAGCCGGCGCCGTCTCGCTCAGATTGGCGCTGCCGGCCAATCATTCCACCATGTCATGCTACGAGCTGACCGCGGTGTGATGGTTTTATGGTTTGATGGTGAGATCGGCAGTGCCGCGAGACCGCCCATCTGACCATCGCACCATGGCGAAGCACCAGGAGTTGCATGAAACCGGCCCACCGGTCAGCGCTTTGATCATTCGATGGTCCGATGGCGTTAGGTTGAATGAGCACTCAAGCCCCAAGCCCAGGCAAGAGCGTGTACTCTTAATGCCGACAGCCCGTGTGCTCCCGAAAGATGGGGTAATCGGCCGGCCCAGCCTTGTGGATAGTTAAAGATTTTTGGGTGCTGCGCTTCAGGCTGATGGTGAAACGAGGTCCGTGGTGACGGCCTCGAGCATCAGAAGGAGAAG
>Ga0335080_10001929_pt1 | contig 20627 bp, 29 predicted proteins | sample Lox_Sample_34_FD_206720 | JGI IMG/M metagenome (GOLD analysis project Ga0335080, IMG submission 206720) | Soil microbial communities from Loxahatchee National Wildlife Refuge, Florida, United States - Lox_Sample_3.4 | ecosystem: Environmental > Terrestrial > Soil > Wetlands | place: USA...
AGAGTGCGCGCAACCTGCGCGCCGATCGCGGCGGCGGCTACTCGGCCTGAGCCGGCGGTCCGAGCACGTCAGGCGCCGACGCCGTACTCGCGTAGCGCGTCGTTCAGCGAGGTTTTGAGATCGGTCGACTCGCTGCGGTAGCCAATCACGAGGGCGCAGGCGAGGTGGTAAGTCCCGGCAGGGAACTCCTTGGGGCGGCTGCCCGGGACGACGACCGCGCGCGAGGGGACGAAACCGCGATGCTCAACCGGCTCAGAGCCGGTGACATCGATGATCGGCACCGACGCCGTGAGCGAGACGTTCGGTGCCAGCACCGCCTCCCGACCGATACGGACCCCTTCCGTGACGATGCATCGCGAGCCGATGAAGGCGCCGTCCTCGACGATCACGGGGCGCGCGCCCGGAGGCTCGAGCACTCCGCCGATCCCGACCCCACCGGCGAGGTGCACGTCGGCGCCGATCTGGGCCCCCGAGCCGACGGTCGCCCAGGTATCGACCATCGTCCCCGGTCCGACCCAGGCGCCGATGTTGACGTACGAGGGCATCAGGATCACCCCGCGTGAGAGAAACGATCCGTATCGCGCCACTGCGGGCGGGACGACTCGCACCCCGAGCTCTTCGTAGCCCGACTTGAGCGGGATCTTGTCGTGGTAGGAGAACGGCCCGACCTCGCGGGGCTCCATCTTTCGCGAGCGGAAGTAGTCGAGGATCGCCGCCTGCACCTCCCGGTGGACGACCCACTCGTCCCCGACCGGCTCTGCGACGCGAATCTCTCCACGATCGAGGGCCGCGATCGTCTCCTCGGTCGTCACAGGACAGTTCCGAGGATCTCGGCGGCCCGGTCGCATTCGGCCTGGGTGGGCACGAGCGCCATCCTCACATACCCCTCGCCGTCGGGGCCGAAGAAGGCACCCGGCGCGACCAGGATCCCGTGCTCCAGCAACCGCAACGCGAACTGCTCCGACGGGCCGCCAACCGCCAGCCAGAGGAAGAACGTCGCGTCGCCGCCGGCCACGCGAAGGCCCTTCCGCTCGAGCACGGGCAGTAACGTCTCGCGCTTGCGCCGGTATACGTCGCGCACGCGCTCGACGTGCTCCTCGTCAGACAGCGCCGCGATCCCGGCCCGCTGCACGAACTCCTGGGGGGCCGTGCCGAGCGAAGGACGGTACGCACGAAGCGCATCGGCGACGTCCGGCGGCGCACATACGAACCCGCACCGGAAGCCGGTCATGGACGAGCGCTTCGACAGCGTGTTGAAGACGACGACGTTCTCGCGGTTGACCACCTGGAGCGCCGACACCGGCTTCTCGCCGAACCACAGCTCGGAGTACGCCTCGTCGGAGCAGAGCAGGAACCCGTGCTCGCGCGCTCGAGCGGCGAGCCCTTCGTAGAACGGGAGCGTCGTGGTCGCTCCGGTCGGGTTGTTCGGGTAGCACGTCCAGAAGAGCGAGATGTCGTCCCAGGCGTCGAACGCGTCCAGGTCCGGGAGCCAGCCGGCGCTCTCCCGCAGGGGCACTCTCACCACCTCCGCTCCGGCGAAGAGCGCACCCCGCTCGTACACCGGGTAGGCGAGACCCGGAACCGCCACCCGGCGCTTACCGGCGCCGAGCGCGACCTGTGCGAACGAGAAGATCGCCTCCTTCGACCCCAGGGTCGGCACGATCTCGATCGCCGGATCGGCCTCGACTCCGAACCGGCGCGCGAGCCACGCAGCCACGGCCTCGCGATATGCCGGCAGGCCCACCGCCCTCGGATACGACGATACCTCCTCGATTCCAGTGGCGAGCGCTTCGCGGATGAAGGCGGGAGTCGGCTCTCGTGGGTCGCCGACGCCGAAGTCGATCACCTCGATTCCGGCCCTGCGAGCACCGGCTCGCCACGCATCGAGCCGGGCGAACGGATACTGCTCGAGCTCCGCGACGAGCGGTGAGACCGGCACGGCTCCCTCTAGCGCGAGAGAAACCCGCGCAGGGCGTCGTAGGTGCGCACGAGCTCGGTGATCGCCACCTGCTCGTCTGCCGTATGCGCGTAACGCGTTCCGCCGGGGCCCAGGTTCAGCGCGTCGAGGCCGCGCGCCGCGAAGTCGGCGACGTTCGTCCAGGCCTGCTTGGGCTCGACGGCGAACCCACCGACGTCGCGCAATCGCTCGACCAGCGGCGACCGAAGCGCCACGGGGGCTGCGGGGGACGACTGCACGATCTCGAGCTCTCGCCCGACGAGTTCCCGCAGGCGTGCCTCGGCCTCGGCGGGCGTCCTGGTCGGGGCGAAGCGGTAGTTCAGGGTCGCTTCGATGCGCCCGGGGATGACGTTGCTCGCGTTTCCGCAGTCGTCGATCCGGGTGACGCTGACGACCTCGCGGAAGACGAGCCCGTCGACGTCCACTTCGAGCGGCTCCGCCTCGAGCACGGGTCGGAGCCCTTCGAGCGCGAGCTTGATCGCGTTGACGCCGAGCCAGGGTCGCGCCGAATGTGCCGCGCGCCCTTCGAAAACCACCCGAGCGCAGATGTTGCCGAGGCAGCCGAGCTGAAGCGTGTTGTCGGTCGGCTCGAGGCAGATGACGAGCGCCGCCTCGTCGACCGCCGGCGCTGACGCGAAGACGCCCGGCAGCGGATTCACCTCGGGCCCGAGCTCCTCGCGCGGAAAGAAGAGGAGCCCGAGGTCGTACTCGAGCTCGGCGCCCGTCGCCCAGCGCGCCAGCTCGATCATCACGGCAAGCCCGCCCTTCATGTCGCTCGCGCCTCGACCGTGGACGGCCCCGTCAGCGATCCGGCCGGGCACGTTCCCCTCCGGGGGAACGGTGTCGGTGTGTCCGGAGAGCAGCACCAGAGGCCGCCCTGAGCGGCGCGCATAGAGCAGGGACTCGCCGTCGTCGTGGACGAGCGGAGCTTCGACCTGCTTCTTGATGTAGGCGTAGACCTCGGCCTCGCTACCGGACGGCGACGGGATGTCGACAAGCTCGAGAGTGCGCTCGGCGAGGGCGGATTCTGGCGAAGAGGCGGCGGGCATAATGCCGCTGATGATTCCACGTTCCCAGGAGCCGGAGCGCGGGTTCGTCCTCGCGGTCCTGGCCCAGGGAGCGGACGCGGGCGACGAGCTCGCCGAGGTCGAGGAGCTGGCGCGGACGGCCGGCGTCGAGCCGATCGGCCGCGTGGTCCAGCACCGCGTCCGTCCCGCCCAGCGAACCTACGTCGGCAAGGGGAAGCTCGAGGAGCTGAAGGCCGAGTTCGGCTCCTCCGACGCCGAGAGCCTGCTCGTGGACGGCGAGCTCGACCCCGTCCAGCAGCGCTTCCTCGAGGACGCACTCGGCTCACGTGTGATCGACCGGACACAGCTGATTCTCGACATCTTCGCGCAGCACGCCGTGAGCGCCGAGGGCAAGCTTCAGGTCGAGCTCGCCCAGCTCGAGTACAACCTCCCGCGCATGCGCGGCATGTGGCAGCACCTCGAGCGGCTCGGAGGCGGGGTCGGAACACGTGGCCCCGGCGAGTCGCAGCTCGAAACCGACCGCCGGCTCGCGCGGCGCCGCATTTCCGTTCTCAAGCGACGCCTGACGGGGCTCGAGCGACAACGAGAGACACAGCGCAAGGAGCGCCGCCGGACTCAGGTGCCGACGATCGCGCTCGTCGGCTACACGAACGTCGGCAAGTCGACGCTCCTGAACGCGCTCACCGGCTCCGCCGTATCGGTCGAGAACCGCCTGTTCGAGACGCTTGACCCGACCACGCGAGGGTTCGAGCACGACGGGCGCCGCTACCTGGTCACGGACACGGTCGGCTTCATCACGCGCCTGCCTCACCAGCTCGTCGAGGGGTTCGCGGCGACGCTCGAGGAGACGCTCGTTGCCGACATCGTGCTCCACGTCGCCGACGGATCCGCTCCCGACGATCGGCTCGACAGCATGATCGCGGCCGTCGACGATGTGCTCGCCGAGATCGGCGCGGCCAAGCTGCCCGTGCAGCTCGTCTTGAACAAGGTCGACCGGGTCGACCAGGTCGGTCGCCGCCGTCTCGAGAATCGATTCCCGGACGCCCCGCAGGTCTCAGCCGCGACCGGTGAAGGCCTCGAGGAGCTGAAGTCGAGGATCGCCGAGCGGTTCGCGAGCCGGTTCGAGACCGTGCGGCTGCTGATTCCTTACGAGGAGGGCGGCCGCCTGTCGGAGCTGTATGCACTGGGCGCGCCGATCGACGGCCGGGAGGACACTCCCGAGGGCGTTCTCGTCGTGGCCCGGCTGCCGCGCAACGAGCTTCGGAGATACGCACCCTTCCTGATCGCCGAATCAGCGCAGCGGGAGACCGCCTGATCGAGCTGCCGATCCGGCGGCTGCGTGACGAGGCCGTGCTCCCGGCTCGCGCCTACAGCGGCGACGCCGGACTCGACCTGTCGTCGTGCGAGCGCGTCGAGCTCGGGCCCGGCGAGAGGGCGCTCGTCCGGACCGGCCTCGCCGTTGCCATCCCCGAGGGGTTCGCGGGCTTCGTCCAGCCGCGGTCCGGTCTCGCGGCGAAGCACGGGATCACGATCGTCAACACGCCCGGTCTCGTCGACTCGGGCTATCGCGGCGAGCTCCTGGTCAACCTCCTGAACACCGACACGGGAGAGCGGTTCGTGGTCGAGTCCGGAATGAGGATCGCTCAGCTGGTGGTGGTACGGCTGCCCGAGGTCGAGCTGGTAGAGGTCGACGAGCTGCCCGAGTCCGAGCGCGGCATCCGGGGCTTCGGCTCGTCGAGGCACTGATGCCCGAGAACGGCCCCCGCATTCGCGTCGCCGCCCTGATCCGCTGGCACGAGCGCGTGCTCCTCTGCCGACAGGAGAAGCCGGGCAAGGAGTACTGGCTCCTGCCAGGGGGCGGGATCGAGGGCGGCGAGACGCTTGTCGGGGGGCTGCGGCGCGAGCTCGGCGAGGAGCTGAACCTGTGGGACGACCTGGTGTTCGAAGGGCCGATCGCGGTCGCCGAGTCGATCGCACCCGGCTGGCGGCCGGGGGAACGACACGTCGTCCACATCGTCTTCGGGGCGGATCTCTCGCACCGCTCGCTCGAGGACATCGAGACGCACGACGCGTCGGTCCGGGGCCTGAGGCTCTTCTCGCTCGACGAGCTCGAGGAGGTCGTCGTGCACCCACCGATGAAGCGGTTCGTGGAGCGCTGGCGTCCGGGCGACCCTGCGGTCTACCTCGGCTCGCTCTGGATCCGTTAGTAGCGCCCGCCGCGCTCGCGGGCGCGTGCGGCTGAGACCGAGAAGGCGACCCGCTCGAGCTCGTCGGCGAGCGGCGCAAGCTCGACGGGACCGCCGGCCCGACGCCCGAGGGCTTCAGCCAGCAGACGATCCGCAAACCAGGGGTTCCTGGGCAGGAGCGGCCCGTGAAGGTAGGTCCCGTAGACACGACCGCAGCGGCAGCCCTCGAAGCCCGACCTGCCGTCGTTGCCGAAGCCCGAGATCACGCGACCCAGAGCCTCGGCCCCTTCGTCGAGAACCGTCCGACCCGCGTGGTTCTCGAACCCGGCAAGCGTCTCCCGTGCCCAACCGCAGTCGAGCAGGACGTCGCCGATCATCCGCCGCTCGCCGGCGACGGTGTGCAGGGGCAGCAGGCCCGCCCCGGGCAACTCGGCTCCGGCGCGATCGCGATAGGAGCGGCCGAGGAGCTGGTACCCGCCGCAGACCCCCAGCACGACGACCCCGCCGTCGACCGCCTCCGCGAGCGCCGGCCCACGGCCAGCGAAGTCACGTGCGACGAGCTCTTGCTCGCGGTCCTGTCCGCCCCCGACGTAGAACAGGTCGATGCCGGCGGGCAGGCTGTCTCCCAGGCCGATGGGAACCACCTCGAGCTCGTGGCTCCTGGCGGCTGCGCGGGCCGCAAGTACGGCGATGTTCCCGCGGTCGGCATAGATGTTGAGGTACTCGGGGTAGAGGTGTCCGACCCGGATCTTCATCCGGAACGCTCCCAGAACTCGGGAACCAGGCCGCGGCCCGCCGCGATCCCGCGCAGGCCGAGCATGGCGGTGTAGGTGGGAAGGACGACGAGCTCACCGCCCGGCGGCGTAAGCTCGAGTCCACGGTCGAGCCCTGCCTCGAGGTCGGGTAGAACCTCGATCCGCGTGCGGTCGAGGCCGGCGTAGGCGAAGCGGAGCGCCAGCTCGGCTGCACGGTCCCCCGTCACGACCACACGGTCGAGGCCGGAAAGGAGCGGCTCGAAGTCGACGTCCCAGATCCACGATACGTCGCGACCGTCGGCGACGGCGTCGTTGAGAGCGACGACGATCAGGCGTGGGGGAGAGCCGTCGAGCAGCGTGCGAACCGCCTCGTTCGCGCCGGCCGGGTTCTTGATCAGGAGCATCAGGATCGACCTGTCGCCCGATCCGATGCGCTCGAAGCGCCCGAACGCGGCGGTGAAGCGCGCGAGCCCGTCTGCGATCCGCACCACCGGCTCGCCGAGCGCTCCCGCAATCGCCGCAGCAGCCGTGGCGTTGTAGACGTTGTAGAGCCCGGGCGGCTTCAGGCGGATGCGGGCATCTCCGGCCGGTGTGCTCAGCGTGAACGCTGTTCCGTCGAGCCCCTCGAGCTCGATCTCGCGCGCCGCGACGTCGAGCGGCAGCCGCTCGGCGTGGCAGTTGGGGCAGCGCCAGGCGCCGAGGTGCCCGACATAGACGGCTGCATACTCGTAGGGCGCGCCGCAGACGACGCAGTACTTCGAGTCGGCGGCGTGCTGGAGCGAGCCGCGCGCGTGGCGCGGGTCGTCGAGGCCGTACGCGAGCCGGTGCTCGACCGGGCGGGCGAGCTCGCCCAGCTGCGGGTCATCGGCGTTGACGACGAGCAGCGCCTCGTGCAGCTCGGCCACCACGTCTCGCCAGCGCTCTGCGAGCAGCTCGAGCTCGCCGTACCGGTCGAGCTGGTCGCGAAAGAGGTTGCCGAGCGCGACCACCCGGGGGTGCAGCCGGCGGGCCACCTCCGGCAGGGCAGCCTCGTCGACCTCGAACAGTCCGAGCTCGGCGCCGCGGGACGAGAGCAGAGTGGAGGCAACGCCGGAGAGCAGATTGGCGCCGGAGTGGTTGTAAGCGAGTCTGCCGCCGAGGATCTCGGCGACCATCGCCGTAGTGGTCGTCTTCCCGTTGGTCGCCGAGACGAGCACAGAACCGCGATCGAGGCGGGCAGCGAGTCTGTCGACCGCGCCGGGGTCAACGGCCGAGAGCAGCTTCCCGGGCAGGGTCGTGCCCCCTCCACGCCCGGCGAGGCGCGAGAGCGCTCCCACCGACCGGGCCGCGGCAACCTCGAGCTCGAGCAGCATCGTCTGAGGGTATCGAGTGGCCCCGAATTGCCTTTACTTGGCGATCGTGCAGCATGCTCTACCATTTGTTGCATGGGGCCGAGACGAGCGTACCGGGCGATCGAGAGCATCGATCCTGACGAGCTCGCCTCGTTTCAGACCGCGATCCGCAAACGCTATTCGGACGAGCAGATCCTCGAGGAGCTGCGCGCTCATGCGGCGCGCGTGGGGCGCTCGCCGACGATGAAGGAGTTCGCAGCCGATCCCGAGACCGCAGTGCATCCGCAAACGGTGATCGAGCACTTCGGGACCTGGAACGCCGCGAAGCGCGCCGCCGGCCTCGTTCCGCGCCGATTCGCTACCCGCGACGAGCTCCTCGACGTTCTCCGCCGGCTCGGCGACGAGCTCGGACGCCTCCCGACCGCGCGCGACCTCGACGAGCGGCGCGGCCGCATGCCTTCGAAGTCGCTCTACTGGCACACGTTCGGATCGCTCAGCGCTGCGTTGCGCGAGGCCGGCTACGACGTCGCCCTCGGTGAGGATAAGCTCGAGCGGGCAATCGACCAGGGCGTCGACCTTGCCTACGAGCTCGGCCGGCTCCCGAAGTTCGCGGACTGGACCTCGGTCCGGCGTGGGCGACCCGACCTGCTGACCGAGTGGCAGGTGTACCGGATGTTCGACTCGCGTCGCGGGGCCTGGGCGACATTCCAGTTCCTGGTCCGCAAGCGGCTGCTCGAGCGTGGAGCGGTAGTCCGCTCCGACGGCTCGCTGGCCTGAGGGGCTAGATCGAGGCCGCGAGCAGGTCCAGGCGCGCCAGGCAGGAGTCGCGTTCGCGCAGGCCGCGCGGCTCGGGCAGAGGGTCGTCCTCGACGTAGGCCTGCGGCCGGAAGCGCTGGCGGCGGACGACATTGCCGTGGTGGAGAGCCAGCACCGTTCCGTCGTCGAGACGGCGCTTCCGAAGCGCGGGGGAGCAGTAACGCTCGACCACCTCGAGCGCGTATCCGGTCGAGGCGAAGAACATCCCGTCGCGGCACTCTCCGAGCCAGAGAGGCCGGCCGACGCCGCGGGCGACATGAACCACGCCGGGCTGGCGCTCGTCGAGCCAGGCCGCGGCCATCGTTCCGTACAGGACCTCGAAGGCTTTCGCGTCGCTCCGCGAATGAGCCGCGACCGCGAACACGGCCTCGGAGTCGACCGTCATCCGCGGCTCTGCGCGGGCACACGGGTGCTCGGCGAGGAGCTCGTCGTCATTCAGGATCCGGCCGTTGTGCACACCCACCACCGGGCCGTGGCGAACCGGGTGGTTGTTGGCCTCGATCGACGGGTGCCCCTTCGTGAAGTCCCGAACGTGCACGATGAGCTCGGTCGCAAGCCCGGGGACCGCCACCTGCTCGAGCAGCTTCGACGCGGGCGCTCGCTGCTTGACGACCACGGCGGAGGACGCCTCCGGATCGGGGTAGGCGTATCCGACCGCGTCGGTGCCACGCTCGGCGATCGCTGCGAGCAGGGCCCGGGCCGCGAGCGTGCGGTCGAGACGCGACCCGGGGGTCAGGCTGAAGCCGGCAATTCCGCACATGTCTTGATCGTAGGCAGTAGGACTGACGCGGGGTCGAAAGGTTTGGTAAAGGCAGCCACCAACCGAGGCGCCCGCAGCCTCAAGGTGACTCGTCGGGACGCCGATACGCACCTTGAGCCGTGGCTGTGTCGCAACCCCATTTCGAGCACGAGAATTCGGAGCCTGTGGTCGAGCTCCTGCCGTCGCTCGACGACCCGACCGAACCCGAGGCAGACGAAGACGAGGAGCCGGGGAACGCGCGTCTCTCCGAGGAGGAGAGGCTCGTCTCCGCCGATCCGCTCAAGCTCTACGTCCGCCAGCTCGGAGACGGCCGGCTGCTGACGCCGTCGGAGGAGCGCGAGCTGGCGCGGCGGAAGGACATGGGAGACGAGGTCGCCAAGCGGAGGCTGATCGAATCGAACCTTAGGCTCGTGATGTCGATCACCCGCAACTACACGAAGGCCGACGTGCCGCTTCTCGATCTGATCCAGGAGGGGAACTTGGGCCTGATCCGGGCGGTGGAGAAGTTCGACTATCGCCTCGGCTACAAGCTCTCGACTTACGCGACCTGGTGGATCCGCCAGGCGATCTCGCGCGCGCTGGCCGACCAGGGCCGCACGATCCGGCTGCCGGTGCACGTAGGCGATCAGGTGCGGAAGGTGCTGCGCACCCGACGAGCACTGACCCAGAGGCTGAACCACGAGCCGACGAACGAGGAGATCGCGGCGGAGGTGGGGTTCACGCCGGAGCGGGTCGCCGACCTACTCGAGCTCGTCGCGCATCCCGTTTCGCTCGAGACCCCGGTCGGAGACGGCGAGAGCATGGTCGCCGATCTGATCGAGGACGAACGCGCCGAGTCACCCGACCAGGCCACCGCCGATTCGGCTCGCCACACCGAGCTCGAAGCCGCCCTCAACTCGCTGGAGCCCCGGATGCGCTACGTCCTCGCGCGACGCTACGGCCTCGACGGGGAGGCCTCGCAGACGCTCGAGGAGCTCGGATCGGATCTCGGGATCACTCGAGAACGGGTGCGGCAGCTCGAGAACAAAGCGCTGCGAGAGCTTCGCCGCACCGCGCCCTCGCTGAAGCTGTACCTGCAGGTGTAGCTCAGGCCGCCGCGAGCGCGGTCGCGATCTCGTCGAGCGCGTCGTGCACCCTGGCGGTCAGGCTCGACGGCGCTCCGGGTGCCGCAAGGAGCTTCGCGGTCTCGCTCACCTCTGGCCCGTCGAGCGCCGAGAGCGCAGCAAGCTTCAGACCGAGCTCCTTCATCAGGATCGGAATCCTGGCCGCGTCGCGCGGCTTCCCTGCCAGCGTCCCGATACCTCCGTCTTCGATCCTGCCCGCGTCGGCGAGGCTCGTGAGCGTCCGGCCGATGTCGAGCAACTGCTCGACGCGCCGCATCCGTGACGCACTCGCAGACGCTTCGATCAGCTCGCTGTGGATCGCCGCCAGCGGGTCGCCGGCCGGGGGAGCAGGCGCGGGCTCGCGGCGGTCACCCGGCCGAGCCTGTGCGCGGCGGTCGCGACGGGGCCGGTCCGGCTGAGCCGCCGAGAGCCGCGTGTCGGCGAGCCGGAGCGCGTCGATCGGCTCTGCTGCCTCGTCGGGAACGAGCGCCGACCCATAGGCTGCGGCGATCGGAACGGCCAGCTCCGGCTCTCGGAGCGCCGCCGCGGCACGCCTGAGTATGGCGTCCAGGTCGGGATCCGCGGCGTCGTGGATGAGGGCGAACTCGCCGTGCCGCGGGCGATACCAGGATGCGCCGTGGTTCACGTCCTGCTCGAGCCGCTCCGCGAGTCGGGAGAGGAGCGCCTCGGCTTCGCGGCGGCCGCACTGCTCTTCGAAGTTCCTGAACCCGTCGAGCGCGAAGACGGCGAGCATCTTCGACCGGCCGTCTCTCGTCGCCTCCTCGAGCGCGGAGAGCAGCTGGTCGCGAGATCCGAGACCCGACGACAGCTCGGCGACCCGGGGGGCGATCTCGACACTCTCGAGGGCCGTGGTCACGAGCCACACGATGGGGCGCCGCCCGACCCTCGTCGTCCCCCGGATAGGTCAGTTCTTCATCGTCTTGCGTCACTCAACCGAGGGAAATTCGGCAAAACGGTGTTAGCTTTGGGGTGATGAAGCAGAACCGGTCGATTCCCTCGTCGGTCGTGATCCCCGTCCTGATCTACCCCGACGTCCGTGAGGCTGTCGAGTGGCTTTGCGCGGCTTTCGGCTGCGTCGAGCGCCTGAAGATCGGCGAGAACCACCGCTCGCAACTCGAATGCGGGGGAGGGGCGCTGATCGTCGGAGACGTCCGGCACGACCGGCGCCCGCCGCGGCAAGGCGAGGTCACCCATTCCGTGATGGTTCGCGTCGAGGATGCCCGCGCCCATTGCGAGCGGGCCCGGACGAACGGCGCGGAGATCCTGATGGAGCCGACCGATTTCGAGTACGGCGAGCGGCAGTACAGCTGCTCCGACCCGTACGGCCACCAGTGGACGTTCTCGGAGACGCTCGCGGACATCGACCCGGCCGATTGGGGAGGCGAGCTCGTCGACCGATGAGTCCCGGCGTCACGCCGAGTCTCCAGCAGGAAGAGACGATTCCAGCGAAGGCGGTCGGGAGTGAGGCTGGCTCGACGGCGTGTTCGAGGAGCCTGGTCAGTGGTCGTACCTTGCGCGGTCGCGATCGCGGCCGTGACCCAGGAGTGTCGGCTCCGCTTGTCGTAGCTCTCGAATCGGGCAGGGTGACCACCCGGAGCGCACGAGCTCAGATCAGCCGCATCTCCTGCAGCGCCGCCAACCGGCCCAGGGCTTCGACCTCGATCTGACGCACACGCTCGCGCGTGATCCCGAGGTGGACGCCGATCTCGCCGAGCGTGCGCGGGTCGGCCTCGTCGAGTCCGTAGCGGAGGACGATCACGTCGCGATGGCGCTCCGGGAGCGACCCCAGAGCAGCTGCGATCGCCTCGGAGCGCAGTGTGTCCTCGACGAGCTCGTCGGGAAGGGGCTCTTCGCCCGAGACGAAGTCGCCGAGCACCGCATCCTCGTCCTCGCCGACCGGGGCATCGAGCGACGTCGCCCGCGGCGCCCCGCGAACCTCCTCGGCCTGGTCGAGTGTGATGTTCGCCTCCTCGGCGATCTCGGCCAGCGTCGGCTCGCGCCCGAGCTCCGTCCACAGCCGCCGCTCGGCTCGGTTCAGCTTGTGCACGCGCTCGACCACGTGCACGGGCATCCGGATCATCCGCGACTTGTCGGCAAGCGCCCGGGCCACGGCCTGCCGGATCCACCAGGTCGCGTAGGTCGAGAACTTGAATCCACGCCGCCAGTCGAACTTCTCGACGGCGCGGATCAGCCCCAGCGTCCCTTCCTGGATCAGGTCGAGAAAAGGGAGACCCTGGTTGCGATAGTTCTTCGCGATCGAGACCACGAGCCGCAGATTCGACTGGATCATCCGCTGTTTTGCGATCGGATCTCCCCGCTCGATCTGCTTCGCAAGCGCGACCTCCTGCGCCGCGGTCAGCAGCGGATGCCGGGCCGCCTCCCGCAGGAAGAGCTGCAGCGCGTCGGTCGTCGTCTCGAGCCCTACGAGCGCCACCGTGCGCTCCGGCGCCGGGTCCTCGTCTTTCCGGTCGTCGATCACCTCGATCGCGCGCTTCTCGAGCTCGCGGTGGACGAGCTCCGTCTCGAGCGCGTTCAGCTCTAGCGGCTCCAGCACCTCCGTCAGCCGCGACATCCGCACCCGCCCGTGCTCTTCGGACGCCTCTACCAGCAGCCGCAGCTCCTCGCTGATCGTGAGGATGTCGGCGTCGACGATCACTCGCGGCGATCCCGTTGCCGGGCCCTATGCACGATAACCGACGTTATGTCGAGTCGCACTGCGAGCACCCTCGATCGATCCCTCCGACCCTCCGACAACTCCCCCGGCCCGACCCTGTCGGCCGACAGTGTTCCGATCAGCGGCGCACGGCGAAAGTGCTTCTGTCCGCAAAATGCGGACATTCTGTTCGAGAGCGCCCTTGCCGCGCTGACGCCGCCCGAGTAGCTTGCTGCCTGCACCGAGCACGGAGCGCCGGTAGGTCGAAGCCGCTCTCGAGGGCCGTACGCGGAAGCGGAAAGCCAGCGAGGACGGTGGACGAAAGCGCCACCGGCTCGGTGAATTTTCTTGTCGTCGAGCCTCCGCGACGATCGACCGAGGCCCCCGCGGGACGACTAGAATTCTGTCGGATGCGGTTGCCGGCCTTCTCTCACGGCGTGACGTCGTTTCTCTGGGCGCTCGGGTTCGGCGTGTTCATCTGGATCGGCGGAGTCGCGGTCGGGTTCTCCGGCGCGCTCTCCTTCGTGGTCGGAGCCGTGGCCGCGGCCGGGATCTTCCTCTACGTGCGCGTCTACGGCGAGGACGAGCCCACGCGGCCCTGACCGCCTGCACAGAGCGCCGTCACGAGAAACCGCGCCAGGTCGGGGCCGAGCGCGGCCTCGAGCCTCTCCTCCGCGCTGGACGCGGAGAGCACGCCGACAAGGCGGGCAAGCTTCGCCGGGTACGGGAGCTCGGCGTCGAAATGGCCGACGAGGGTGCTCATGCTCCAGGTATCGGGGCCGGCGGATCGTCGTTGAATCCCCATCGCCAGGGGTTTTCGATACCGCGTCGAAGGAGGAACGAGCGTCAGTACGCGATCAGCGAGTGCACGTCAAGCCCCGCCAGGCGGTCGCGTCCGCCGAGGAACGTCAGCTCGATGATGAAGCACGCTCCGACCACCTCGCCGCCGAGCCGCTCGACGAGGCCGCGGATTGCCTCGACCGTTCCTCCCGTCGCGAGCACGTCGTCGTGGATCACGACCCGCGCTCCGGGTGAGATCAGGTCGGGATGCACCTCGAGGACGTTCTCGCCGTACTCGAGGACGTAGGTCGCGCCGACCGTCTCGGGGGGGAGCTTCCCCGGCCGCCGCGCGGGCACGAAGCCGGCGCCCGCCTCGACCGCGATCGCAGCGCCGAGAATGAACCCGCGCGCCTCGGCCCCGAGCACGACGTCGGCGTCCCTCTCCGACACCCAGACCGAGAGCTCCTCGATCGTCTGCCTCAGCCCGGCCGGGTCGGCGAGCAGCGGCGTGATGTCTTTGAACCCCACGCCGGGGGTCGGAAAGTCGTCGACCTCCCTGATGAGCGCTCGCAGGTCGACGGCGCTCACTGTGCCGCCATCTCGCGCACCTCGCGCCAGAGCAGGAGCCCGGCGAGCTCCTGGGCGAGCTCGGTGAGCGCCTGGAGATCGTGCAGACCCGCCGCCCGCCGCTCTGCATTGCGCGAGCGAAGCGCGGGCGCGATCAGCTGCTCGAGCAGCGCCGACTCGCGATCGGTCGCCGTGCGGAACGTCCGCAGGTGACGGCCGTCGACCCCGAATCTCGTCAGCTGGGCGCAGACGGCGGCGACGTCCGCATCGGTCTCGGGGTAACGCTTGTCGGCCCCGGAGCCGATCGGGCCGAGCAGTCCGAAGTCCTCGAGCTCCTTGAGTAGCTCCGGCGCGACCCCGGAGCGGCGGCCGAGCTCGTCGAGGTCGATCAGATCCACCTGCTCCCCCAGCCCCGTCGGCCTGCGGCGCTTGCGCTCGGACGCGCCCGGAACGGCAAGCTCGTCGCGGATCACGCGCAGCGGCAGGAACTCGTCGCGCTGCAGGCGCAGGATCGTGACCAGGCGCTCGACGTCGTGCTCGTCGAACAGCCGGTAGCCGCCCCGTGTCCGCTGCGGGCTCAGCAGGCCCTCGTCCTCGAGGAACCTGATCTTCGAGATCGAGATGTCCGGGAACTCCTCGCTCAAGCGCCGGACGACCTCGCCGATCCGGAGCGGCCGCTCTCGCCGCTGGGTCTCCGCCATCGTCGTCACGAGCGGCCCTCCACGAACGTCATCCGATACTTGCCGACCTGCACCTCGTCGCCGTTCTCGAGCCGGACGCTGTCGATCCGGTGGCGGTTCACGAACGTCCCGTTGAGCGAGCCCTGGTCCTCGACGAAGAACGCACCGTCGCGCTCGACCAGCACGGCATGGTTCCGGGAGACGGTCACGTCGTCGAGGAAGATCTCGCACTCGGGTGAGCGCCCGATCCGCGTCCGCCCTCCAGTCGGCAGGAACGTCTCCCCCGCTCTGCCACCGCCCGACCTGACGACCAGCGCGGGCCCCTCGAGTCCCTCGAGCAGGTCGTGCTCGTGCTCACCGACCTCCTCGGCAGAGAACGACTGGGTCGTCTCGTTCGCCGAGTCCCCCTTCTCGAGCAGGGCACCGCAGCGCGAGCAGTAATTCGCCGCCTCCGGGTTGAGAAACCCGCACTCGCTGCAATAGACATGGCTCATCAGCCGCCCCTTCGGCGAGGGTCATTCGGGTGGAGGCGACTTGCCCGCGAGGATCTCGGTCAGCCGGTTCACGTCCAGCTCGTCGAGCACGGACTGTCCCCCCGTGCGCTGGAGCCTCACGACGAGCTCTGCGCGCAGGATGTCGATCTGGCCGTGCAGCAGGCGGCGCTGGTAGCTGAGCTCGTGCTCACGCTCCTCGAGCTTCTCCTTCAGCTGCTTGAGCTCCTCGTCCGACATGGAGCCGAGATCCGGAAGTAGTTCCACCTTTGCCCTTTCGTTCGCTGCGACGGATTACAGCGGACAACCAGCAAACCGTCAACCTCAACTTGAGCCCTCTAGGCTTCTGGCCCCCGCTCCGATCTCCTTCCGCGCCTTCAGGAAGTACTGGACGAGCGAGGCGACCGCGAGCACGAACCCCGTCCAGAAGATCCACCGCGGCCAGGTGCCGTGGACGACCATCACGAGGGCGAGGCTCGCGTACAGGAACCACGTCGCGAGCTTCCCGAGAACGTTCACCTCGAACTGATAGCCCCGCCGCATCGCGACGGGCGTGAGGAAGATCAGGAGCACGTCGCGTGCCGGAATCAGGAGCGCCGCCCACGGCAACTGGCCCGCATGCCAGAGGAGCACGACGGCGACGTCGATCAGCAGACGGTCGGCGAGCGGGTCGGCGATCTTCCCGAACCTCGACTCGACGTGCCAGCGCCGGGCCAGAAAGCCGTCGATCTGGTCCGTTATCGCCGCCGCCGCGAACAGGATCGCCCCCGCCCAGCTGTGCCCGTTTACCGAGGCCAGGATCAGCACGGCGTAGATCGGGATCACGACCAACCGCGCCACAGTGAGGGCGTTCGGGAGCTGCGCTAGCGGCCCTGAGACGGCGCGCGGCACGGACACCGCCCAAGGATAGGTCTTTCTCGATCTAGGTCGACGTCGGCAGCCACTTGACGGTGCAGCCGACCGGAGGTGTTTCAGCCACCGGGGGCCGGGCATCCCCGAGCACCGCGTCGAGGGCGTCGCGCAGGTACGTGCGCCCGACCGCCGCCTCGTCACGATTGTCGTCGATCGCTCCGTGGTAGACCAGCCGCCGACCGCCGTCGAAGACGAACACCTCGGGCGTCCTCTCGGAGCCCAGAGCACGAGCGATCGACTGGTCGGGGTCGTGGAGATAGTCGAAGTTGAAGCCCTTGTTCGCCGAGTGGGCGACCATCTCCTCGAACGAGTCGTGCGGGTAGCGTTCCGCGTCGTTCGAGCAGACGGCGACGAGCCGGACGCCTCGATCCGCGTAGTCGCGCTGGATCTCGATCATGCGCTCCTCCCATGCGAGCACGTACGGGCAGTGGTTACACGACTGGATCAGCACGAGGATCTCGACGTCGTCGTAGCTCGCGAGGGTGTGCGTGCGCCCGTCCACACCGGCCAGCGCGAACTCCGGCGGGGGCATACCGAGCGCCAGGCTCACGCCAAAGCCTCCTCGAGCTGGGCTCGGGTCGGCACCGGCGAGACGCGCCCGTCGGGCAGGTAGTAGATCCGGCAGGTGAGCGACGGGTTCTCCCCCGCTCCCCGCGGGTCGACGTCGCGGCCGTCGAAGCGAATCGTCGGCGAGCCCGGGAACCGGAGGGCTTCGGCCTCCTCCTGCGAGTGGACCTCGCACAGCTCGACCGCCGTCTTCACTCCCTGCTCCCGGAGCACGGCCTCGAGCAGGGCGAGCGCCTCGGGATGCGATGGGCAGCCGTCCCAGTACAGAAGCTCGATCCTTGTGGGCGCATGCATCTCTCGACCATCAGCGTACTCGTCAACCGGCGGCCTGGACGACGAGGTAGCCGTCGACCTCGTCGCCGGGCTCGGCCGCCACGAGCCTCACGACCACGAGATCGCCGCCGCGTCCGCGATGGATCCGGTCGCCTTCGCGCCAGTCGCGTGCGGAAGCCCGGAAGGGGCCCAGGTCGTCGCCCTCGACGCTGATCAGCCGGTAGGAAGGCACGGGACGCGGCACCGTATCGCGACCGCCGGACGGCTGCAACTGCCTACATGTCGCCCGGGCGTTTCCGGCGGCGGTGAACGAGGTAGACACCGAGCGCAATCGCCGGCGCGAAGAACCCGAAGATCGCCCAGGCCGTCGGTCGCTTGCTCCCGTGCTTGTCCGCGTGCAGGAAGAGCCCTGCGCCCACGACCGCACCGACGACGAACTCGATCAGGAACTCGGCCGTCGTCGGATGTGTGATCGACCCGACGAGGCTCACCATGCGCTGCGATCATGACGCATCGACAACCGCCTGCGCCTGTGTTCCTGAACATCCTCGTCGCCACCGAGGGCTCGCCTCATTCGCGGAGAGCCCTCGCCGAGGCCGTCGACCTGGCCCGGGCCACCAACGCGAAGCTGACGCTGCTCACGGTGGCGCCGCCGCTCTCGCAGTACGTGACGCTCGCCGGAGTCGACCCGGCGAGGATGCGCCTGGAACTCGACCGCTGGGCCGAGGAGCGACTTCGGGAGGCTGCCGCCGCCGTACCCGACGACGTGATCGCACACACCGTTCAGAGGAGCGGCCATGCAGGGCCGGAGATCATCGACGAGCTCGAGAACGGGACCTACGACCTCGTCGTGCTCGGCTCACGCGCCCGCGGGCGCGCCCAGGAGGGCCTGTTCGGCAGCGTCAACGGCTACGTGCACTTCCACTCTCGCGTACCGCTCCTGTCCGTTCCCCAGGAATGACTCACCGACCGCGGCCGCCGCTGCGCGGCGGTCCAGGGTCTGGACTGTCAGCCGGGCGACCCCGCCCGAAGCTCCCGTCTCAGCGGGCGAGCCGGCCGATGAGCGAGGACGCGGTTGCGATCCCGGCGATCAGTGCGACCGTGAGCACCCCGAAGTCGAGCGGAAGGTGCGAAGGCGTTCCGATCAGGAGCCCGCGCAGCCCGTCCACCTCGTAGGTGAGCGGGTTGACGAGACTGATCGCCTTGAGCCAGGCAGGCATCACCGCCACCGGGTAGAGAGCATTCGAGGCAAAGAAGAGCGGCATCGTGATCATCTGGCCGATGCCCATCAGGCGGTCGCGTTTCAGGACGACACCGGCGATGGTCATCGACAGGCAGGCGAAGAACGCCGATCCCATCAGCACGAACACGCAGGCGCCGATCACGCGCAACGGGTCGAGGGTGAGCGTGACGCCGAGGAGCGCCGAGACGACCAGCACGACCACGACCTGGATCATCGCCCGGATGCCGGCCGCGAACCCCTTGCCGATGATCAGCGCCGCCCGGGGCGTCGGCGTGACGAGCAGCTTCGTCAGCACTCCGGCGTCGCGCTCCCAGATGATCTGGATGCCGTAGAAGATCGCGACGAACATGCTCGACTGCGCGATGATTCCCGGCGCGAGGAAGTCCAGATACGGGACGCCGCCGGTGGGGATCGCATGCAGGCGGTTGAAGGTCTCGCCGAAGATGACGAGCCACAGCACCGGCTGAACCGCCCGGGTGACCGCCTCGGTGCGGTCGTGTGAGAGCTTCTGCAGCTCGACCAGGCAGAAGGTGACGACGCGGCTCGGGAACTGCCGCCAGATCGACGGCTCGCCGAGTGCGAGCGGAACCGGAGAGCTAGCCAACGCGGCCTGCCGTGCGCCGGGTTGTCCGGATCGAGCGGATCGACGGACTCGCCTCGCCCTGGTCGTCGAGCTCGTTGCCCGTGTAGTGGCGGAAGACGTCCTCCAGCGTCGCCTCGGGCCCGAGCGAGCGCTTGAGGTCGTCGGGTGCACCGATCGCCTCGACCCGGCCGAGGTGGAGCAGCGCGATCCTGTCGCAGAGCAGGTCCGCTTCCTCCATGTAGTGCGTCGTCAGCAGCACCGACATCCCGGTCGACTCCCTCAGCTCGGCGACCCGCTGCCACACCCCGTCGCGGGCGACCGGATCGAGCCCTACCGTCGGCTCGTCGAGCACCAGGAGCTCCGGCCGGTTGACGAGGGCCTGGGCGAGCTCGAGCCTTCGCACCATGCCGCCGGAGTAGGTGCCGGCGAGCCGGTCGGCCGACTCGGTGAGGCCCATCAGCTCGAGCGCGTCCGCGACCTGCTCCCGGCGCCGCGTCCTTGGTACGTCGAAGAGACGGGCGAACCAGGTGACGTTCTGGCGGCCCGTGAGCGCCGCCTCGATCGAGAGCTGCTGCGGGACATAGCCGATCCGCCGCCGAACCGCCATCTTCGAGCGGCTGACATCGAAGCCGAGCACCTCGATGCGCCCTTCCTGAACGGGCAGCAGGGTGTTGGCGATCCGGATCGTCGTCGTCTTGCCCGCGCCGTTCGGGCCGAGCAGGCCGAAGATCTCGCCGCGCTCGACACAAAGATCGATGCCGTCGAGCGCCAGGTGGTCGCCGTACCGGTAGCGCACCGCATCGCACAGGAGGGCCGGGATCTCAGGCATCGGGCTCCGCGAGCTCGGGTAGACGCTCGGCCAGGCGGCCGAGCACGTCCGCAGCCGCCTCGAGCCGGCGCCGCTCCGCCGGGCGAAGCTCGACGATCGCCTCTGTCAGGAGCGCGACGCGCCGATCCCGGAAGAGCCCGACCTTCCTCGCGATCGCCGGTGTCAGCTCGAGGCGTGCGACGCGCCGATCGGCGCGGTCGACACGGCGCACCAGGACCCGGGACTCGGTGAGCTGCCCGACGAGCGTGCTCACGGTGTTCGCGGCGAGCCGCAGCTCGGCCGCGGCTTCTGCCACCGAGACCCCGGGCCGTCGCCGGACGAGGCGCACGAGATCCAGCTGCGCCCCGGTCAGCTCGGCGAGCTCGGCCGGCCGCCCGAGCAATCGCCCACTTCGCCGGATCGACGCCATGGTCGAGAGCAGCGCGTCGGCGAGCGCGGAGCCGTCGCCCGGAAGGACTCTGAGCGCGCTCGAAGCTTCCATACCTGAATAATACCTCTGAGTCGGAGGTATTTCTCGACCGGCGCCTCACGATGCGGCTCGGCTCGATCTTCGACTGGTCGCGCTCGAAGTCCGTGGTCAGGAGGTTCCGTGCAACTTGCCGTAGACCGTGTGGGTCTGAGCGTTTCCGGCGCCACCCGGCGCGGGCGCTGCCGGGGACGATTCCGCGCACGCTCTTTCGGCACAATGGAGGCGTAAGCGAGGAACGGGGCGAAGGGGATGCTCGAGATCGGGACCAGCCTGCGGCGGGCCCGGATCGGAGCCGGGCTCGAGGTGGCCGAGGTCGAGGGCGCGACGATGATTCCCGCGCGCTACCTCGATGCTCTCGAGAACGAGGAGTTCGAGCGGCTTCCGCCCGGCCCGTACCGCCGCAGCTTCCTGCGCGAGTACGCGGAGTTCCTCGGCCTGGAGGGCGGGAGGCTCGTGGACGAATACGAGCTTCGCTTCGCGCCGCCGGAGGACGAGCCGCCGGCGGCGGAGCTCTCCTGGATCGATCGGGTGGTCGACGAGGCGACACCGGGCCGCCTCGCCGCGGTGGCGTTGCTCGCCGTCGTCGGAGTCGCGGTCTGGCTGCTTGGCGGGTCTGGCACCAC
>Ga0335080_10001930_pt1 | contig 20618 bp, 14 predicted proteins | sample Lox_Sample_34_FD_206720 | JGI IMG/M metagenome (GOLD analysis project Ga0335080, IMG submission 206720) | Soil microbial communities from Loxahatchee National Wildlife Refuge, Florida, United States - Lox_Sample_3.4 | ecosystem: Environmental > Terrestrial > Soil > Wetlands | place: USA...
TACGACGCGGCGCGCGGCCCGCTGCGCCCGTGGCTGCTGCAGATCGCGCACTTCCGCATCCTGAACGAGCTGCGCAGCCGAAGCCGCCGCCCACAGCTCGCTCCCGATCCCGACGGCGAGCAGGTGCCCGCGCTCGAGGACCCCGATCCGGGGCCCGCCGCCGGGGCGTGGAGCGAGTATCGCCGCTCCGCCGTGCGCCATGCGCTCGGCCTGGCCTTCTTCGAGGATCTGACGCACGAGCAGGTCGCCGACGTGCTGCAGCTCCGGCTCGGCACCGCGAAGACGCGGATCCGCGCCGGGCTTCAGAAGCTCCGCGAGCAGCTCGTGCCGCTCGTGGCCGTGCTCGCGCTGCTGGCGGGCTTCACGGCGCTGCTCCACCGCCACGCTCTCGACCAGGGTACCCTCGCGACCGGCGAGCGCGCGCTCGACCTCGTCACCTCGAGCGACGTCAAGCCGATTCGCCTGGAGGCGGCCGCCGGTGTCCCGGCGGAGGCGCATGCGAACTACCGCGCGCGGCCCGGCACGCCGCTTGCGGTGCTGAGCCTCTCGAAGCTGCCGCCCGCGCCGGCGGGGCGCGTGTACCAGGCGTGGCTCCGGGCCGAGGGCGCCTGGGTCTCGCTCGGCACCGCGGTGCCGGACGCCGAGGGTCGGGCGCGCATCGTGGCCGAGGGGCCCGCGTTCGCGGCGCCGGCCGAGGCGCTGCAGGTGACGCTCGAGCCGGCGCCCGGCGGCGTCGCGCCGGGCGGGGCGCTGGTGCTCGCATGGCCGAAGCCGTGACCGCGCCCAGACTCGGCGTTGCGCTCGGGCGCCTCCATCCGGCCTTGCACCTCGAGGCCGCGCTCGAGGCCGAGCGCCTGGGCTACGAGTCGGTGTGGCTGCCGGAGCACCTGGTCTTCCCGATCGAGATGTCCGGCTCGCCGCTCCCGGGCGAGGCGCATCCGCCCGTTCCTCCGACGACGCCCGTCTTCGATGCGTTCGCCTATCTCGCCTTCCTGGCCGGTCGGACCGAGCGCCTGCGTCTCGGCACGCACGTGTATCTGCTCGGGCTGCGACATCCATTCGTGTCGGCCCGCGCGGTGCAGACGCTCGATCTCGTGTCGGGAGGTCGCGCCGAGGTGGGGATCGGGGCCGGCTGGCTCGAGAGCGAGTGGCGCGCCGCGGGTCTCGACTTCGCCTCGCGCGGCCGCCGCCTCGACGAGGCGGTCGCCGTGTGCAAGCGGCTCTGGAGCGAGCCGGTCGTCGAGCACCACGGCCCCTTCTTCGCCTTCCCGCCCGTCGCCTTCGAGCCGAAGCCGGTGCAGAAGCCGTGGCCGCCGCTCCTGATCGGGGGCGAGTCGGAGGCCGCGCTCCGCCGCGCGGCGCGACTCGGCGACGGATGGATCGGGCTCGACCACACGCCGGAGAGCGCCCGCGACCGCGCGGCGCGCCTGCGCGCGCTGTGCGCCGAGATGGGCCGCGGGAGCGCGCGCTTCGAGATCAGCGTGGGCGCGCGCGATCCGTCGCGCGACGATCTGGCGCGCTACGCGGAGGCGGGCGTCACGCGGGTCATCGTCGCGCCGTGGCAGCGCTCCCGCGACGCCGTCGACGCGCTGCGGCGGCTCGCCGAGCGCGTGCGCCCGCGCTAGGGCGCGGCCGGCTCCTCCTCGAGCGAGGCCTGCTCGAGCGTAAGCCCGCGCGTCTCCGGCACGATCCACAGGAACAGGACCGTCGCGGGGACGAACGTCGCGAGCGAGAGCCACGTGATCGCCGGTGCGAGCCCGCCGAGGCGGGCGGAGAGGAGCGAGAGGCCGAAGCTCGCCGCCATCGCGGCGCCGGCCAGCATCAGCGAGGCGACACCCGTGAAGGTCGCCCGGAGCGCCGTCGGGAAGAGCTCCGTGCCGATCAGGCGGTCCGCCACCGAGAACGCCGCGGTGGCGCCCTGGTTCACGAGCATCAGCGGGATCAGGCCGGCCAGCGCGGCTTTGCCTGGGGGGACCCAGTAGAAGGCGACGCCGCTCGCCACGGCGAGCGCGGAGCCGAGCGCGGCGGTCGGCCGCCGGCCCCAGCGGTTGGCGAGTCGCGCGCCGAGCGGGTTCCCGATCTGGCCGATGCCGCCGCCGACGAGGTACACGAGGCTCGCGACCGGCGGCGGCAGCGCGAGCGTCCTCACCATGTGATAGAAGGGCCAGGTGCTGACGGCGATCAGCGCGATCGGCCGCAGCGCGGCGACGGCGAGCAGGCCGATCGAGCGCCGCCTCCAGGCGCCGCGGAAGAGATCGGCGCTGCGCGAGGACGCCACCTGGCCGCGCTCGACGGCGCGCGCGAAGCGGTCGGTCTCGGTGAGCGCGCGCCGCACCGGCACGATCGCGAGGGCCGGCAGCGCGGCTACCACCCAGAACGCGCGCCAGCCGCCCGGCAGATGATCGGCCGAAGCGGCGAGGCCGAGCGCGAGGCCGCCACCGGCCGCGCCCGCCATGCCGAACCACGCCTGCCCCGCGGCGCGCCGCGCGTCGGAGGCGCGCTCCGTCATCACCACCACGAGCGCAGCGAGCAGCGCGCCGCGGAGCGCGATGAAGCCGATCTGCACCGCCGTGAAGGAGGCGACGCCCGGCGCCACCGCCGAGGCGAGCGCGAATACGGGCAGGAGTGCGAAGCAGAACACGAGGATGCCGCGCCGGCCGCGGCGATCGGCCAGGCGGGTGAGCAGCGCGGTGCCGAAGGCGCCGAGCGACATCCAGCCGTTGATGAACGTGATGCCCGTGTCGTCGAGCCCGAACTCCCGGGCCATGTAGGGCTGCGACAGGCCGCCCAGCGACTGCACGTAGAAGCCGTAGACGGCGAGGCCCAGCAGCAGGTACATCGTGGCCCGTGGTAGGATGGGACGGACCCGAGGTCAAGGGCGCGCAGCGAGCGCAGCGAGCGAAGTCAACAGATGGACGTCGGCATCCTCCTGATCTTCCAGAACTACCAGGGCCGCGGCAGCGATGCGGACATGGTGCGCGACCAGATGCGGCTGGCCGAGCTGGCCGAGCCGCTCGGCTACGACAAGGTGTGGCCGCCCGAGCACCACTTCACCGACTACTCGGCCTGCCCCGACAACGTGGCGTTCCTCGCCTGGCTGGCCGGCCGCACCTCGCGCGTCCGCCTCGCCACCGGCGCGGTGATCGTCCCCTGGAACGATCCCCTGCGCGTGGCCGAGAGGATCGTGCTGCTCGACCACCTCTCCGGCGGGCGCGCGGTGCTCGGCCTCGGGCGCGGCCTCTCGCGCTTCGAGTACGCGCACTTCCAGGTCGACATGGGCACCTCGCGCGCCCGCTTCGACGAGGCGGCGCGCATGATCGTCGACGCGGTCGAGAAGGGCGTGATCGAAGGGGAGGGCCCCTACTACCCACAGGTGCGCACGGAGATCCGCCCGCGGCCGCTGCGCGGGTTCCGCGACCGGCTCTACGCGGTCGGCATGTCGGGCGACTCGGTGGTGCAGGCCGCCGAGCTCGGCGCCCGCCTGATGACGTTCTCGCAGATGCCGTGGGAGCTGTACGCGCAGGGTCCCCTCAAGAGCTTCCGCGATTCGTGGCGGAGCCGGCACGGCAGCGAGCCGCCCCCGCCGCTCACCGGCGATCTCTTCTTCTGCGACACGGACGCGAGTCGCGCCGAGGCGATGGCGACCGAGTACATGACCAACTACTTCCTCACCATCGTCCACCACTACGAGCTGCTCTCGGATCACTTCAAGCACACGCCGGGCTACGAGCTCTACGCCAACGCGTCGGAGGCGTTCCGGCAGGTCGGGCTCGAGACGGCGGTGCGCAGCTACGTCGGCGTGCAGAGCTGGGGAACGCCGCAGGCGATTCTCGAGAAGCTGCGCTGGCGGCGCGATCTGCTCGGCGCGTTCGAGCTCAACCTGATCGCGCACTACGGGGGGATGCCGTTGGAGGACGCCGAGCGCAGCCTGCGGCTCTTCGCGGAGCACGTCCTGCCGGAGGTGCATCGCTGGTCGTGAGCGCGGGGCGCCACGACCACCACATCCACCTCTTCGCCGCCGCGGCCGCGCTGGCGTCGGCCGACTGCAGCCGCGATCCGGCTCGCGCGCTCGCCGCCGCGCAGCCGGACGCGCGCGGCTGGGTGCGCGGCGTCGGCTACCACGAGTCGGTCGCGGGCGGGCTCGACCGCGCCGCGCTCGACCGCATCCGCGGCGACGTGCCGGTGCGCGTGCAGCACCGGAGCGGCCAGCTCTGGGCGTTGAACTCCGCCGCGCTCGAGCGCCTCGGCCTCGACTCCCCGGACGGGCTCCTCTACCGCGCCGACCGGCTGCTGCGGGAGCGCCTCGCTGCGGAGCCGCCGAGCCTCGCCGAGGTGGGCCGGCGCCTCACGCAGATCGGTGTCGACTCGGTCACGGACGCCACCGCCACGAACGGACCGGCCGAGCTCGCCGCCTTCGCCGCGGCCCGGGCGCGCGGGGAGCTCCCGCAGCGCCTCGTCCTGATGGGAACGCTCGAGCTCTCGGACTGCAACCCCCCGTCCGGCATCGAGATTGGCCCCGTCAAGATCCACCTGGCGGAGGCCGAGCTGCCGCCGCTCGATCGGACCGTCGAGACGATCCGGGCCGCCCACGCCCGCGGCCGCAACGCGGCGATCCACTGCGTGACGCGCGCCGAGCTGGTCTTCGCGCTCGCGGCCTACGAGAGCGCCGGCGTGCGCGCCGGCGACCGGCTCGAGCACGTGCACGTGGCGCCGCCTGACTGCGTGGCGTGGATCGCCCGGCTCGGGCTCACCGTGTGCATCCACTCCGCGCTGATCGCCGAGCGCTACGACGACTGGCTGCGCGACGTCGTGCCCGGCGATCGAGCGTGGCTGGCTCCGATCGACGCGCTGCGCGAGGCCGGCGTCACGCTGCTCGAGGGCAGCGACGCGCCGTTCGGGCCGCTCGTCGCCGCAGGCCCGTCAACGCGAGGACGCTCGCTCCGGCCGCCAGCTCCGTGCACGGCTCCGTGACGCAGGAGACACCCGTGCCGCCCGGCTCCGCGCGCACGATCAGCGCGCGTCCGTCCTGGAGCTGGACCCAGAGCGCGACCTGGCCCGCGTCGTTGAGGCCGAAGCGCTGGAAGTCGAGGTTGATGACGGTCGATCCGCAGAGCGGGTCGCCGTCTACGAGGATCCTGTCCGCGACAGGATCGTCGCCGCTGTAGACTCCCGTGCGATCGCTGCCGGCGATCAGGAGCGCAAAATCGCCTGCGTCGTTCAGGGCGACCTCTTCGGCGACCGGGTTGGCGGGGAAGCCGGGCGTCTTGGCGTCCCAGACCTTCGTCAGGTCGACGTAGGCGGCCTCGACGCTGTCGGCGCCGTCGAAGTACTGGGCGCCGTAGCCGATGCTGCCCGCCTCGTTGATCGCGAACCCGTAGCTGCTGCCGACCTCGGAGAGGTCACAGCTCGGGTTCGCGAAGCTGTTCAACGCGACCTCCTCGGCGACCCCGAGCGCGCTCCCCCGCATGACGGCCTCGTCGCATGGCTCTGCGTCCGTGAGCGCGAAGAACGCGACCTGGCCGTTCTCGGCGATGTCGGGCTGAGGGAATCCGAAGATGCCCGTGATCTTGTTGCCCTCCGCCAGGGTGTCTCCCCTCTGGAAGAGCGTCGTCGTCCCCTGCGAGTCGACCTTGAGTACGGCGAGCGGGGAGCCGTCGATGACGACGAGCACGCCGGCGCCGTTCACGGCCGGAGACCTGAAGAACGTGGTCGATCGATAGAGGGGCGAGAGGAGCCCGTGTGCGCTCCGGAAGACGGCCATTCCCTGTGCGTCCGCTCCGCTGAAGGCGACGTTCCCCGCGTCGAACGAGCCGATGCTCAAGATCGAGACCACCTCCTGGCCCTGGAGGCCGGTGAGCTGGTCGTACCCGTCGATCGAGAGGTCCGCCTGCGACCCGGTGAAGAGCGCAAGCCCCTGGCTCGTCGCGCGGGCCGCGAAGGCGACCGTGCCGTCCGAATCGATGGCCGGAGGGTCGAAGCCGATGAGCTCGGCGAAGGGTCCGCCGTGGAAGGGTCCACCGTCGGTGCTCGCGATGACCGTCAGATGGTAGGAGCCGGCGCGCACGCACCAGGGTGCGAGCACGGCGACGAGGAAGGGTGCGAACAGCCGGAGCCGCCGAGGCATCGGACGGAAGCGGCCTCGGTGGCGGATCGCCGCCAGCGCGAGCGCCGCGGCGGCCGCGCACAGGGAAGCCGCCGGCTCCGGCACGGTGATGCACTGGCCGCCCGGGCCGGTGCTCGGATCGGCGCGCACCACCAGATTGCGCCCGTCCGAGAGCCGCACGTACAGCGCGAGCTGACCGGCGTCGTTCTGGCCGTAGCGCTGGAAGTCGATGTCGGTCGCGGTGGCATCGCAGAGCCGGTCGCCCGAGGCCAGCACCTTGTCGGCCAGCGGATCGGACCCCGTGTAGACCCCGAACCCGCTGCCGCTCTCGATCTGGAAGGCCACCTGGCCGCCGTCGTTGAGCGCGACGGCCTCCACGCTCGGTGAGTCCCCGAAGCCGGGCATGTGGTCGTCCCACACCTTCGTCGAGTCGACGAACACCGTCCCGATGTCGTTGGTGGGATCGAAGACGAAGGGAGCGTAGGCGACGCTCCCGCTCTCGTTGATCGCGAGCGGGACCGATCCGCTGGAGTCCCAGTCGCACTGCTCATCGTGTCCCAGGGCGATCACCTCGGCGCCGCCGACGATGCTGCGCATGAAGGCCTCGTCGCAGGGACCCGACGGGAAGTCGATGTCGGCGAAGAATGCCACCTGGCTCGTGTCGTTGATGTCCGGCGGAGGACCGAAGGGAATGTCGAATATCGTGCCGCCCGCGACCTGATCGTTCTTCTGGAGCAGGATCTCGGAGCCCTGAACGTCCGCGCGCACGAGCTCGAGGTCGTCGACCAGGACGACCTCGCCGAGGGCGTTCACGGCCGGAGGGCCGCTCGAGACGGTCGGGCCGAAGAGGGGGATGAGGGGGCCGACGGCCTCGGGTCCGCGGTAGACCGTCGAGCTCGCCCGGAAGGCGACGAAGCCGGCGACGAACGAGCCGATCTCCGAGACGTCCACCGAGACCTGACCCTGGCGCCCGGTGATCTGGACGTAGTCGTCGAGCGAGCTCCCGGGCTGCGACGCCGTGAAGATCGCGCTGCCGGTACCCGGGGCGGTGGCGAGGAAGGCGACCCGGCCCCCTGCGTCGATGCTCGGCGGGACGAAGGCGGCGACCGCTCCTCCCGCGAACGGCGCCCGCGCGCTGCTGGCGATCACCACGAAGTCGTAGGACCCCGCGCGGCCGCTCGAAGCGATCAGGGCGGACGCGAGCACGAGAAGCCAGAGCGGGCGATGCACCGGCGAGCACTCCTTCCCCCGCAACATTGCAAAGCGTAACCGCGACGCCGTTGCGCCGCCGCTACGATGCGGGCGAGGGGGAGCGCCATGCGGGGCGGCCGGTGGGGGATCGACGCGAGGCGCTGGGCTCCCCTACCGGTGATCGCGGTGCTCTTCGCGGCGTGCGCCACGACGGTCGGGGAGTACAGCGAATCCCCCCTCGGCCTCTACCAGTGCGTCGAGCCGGCGGTCGCTCTCGCCGTCGTGCCGCCGCGCCTGCCGCCGGGCCCGGCGCCTCCCGGCAAGCAGCCGGCGAAGCCGAAGGCGCCGCAGACAGCGAAGGCCAAGAGCAAGAAGAAGCAGCAGCTCCGCGTCGCCGCGGCGCCTCCCCCGATGATCGCGACCCAGCTCTGCGCCAGCGGCAAGCTCCCGGCCGGCAAGCCCGCGGAGCCGACGGTGGCGAAGGGCAATCCGCTGCTCGGCCCCATCGACCGCACGACCGAGAGCTTCTTCGGCGGCTCGTCGGACGAGTCCGCCTCGATCGCGCCGGCCGTCCTGGCGCTCGACACCGCGTACCCGCGCACCACGCCGGGCTCCGGCCCGAAGCCGCCGGCCGATCCGTCCGGCTGTCAGGGCGTCGCGTACTACGGCGCCTGCTTCTACTACGGCGCGGCGATCGACCCGCGCAAGGGCGGCGGCGGCGGCATGACGTTCGCGATCGAGCGGCCCGCCTACGACGGCACCGGCGGCGCCGGCCACACGCTCGACGAGATCGCCGTGCAGGGCGGGCCGGCCGGCGGCGACATCGTCGAGCTGGGCTGGAACGTGTCGACGTCGCAGTATGGTGACGCCGAGCCCCACCTCTTCGTGTTCCACTGGAAGGGCTGGGACCCGACCTGCTACGACGGCTGCGGCTGGCAGCAGGTCAGCCCGATCTACTTTCCGGGGATGAGCCTCGCCTCGATCGCGGGCCGGTCCGTCTACGGCGGCTGGATGCACTACCAGGGCAACTGGTGGGCCTGGTTCGACGGGAACTGGATCGGCTACTTCCCGGACTCCGAGTGGAACGGCCAGTTCGCGGAGAGCTCGCTGGTGCAGTGGTTCGGCGAGGTGGCGAGCGCCAACGGGGTGCCTCCGCGCACCGACATGGGGAGCGGCGCGTATCCGGCTGACCCCAAGGCCGCCGAGAACGCCAATCTCTGCGAGGTCGACGACGCGCGCTGGGTCTGCTCGTACCACGACCAGCAGCGCCTGCGCTCGACGTATCGGCCCTACTACGAGATCGACCGGAGCGGCGCCGGCAAGACCCGCTACGGCGGACCCGGCGAGTAGGTCGCGTCCGGAGCTACGGCTCGACCGTCGTGGTGTCGCGCCCCGAGCGCAGCACCGCTCCGGGGCGCTCGCCGGAGATCGCGCCCTCGCGCACGACCTCGACGCCGTTCACGAACACACGATCGATGCCGGCGGCCTCGGCGAACAGGCGCGCCGCGCCGCCCGGCAGGTCGAAGCGCGTGTGGATCGGGCCGGGCGCGACGGTCGCGGGGTCGAGGACCACGAGATCGGCGTGCCAGCCGATGGCCACCCGCCCGCGCTCCGAGAGCCCGTAGAGGCGCGCGGGCTGGTCGGTCAGCGCTCGGATCGCATCCTCGAGCGGGATCAGCCCGCGCTCGCGCACCGCGCTCCCGAGCAGCGACGTGGAGACCGTGAAGGAGTCGATCATGTCGAGGTGCGCACCCGCGTCCGAGGCGCCGATCAGGACGCGCGGATCGCGCCAGACCTCCGCGCGCAGCTTCCAGGTGGCGTCGTCGTCGCCCCCGAGCGCGGGCTTGAAGGTGGTGCGCAGGTCGTCGGCCAGCGCGACGTCGAGCAGCGCGTCGAAGGGCGCGACGCCGCGCTCCTTCGCGACGTCGCCCACCGTCCTGCCGCGCCACGGCGCGTTCTCGGCCGACCAGGTCTCCTCGATCTGGTAGTGCTCCCAGCGGGCGGCGAAGCCCATCGGGCCGGCGTTGCGCGCGCCCTCCTCGAGCTTCGCCCGCACGGCGGGATCCGCGAGGGCGCGCTTGCGCTCGGGAAGCGGGAGCGTCACTACCGGCGCCCACCCCGGCAGCGCATCGAGCACGAACGCCGACACGAGGTTGAGTCGGAGCGTGATGGGCTGAGGGACCGTGAGCGCCACCACGCGGCCGCCGCGCGCCGCCGCGACGTCGCTCGCGGCGAGCTGGGCGCGGTGGGCCTCGGGCGCGAACGAGACCACCGCCAGCATGTTCCAGTTGAGCGGACGCCGGGCCGCAGCCGACATGTCGGCCATCACGTCGACCTGCTCGTCGCTGAAGCGCCCCAGCCCCGGGATGAACTCGAGGCTCGTGCCGGGCGCGTCGCGGAGCACGCCGGCCAGCGCCACCAGCTCGTCGCGATCGGCCGCGCGCGAGGGCACCGGGCGGCCGTCGCCGTCGTTGTGCGTGGCGGCCCACGACGACGAGAAGCCGAGCCCGCCCTCGGCGAGCGACTGCGCCAGCAGCGCCTTCATCGCGTCGAGGTCCTGCGCACGGGCCGGCTCGCCCACCGCGCGCTCGCCCATGGCGATGCGCCGCAGCGGGCAGTGGCCGACCAGGAAGCCGGCGTTGATCGCGAGCGTCCCGTCGAGTCGGTCGAGGTACTCGCCGAACGAGGTCCAGTCCCAGGGCACGCCCTGCGCCAGGCTCTCGAGCGGCATGCCCTCGACGCGGGCGAGCATGCGCATCAGGTAGTCGGCCTCCGAGGGCCGCAAGGGCGCGATCGAGAAGCCGCAATTGCCCCCGATCACCGTGGTGACGCCGTGGAGCGGTGAGGGCGACAGCGTCGGGTCCCAGAACACCTGTGCGTCGTAGTGCGTGTGCAGGTCGACGAAGCCGGGGCACAGGACGCGACCGGCGGCGTCGACGGTGCGCGCGGCGGACTCGCCGAGATCGCCGATCGCGACGACCCGCCCGTCGCGGACGCCGACGTCCGCGCGCCGGCCGGGCGCCCCGCTCCCGTCGATGAGCGTGCCGCCGCGGATCGCGAGATCGAGCATGGGTCTCCTCCGGTCGGTGCGAGAGGCGAGGATCCCGAGGGTCGCCGAGCTGCGGCCGCGCGGCAATGTCGGCCCGGCGACGGCGCTGTCAGAGGCCCAGGAGCTCGGTCACGTGGTGGTCCCGCCCGGCCGTGTACCCGCCGTCGACTGCGATCGCCTGGCCCGACACGAACGACGCGTCGGCCGAGAGCAGGAAGCTCGCCACCGCGGCGATCTCCTCGGGCCGCCCGAAGCGGCGCAGCTTGTGCTCGCGGCGGATCTCCTCGCGCACGGAAGCCAGCGCCGGCGCGCCGAGAACGCCGTCGAGCATCGGCGTCTCGATGAAGCCGGGGCAGATGGCGTTGGCGCGGATCCCGGCGCGCCCGTAGTCGATCGCCAGGTTCTTGGTGAGCAGCACCACGCCGCCCTTCGAGGCGTTGTAGGCGCTCCCGCCCGCGGTCCCCTCGAGGCCTTCGATGCTCGCCAGGTTCACCAGGGCGCCGCGCTCGCCGGCGCGCGGCGGCTGACGGAGCATCTGCGCGAGCGCGTGCTTGCAGACGAGGAAGGTGCCCTTCAGGTTGATCTCGAGGACCCGGTCCCAGGCCGCGGCATCGAGCGCGTGGGCCGCGCCGCCGCCCGCGACGCCGGCGGCGTTCACGACGCCGTCGAGTCGGCCGTGCTCGGCGGCGATGCGCGCGACGAGCGCCGCGACCGCCGCCTCGTCGCGCACGTCGAGCGAGGCGACGCCGGGCGCCGGCGCGACGTCGGCGCCGACCACGCGCGCGCCTTCGGCGCGAAAGCGCTCGGCGCAGGCACTCCCGATCCCGGAGGCCGCACCGGTCACCAGCATCGTCCGGTCGTCCAGTCTCGCCATGGTCGCTCCTCCAGCGGCTCGCGGTGCGGGGCGAGCCGGGAGGCTACGGCGACTTCGGCGAGGGCGCTCCGGATCGACGAGGCCGAGCGCAGTTGCCCCGATGCTCGCAGTCCTGCAACGTTGTGGGCGTTGCCGACCGGGCAGGGCGCCTGGCCCGCTGACTCATGAGGGCAGGGCGCGCGGCGCCTGGCCCGCCGATTCATGAAGAGGGGAAGGCGTGAGCCCGCATCCGCTGATCGAGCGCGCCAGGGACCGCGAGGTCCGCCAGGCCAACCGCTTCCGCGACGCCGCCGAGAAGCTCGGCGCCGACGCGCTGCGCAAGGAGTGGGACGAGGAGGTCGCGAGCGCACCGCGCCGCCAGCCGGCCGGCAAGCGCTACCTCGTCCCGCGCAAGCGCCCGCCCGCGCGGCTCGGCGACGCGCAGGACCAGCTCGGGTTGGCCCTGCTGCGCCACGCCGGCGATTCGGCGCGCGCGCTCGCGCTGCCCGACGGCAGCGCCGTCCAGCTCGTCGGCTGGCGGGTGCCGCTGCGCGCCGCGGCGCCGGACGCGAAGCAGCCCGAGGATCCGAACCGCGGCGTCGGCGAGCTCGACCTGCTCGGCGTGAGCGAGACGGGGCGGCTCGCCGTCTTCGCGCTGGCGCACGTCGAGCCCGACGCGACGCGCGCCGGCACCGGCGAGACGCCGCTGCGCGCGCTCCTCGAGGGCCTCTCGGCCGCGGCGATTGCCTGGGCCAATCGCGACGCGCTGCGCGAAGAGATCGCCGCCGGCTTCGCGCGCGAGGTCGGCGACGAGCCGCCGCTCTTCGCGTTGCTCGGCGCGCCGCGCTACTGGGAGCTCTGCCGCCGCCGCACCGCGCAGAGGGGCGCGGCATGGATCTACCAGATGGACCGGCTCGCGCGCGAGATCGAGGGCGGTCTCGGCGTGCGCGTGCTCTACCTCGCGCTCGAGCCGGTGGTGCGTGCGCTCGATGGAGAGGGCTGGCCCGCGCTCGCGGCGCCTCCCCGCATCGCACCCGCGTGGGACGAGTTCGCGGGACGCGTGCGCCCGAAGCCGCCGCCGCGCCCGAAGCCGCGCAAGGAGCCGGAGGAGACGATCGTCGCCGGCGATCCGACGCGACCCGTTCGCAGCTACGCCATGAGCGAGCGCTACCAGGCGGGCGACCGCGTCGCGCATCCCCGCTTCGGGGAGGGCGTGGTGCAGGGGCCCGCGGGGCCCGGGAAGATCAAGGTCCGCTTCGAGGGCCAGCCCCGCGTGCTGGTGCACGAGAGGGTGGGCCGCTGATCAGTCGGGCGCGGTCTGCCCGGCGCGCTCGAGCGCCAGGCGGTAGATCTTGTTGCTGGGATCGAGGGCGACCGCGCGCTCGAGGAGCGCGCGCGCCCGATCCGGCTGGCTGCGGCGCAGCGCCAGTGCACCGCCGCGGTACGCGACCGCAGCGTCGTCCGGCGCCAGCTCGAGGGCGCGCGCCACGGCGGCGTCCGCGGCGTCGAGCTGGCCGGCGTCCTCGAAGAGATCGGCCGTGGCGAGCCAGGTACCTGCCGAGGGCAGGAGCTCGAGGCTCCGGTTGTAGGCTACCAGCGCGCCGCGCGGGTTGCCCTGCGACGCCAGGAGCTGGCCGAGCTCGAAGTCGACGGTCGCGCTCTCGCGGCCGATCCAGCGCAGGTGCTCCCCCGCGGTCCGCAGCCGGCTCGCGTCGCCCCGCTCCCACGCGCGGCGCAGGCCGAACTCCTGCTCGTACTGCGCCACGAGCATCACCACCAGCGAGAGCGCGCCCACGAGCTCGAGCGCCGGGCCGATCCAAGTCCGGCGCGGAACCTCCTGCGCGGTGTCGGGCGCGATCGCCTCGCTGCGAATCAGCACCCGCGCGATGCGCCCGTCGCGCAGCTTCCAGATCGCCCCGTCGAGCACGAAGTGGTGCAGGTTCACCACCGAGGCGACGAGCGCGCCGAGGCCGGCGTCGAAGGGAATGCGGCCGAGGAACCCGGGCGCGAAGAGCACGCCGGGCACCGTCCAGACTGCAGCGCCTGCGAGCAGCGCCCTCCAGAGATAGCGACCGAAGCCGCCGTAGCCCGGTGCCGCGCGCGCGTAGTAGCTGGCGACCCACACGTACTGCACCGAGTGCCCGAGCGCCGCCCAGAAGAAGTAGTAGGTGGAGTGCTCGGACGACAGCGGCTCGACGTGCTGGAGCACGCCCCAGGTGCGCGCCGCGACGGGAATCGAGAACCAGAGCGCCTGCGTCAGAACCAGGAGGGCGGCGGGCGCGAGGTCTCGCGCGCTCGCGCGTCGCAGCAGGAGGATCGCGGTCACCCCGATCGTCGCGAGGTAGGCGACTCCGAGCAGTGGAATCGCGACGTCGGAGACGCCGCCGGGGATCCCGACGGCGAGCATGTGATAGCCCTGGTACAGGCTCGGGGCGTAGGCGGCCGAGGCCTGGCGCGTGTGCATCGCGATCGCGGTCGCCGCGTACGAGAGCGCGAAGGAGGCGTAGAGACAGCGCTTGAGCCCGCGCTCCAGCGCGACCCCGCGGCGCCGCAGGAACATCACGGCGAGGCCGTAGTTCTGGCCGGTGTAGTGCCACGGGCTCCACGTCAGGTAGACCGTGAGCAGGAGCGAGCCGATCCACGCCGAGCGGGTCGCGGCCGCGAAGGCGCCCGCGAGCAGGGCGGTCGCGTAGACCGCGAAGATCGTGTAGGCGCGCCGGTCCTGCCGCCGCGAGTAGACGCGCAGCAGCGTCGCGCCGTAGTGGGGGGCGCCGACGACGAGCGTGAGAAACGCGATCGTGCCGAGGCCGATCTCGGTGCGCACTTGCGGCCCGAACACGCACAGCGCCGCGAAGACCGCGGCGTAGCCGAGGCCGCAGCCGAGCAGCAGGTCGGGTGCGGCTCCGAAGAGCCAGCGGGAGGTGGCTTTCGAGGGCGCGCTCACGCCCTCATCTTATCGCCGATTCGGCGATGCCGGCGCAGCGCCCCGCAGGGCGGGCTGAGGCGCCCCGACTCAGGTCGCGGCGTTCGCGCGCTCGCTGAACTCCGCCACCAGCGCGAAGGTGATCGACAGCAGCACCGGCCCGAGGAAGAGGCCGAGCATCCCGAAGGCGCTGAGCCCGCCGAGCACGCCGAAGAACACCAGCAGGAACGGGATCTGCGTGGCGCCGCCGCTGATCAGCAGCGGCCGCAGGACGTTGTCGATGGTGCTGATCAGCGCGATGCCGTAGATCGCCATGCCGAGCGCCGCGTAGGGATGCGCAACGACGAAGAGCCACACCACGGCGCCGCCCCACACCAGCGTCGGTCCCATCGGGATGAACGAGCCGGCGAAGGTGAGGGCGCCGAGCGCCACCGGCGACGGCACGCCGAACAGGGCGAAGCCGATGCCTGCCACCAGCGCCTGCACGAGCGCCGTCCCGAGCAGGCCGAACACGACCGCCCGCACCACCGCCCCGACGTGCTCGAGGAAGTCGGGCGCGTTGGGGAACACGATCGTGGTGAGCCTCCGCGCCTGGCCGGCGAGGCGTTCGCCGTCGAGCAGGAATACGTAGAGCGTCACGACGGTGATGGCGAACTTGAACACGTTGCTGGCCAGCCCGCCCGCCAGGTCGACCAGCCGGCCGGATACCTGGGCGGCGTACTTCGTCGCGTACTGCACCATGTCGGTGGGCTGCACCACCGACTCGGCGCGCAGCTTCTCGATCGGGTCGGCCAGCCAGGCGTGCGCCGCGATCCAGGCCGGCAGCGGCGCACCGGCGTCGAGCCACTGGCGCACGACCCCGATCAGGTGCGACGCCTCGCTCGCCAGCGCGACGAGGATCCAGGCCACGGGGATCCCGGCCCCGAGCGCCACGGCCGCGGTGAAGAACGCCGCGGCGACGCGCGGCCGCCGCGTGCGCACGCGCATCCAGCGATACAGCGGCCAGGTGACGTAGGCGAGGATCCCGGCCCACAGCACCGGGACGAGGAACGGGCGGAGCACGAGGAGGGCCGAGGCCAGCAGCGCGACGCCGCCGCCCACCCGCGCCGCCACCGAGCCGGCGCGCGGATCGCGGCCGGCCGGGGCCGGCGCTCCCGCGCGCGCTGCGTCACGGCTTCGCGTAGAGCTCGCCACCGGCGGCGCGGAAGGCCTCGCTGCGGTCGCGGAGGCCGGCTTCGCGGGCGCTCTCGACGTCGAGGCCCTGCGCGCTCGCGTAGTCGCGGATCTGCTGCGTGATCTCCATGCTGCAGAAGCGCGGCCCGCACATCGAGCAGAAGTGCGCGCTCTTGTGCGCGTCGGCCGGAAGCGTGGCGTCGTGCAGGCGCCGCGCGGTGTCGGGATCCAGCGAGAGGTTGAACTGGTCCTCCCAGCGGAACTCGAAGCGCGCCTTCGACAGCGCGTCGTCGCGCACCTGGGCGCCCGGGTGGCCCTTCGCGAGGTCCGCCGCGTGCGCGGCGATCTTGTAGGCGATGACGCCCTGTTTCACGTCCTCCCGGTCCGGCAGCCCGAGGTGCTCGCGCGGCGTCACGTAGCAGAGCATGGCGGTGCCGTACCAGCCGATCATGGCGGCGCCGATCGCGGAGGTGAGGTGATCGTAGCCCGGCGCGATGTCGGTGGTGAGGGGGCCTAGCGTGTAGAAGGGCGCCTCGTCGCACCACGCGAGCTGCTTCTCGACGTTCTCGCGGATCCGGTGCATCGGTACGTGGCCCGGGCCCTCGTTCATCACCTGCACGTCGAACGCCCAGGCGCGGCGCGTGAGCTCGCCCTGCGTGCGGAGCTCGGCGAACTGCGCCTCGTCGTTCGCGTCGTCGATCGAGCCGGGCCGCAGGCCGTCGCCGATCGAGAAGGCCACGTCGTAGGCCGCCATGATCTCGCAGATCTCGTCCCAGTGCGTGTAGAGGAAGTTCTCGCGGTGATGGGCCAGGCACCACTTCGCCAGGATCGAGCCGCCGCGCGAGACGATGCCGGTGCGGCGGCGCGCCGTCAGCGGGATGAAGCGCAGCAGCACCCCGGCGTGGATGGTGAAGTAGTCGACGCCCTGCTCGGCCTGCTCGATCAGCGTATCTCGCACGATCTCCCAGCTGAGCTCCTCGGGCCGGCCGCCCACCTTCTCGAGCGCCTGGTAGATCGGCACCGTCCCGATCGGCACCGGGCTGTTGCGCACGATCCACTCCCGGGTCTCGTGGATGTTGCGACCGGTGGAGAGATCCATCACGGTGTCGGCGCCCCAGCGCGTCGCCCACACCAGCTTCTCGACCTCGTCCTCGATCGAGCCCAGCACGGCGGAGTTGCCGATGTTGGCGTTGATCTTCACCAGGAAGTTGCGCCCGATCACCATCGGCTCGAGCTCGGGGTGGTTCACGTTGGCGGGCAGGATGGCGCGGCCGCGCGCCAGCTCGTCGCGCACGAACGCGGGGCTCTGGCCCTCCCGGAGCGCGGCGAACTCCATCTCCGGCGTGATCTCGCCGCGGCGCGCGTAGTGCATCTGCGTGACCCGCCGTCCCGGCCGCGCGCGCAGGAGCGGCCGCGTGCGCTCGAAGCGCACGCCGGCGAGGCGCGGATCGGCTGCGCGGCCCCGCGCGAAGGCCGAGGAGGGATCGCGCGCCTCCTCCAGGTCGCCGCGCGCCTGGATCCACGAGAGGCGCAGCGGCGGGAGTCCGCGGCGCAGGTCGATCTCGACCGCGGGGTCGGTGAAGGGACCCGAGCTGTCGTAGATCACGACCGGCGGGTTCTCCTCGAGCGTCGGGTGGCCGTCGGGACCCATCGCCCGCGTCGGCGACTGGCGCACCTCGCGCATCGGCACGCGCACGCCGGGCCGCTCGCCGGCGACGTGGATCTTGCGGGAGCCGGGGAAGGGCTCGCACGTGACGGTGGGCTGGACGGAAGAGGCGGGGCTGGCCATGTCGCTTCCCTCCGCCGGTTCGTCCCGAGGGCAGCCGGGGGACTAGCCGGATCAGGTTCCGGGGCTTCGCGGCGCGCCGGGCTCCCTCGAGCCCGAAGCCGCGTCTCAGGCCGTGCCTGCGGCCACACCCAGCAACAGAGAGGTCAGACTAGCTCATCTAGACCTTCCTGTAGCGGCCCACATCGAGAGCAGCATCTTGTACACGTAGTAGATCGGCTTCCAGCCGGAGTGGAGCGTGGACGGACGCACGCCGGCAGCCATCCGCACCGGGTGCTCGCGCAGCCGCAGGCCAGCGCGTGCGGCCAGCACGAGCACGTCGACGTCGGGATAGTCGGACGGGTACCAGTCCGCCGTGAACAGCGCGAGCGCGCGGCGGTTCATCGCCTGGAAGCCCGAGGTCGGGTCTGTGATGGCGAGGCCGGCGGCGCGCGCCAGCCCGCGAAACGCGTGGCGGCCGAGCGACCGCACGATGCCCATCCGGTAGTCGCTCGGCTCGAGGAAGCGCGAGCCGACCACGAGGTCGCAGTCGCCGCGGCGCAGAGGATCGAGCAGGCCCGGCACCTCCGCAGGCAGGTGCTGGCCGTCGGCGTCCATCTGCACCAGCCGCTCGACGCCGTGCGCGAGCGCGTACTTGTACCCCGTCTGCAGCGCCGCCCCGTAGCCGAGGTTGAAGGGATGGCGCACCACGCGAGCCCCGGCGCGGGCGGCGACGGCGGCGGTCGCATCGTGCGAGCCGTCGTCGATCACCAGCACCGCGAGCTCGGGCAGGCTGCGCCGCAGCTCGGCCAGCAGCGCGGGCAGGCGCTCGGCCTCGTCGTAGGCAGGCACGATCAGGAGCTCGAGCCGGGCGGCGTCCATCGGCTAGCGGTCCGGCTCGCGTTCCCACGCGACGGTCAGGTAGTGGTTCGCGAATCCGTGCCGCAGCGTCGAGCCGATCCGGCGCAGCAGCGAGTCCGGATGCGCCAGGTACCACGAGGGAAGATTGGCGCGGAGCTGCGCGCGGCGGAAGCGGCGCCCGCGCCAGCCGGAGGCGAGCGCGACCCGCTGCACCTGACGGAGCGCGTCCCGCTCGCGGAGCCGCTGGCGTGCGCCGAGCGCGCGGAACGAGCGCTCGCTGAAGTCGTGCCGGTGATGCGGATTCAGATCGACCGACGGCGTCGTCGGCACGGAGGCCACCAGCACGCCGCCGGGGCGCAGCAGCGAGGCCAGGTGGGAGAACAGGCGCTCGGGCTCGTCCACATGCTCCAGCGTCTCCAGGCTCACGATCGTGTCGAAGCCCTCCGGATCGCGGAACGAGAGCGCGTCGGCGGCGATGAAGCGGGCAGCACCGCCGCCGTAGCGGGCGTTCGCGTGCGCAATCGCCTCGGTCGAGACGTCGACCCCGACGGCGGGCCCCAGCGAGGGATTCCGCGCGAGCAGGAGCTCCGTGCCGTAGCCGACGCCGCAGGCGAGGTCGAGCAGCCGACCGGCGCGCGCCACGCGGGCTGCGAACTCGTAGCGCTCGAGGTGCAGTGCGAGCGTCGCCCGCGCCGCGGCGTCGCCCGGATCGAGCGCGTCGGGGACGAGCCGCTCGAGGCTGTCCGGGTCGAGGGACACGGCGCGCAAGCCTATCGGCGCGCCGCGGGCCGCGCCAAAGCCGGCCCTCCCTCCGGCGCCGCCGCTCGGCTAGCTTCGCGTTGCGCGTCCGAGATCGGGGGGCGTATGGACAGCTTCGGCGCCCGACGCACACTGCGTGTCGGAGACCGCGCGGTCGAGATCTTCGCGCTCGAGGCGCTCGAGCGCGCGGGCCTGTCGATCGGCCACCTGCCGTACGCGCTGCGCGTGCTGCTCGAGAACCTGGTGCGCAACGAGGACGGCCGGAGCGTCTCCGCCGCGGACGTCGAGAGCGTCGCGCGCTGGGATCCCGCGGCGCCGCCCGAGCGCGAGATCGCCTTCCTGCCGGCGCGCGTCGTGCTGCAGGACTTCACCGGCGTGCCGTGCGTCGTCGACCTGGCGGCGATGCGCGACGCGATGGCGGCGCTCGGCGGGAGCCCTGCGCGCATCAATCCGCTCGTGCCGGTCGAGCTGGTGATCGATCACTCGGTGCAGGTCGACGTCTTCGGCACGCGCGATGCGTTCGCGCGCAACGTCGAGCTGGAGTTCGAGCGCAACCGCGAGCGCTACGCCTTCCTGCGCTGGGGCCAGTCCGCCTTCCAGAACCTGAAGGTGGTGCCGCCCGGCACCGGCATCGTGCACCAGGTGAACCTCGAGTACCTGTCGCGCGTGGTGTTCGCCGACGCCGCCGGTCGGGCCTACCCCGACACGCTGGTCGGCACCGACTCGCACACCACGATGGTGAACGGCCTCGGCGTCGTGGGCTGGGGCGTCGGCGGCATCGAGGCGGAGGCGGCCATGCTCGGCCAGCCGATCTCGATGCTGGTGCCGCGCGTGGTCGGCGTGCGGCTCACGGGCGCCCTGCGTCCGGGGGCGACGGCGACCGACCTCGTGCTGGTGGTCACGCAGATGCTGCGCAAGCACGGCGTGGTCGGTCGCTTCGTCGAGTTCTTCGGCCCGGGCCTGGCGGAGCTGCCGCTCGCCGACCGCGCGACGATCTCGAACATGTGTCCCGAGTACGGCGCCACCTGCGCCATGTTCCCGGTCGACGCCGAGACGATCCGCTACCTCCGGCTCACCGGGCGGAGCGAGGAGCAGGTACAGCTCGTCGAGGCCTACCTGCGCGCGCAGGGCCTCTTCCACGTCCCGGGAGCGCCCGAGGCGCGCTACTCGGAGACGCTCGCGCTCGACCTCGGCTCGGTGGAGCCGAGCCTCGCGGGGCCGCGGCGCCCGCAGGACCGCGTGCCGCTCTCGCAGGCGGCCGACTCGTTCCGCCGCGCGCTTCCCGATCTCGGCCGCGGCGTCGCGGCGGATGCATCGGTCGAGATCGAGATCGGCGGCGAGCGCGCCGCGCTGCGCCACGGCTCGGTCGTGATCGCCGCGATCACGAGCTGCACCAACACCTCGAACCCGAGCGTGATGATGGCGGCGGGGCTGCTCGCGAAGAAGGCGGCGCTGCGCGGGCTCGAGACCCGACCCTGGGTGAAGACCTCGCTCGCCCCGGGCTCGCAGGTGGTGACGGGCTACCTGAAGGCCGCCGGGCTGCTGTCCTACCTCGAGCAGCTCCGCTTCAGCCTGGTGGGCTACGGCTGCACGACCTGCATCGGGAACTCCGGCCCGCTGCCGGAGCCGGTGGCCGAGGGCATCGAGAGCGGCGGCCTGGTGGTGTGCTCGGTGCTCTCGGGCAACCGCAACTTCGAGGCGCGGGTGCATCCCGCCGTGCGCGCCAACTACCTGATGTCGCCGCCGCTCGTGGTGGCCTACGCGCTGGTCGGCCGCATGGACGTCGACCTCGCCCGCGAGCCGCTCGGCACGGGGAGCGACGGCAAGCCGGTGCATCTGCGCGACGTGTGGCCGACGCCGCAGGAAGTGCGCGACGCCGTCGAGCGCTACGTCGACGCGGAGCTCTTCCGCAGCACCTACGCGGACGTGTTCCGCGGCGAC
>Ga0335080_10001931_pt1 | contig 20610 bp, 16 predicted proteins | sample Lox_Sample_34_FD_206720 | JGI IMG/M metagenome (GOLD analysis project Ga0335080, IMG submission 206720) | Soil microbial communities from Loxahatchee National Wildlife Refuge, Florida, United States - Lox_Sample_3.4 | ecosystem: Environmental > Terrestrial > Soil > Wetlands | place: USA...
CCGCCGCGGCGACGACCGAGACCGGTCTGCGCCTGCTCGGCGCCGGACTGGCCGCCGGCCTCGGCGTGGTCGGGCCGGGCGTCGGCATGGGCGTCCTGTTCGGCAGCGCCATCGAGAGCATCGCCCGGCAGCCCGAGCTGCGCAGCGAGATCCGCCTGAACCTGTTCATCGGCATCGGCATCATCGAGGCTCTCGCGCTGTACGCGCTGGTCGTCGCCCTCATCCTCCTGTTCGTGGTCAAGTAGTGCGTGCAAGTCTGCGGGAACGAGGAGTGACTCCGACATGCTGCTGAAGATCGACCCGGGACTGATGATCTGGACGGCTGTCACGTTCGGCATCGCCGTCTTTGTGCTGTGGCGCTTCGCGTTCGGCCCCATCGAGAAGATCATCGACGAGCGCCGGGCCAAGGTCGCCGAGACCATCGAGGCGGCCGAGGGCACGCGCGCCGAGGCCGCCCGCCTGCTCGCCGAGTACCGCGAGACCCTGGCGTCGGTGCGGGCCGAGGCCGAGCAGATCCTCGAGCGCTCGCGCAAGGCCGGCGACAGCGCCAAGGCAGAGATCCTCGAAGAGGCGCGCAGCCAGGCTCAGCGCACGGTCGAGAAGGCTCAGGAACAGCTCGAACGCGACGTGCGCGTGGCGCTCCAGGAGCTCAAGGGCGAGATCGCCGGCCTCACCATGCTGGCCACCGAACAGGTGGTGGGCAAGTCGCTCGACGACGACGACCACCGGCGCCTGATCGACCAGGCGCTGAAGGCCGCGAACCTCGACGACCTCGAGCTCGGGAACGGCCGGTGAGCGACACCGCGATCGCCCGCGCCTACGCGACGGCGCTGTTCGATGCGGCGACCGCGGCCGACACGGTCGCGCCGACCGGCGCCGACCTGCGCGCCTTCGTCACGGCGCTCGACGACTCGCCCGCCCTCGCCAACGTGATCTTCAACCCGCAGGTCGAACCCGAGGCCAAGCAGCGGGTCGTGGAGCAGCTCATGAGCGAGGCCGACCGCCTCGCCGCCGGCGTGGTCGGCGTGATGCTCGAGAAGGGCCGGCTGCCGCTCGTCGGCGAGGTCGCCGGCCAGTACGAACGTTTCGTTGCCGCGGCGTCGAAGGTGGTCGAGATCGAGGTCACCACGGCGGTGCCGGTCGGCCCCGATGTGGAAAGCCTGATCGTCGACCGGGTGCGGCGCGCCAGCGGCGGTGAGCCGCGACTGACCAAGCGGGTCGACCCCGACATCCTCGGAGGGCTCGTGCTGCGCGTCGACGACCTCCTGGTCGACGGCAGCCTGCGGGCGCGCCTCCAGCAGCTCGATGGCAGATTGAGAACGGCAGACGTGAGAGGTGGCGAGAAGTGAAGCTTCGTCCCGAAGAGATCGCCTCGGTCCTGAGAAGCCAGATCGAGAACTACCAGGCCGAGGTCGAGGTCGAAGAGGTCGGCACCGTCCTCGAGGTCGGCGACGGCATCGCCCGTATCTACGGCTTGCGCAACGCCCTGGCCAACGAGATGCTCGACCTGCCGCACGGCGTGACCGGCCTCGCGCTCAACTTGGAAGAAGACAACGTGGGCGCGGTGCTGCTCGGCCAGGACACGCTCATCAAAGAGGGCGACCTGGTCAAGCGCAGCGGCAAGGTGCTCCGCGTGCCGGTCGGCGAGGCTCTCGTTGGCCGTGTGGTCGACCCGCTCGGCAACCCGCTCGACGACAAGGGGCCGATCGAGACCAAGGACTTCCGCCCTATGGAGTTCAAGGCGCCCGGCGTGGTCGAGCGTCAGTCGGTCAAGGAACCGCTGCAGACCGGCATCAAGGCCATCGACTCGATGATCCCCATCGGCCGCGGCCAGCGCGAGCTCATCATCGGCGACCGCCAGACCGGCAAGACCTCGCTGATCGTCGACACGATCATCAACCAGAAGGGCAAAGACGAGATCTGCATCTACGTGGCGATCGGCCAGAAGGCCTCGACCGTCATGCAGGTCGTGCAGAAGCTCGAGGAGTACGGCGCCATGGAGTACTCGATCGTGGTCGCCGCGACCGCCTCGGCCTCGGCGCCGCTCAAGTACCTGGCGCCGTATGCCGGCGCCGCCATGGGCGAGTATTTCCTCTACGCTGGGCGCCACGCGGTGTGCTTCTACGACGACCTCTCCAAGCACGCCGACGCCTATCGCCAGATGTCGCTGCTGCTGCGCCGTCCGCCGGGTCGCGAGGCTTTCCCGGGCGACGTCTTCTACCTGCACTCGCGCCTGCTCGAACGGGCCGTCAAGCTGAGCGACGACCTGGGCGGCGGCTCGCTCACCGCCATCCCGGTGATCGAGACCCAGGCCGGCGACGTGTCGGCTTATATCCCGACCAACGTGATCTCCATCACCGACGGCCAGATCTTTCTGCAGAGCGACCTCTTCTTCTCGGGCGTGCGGCCCGCCATCAACGCCGGCATCTCGGTGTCGCGCGTCGGCGGCAACGCCCAGATCAAGGCCATGAAGCAGGTCGCCGGCCGCTTGCGGCTCGACCTCGCCCAGTTCCGCGAGCTCGAGGCCTTCGCCCAGTTCGGTTCCGAGCTCGACGAGTCCACCCAGCAGACGCTGGCCCGCGGGCAGCGCATGGTCGAGATCCTGAAGCAGGGCCGCTTCGAGCCCATGCCGGTCGAGGACCAGGTCGTCGAGATCTTCGCCGGCACGCAGGGCTTCCTCGACGACCTCCCGGTCGAGAACGTGCGCACGTTCCTCGAGGGCCTGCTGAGCTACGTCAAGTCGCAGCACCCCGAGGTGCCGCAGGCGATCCGCGAGAGCGGCGAGCTCGACGACAAGAGCGCCGAGACCCTGCGCGCCGACATCGCCGAGTTCCACAAGTCGGTGGCCCCCGAAGAGACGCACGACATGCGGGCGCCGGCCGCGAGCGAGCGCGCCGCGGACGCTGCGGGTAGCGAAGTGAGCGCCTCCTGACGTGGCGACCCTGCGGGACATCCGGCGGCGGATCACCTCCACCGAGAACACGCGCAAGATCACCAAGGCGATGGAGCTCGTCTCGGCGGCCAAGCTGCGGCGCGCGCAGGCGCGCATGGAGGCCCTGCGGCCGTACGCCGGCGCCATGGTCGAGATGATGCGCGACCTGGCCACCTTCGCCACCGAGAAGAACAGCTTCGCGCTGCTGCGCGAGCACGACACGGCCCAGGCCGAGGCGTTGCTCGTCATCACCGGCGACCGTGGCCTGGCCGGCGCCTTCAACGCCAACGTGCTGCGGGCCTGCCTCGCGGCCGATCGCGAACTCAGCTCGAAGGGCCTCGGCCGCAAGCTGCTGGTCGTCGGCAAGAAGGGCATCGGCACGCTGCGTTTTCGCGGGCTCGCCGTCGACCAGTCCTGGTCGGGCAAGAGCGACCGGCCGACCTACGCCGACGCCGAGGCCATCGCCCATGCTGTGATCGACCTCTACACGAGCGAGCAGGTCGACCGGGTGCGGCTCATCTACAACCACTTCAAGACGCCGATCGAGCAGACGCTCATGGACGTGCAGATCCTGCCCATCCAGCCGCAGGAGATCTACACTGAGGGGCGCGAGCGGCCCCTGGTCTCGTACCTCTACGAACCCGAAGAGGCCGACATCTTCGCCTCGCTGCTGCCGCGCTACGTCGAGATCGCCATCTACCGGGCGCTGCTCGAGTCGAGCGCGAGCGAGCAGGGAGCGCGCATGAGCGCCATGCGCAACGCCAGCGAGAGCGCCGACGATCTGATCGCCGACTACACGCTCTCCATGAACCGGGCGCGGCAGGCGTCGATCACCCAGGAGATCCTCGAAGTCGTGGCCGGCGCCGAGGCCCTCGGTTGACCGAGGGCCCTCGAGCCAGGCCCCTTCGCGGACAGGCGAAAGGACGAACGCTGTGAGTCGACAAACGGCTGCGGAGTTGAAGAGATGAACAAGGGACGCATCGTGCAGGTCATCGGCGCCGTGGTCGACGTTCACTTCCCCGACGAGCTGCCCGCCATCTACAACGCCCTGAAGATCACGATCGACCGCGACGGCCAGCCGGTCGAGCTCATCGCCGAGGTCCAGCAGCACCTGGGCGACGACAAGGTGCGGGCCGTGGCCATGGACGCCACCGACGGCCTGGCGCGCGGCGCCGAGGTCGTCGACACCGGCGAGCAGATGACCGTGCCGGTCGGCCCCGCCACCCTCGGTCGTCTCACCAACGTCATGGGCGAGCCCATCGACCACATCGAGGACGGCCTCGACAAGGCAGAGCGCTGGCCCATCCACAGGCCGGCGCCCGACTTCGAGTCGCTCGACCCGACCGACGAGCTCTTCGAGACCGGCATCAAGGTGATCGACCTGCTCGCGCCCTACGTCAAGGGCGGCAAGATCGGCCTCTTCGGCGGCGCCGGCGTGGGCAAGACCGTGATCGTGCAGGAGCTCATCCACAACATCGCGACCCAGCACGGCGGTCTCTCGGTGTTCTGCGGCGTGGGCGAGCGCACGCGTGAGGGCAACGACCTCTGGACCGAGATGAAGGAATCGGGCGTGATCGACAAGACCGCGCTCGTGTTCGGCCAGATGAACGAGCCGCCCGGGGCGCGTCTGCGCGTGGCCCTGGCGGGCCTCACGGTCGCCGAGTACTTCCGCGAAGAGGGCGGCCAGGACGTGCTGCTGTTCATCGACAACATCTTCCGCTTCGTGCAGGCCGGCTCCGAGGTCTCGGCGCTGCTCGGCCGTATGCCGAGCGCCGTCGGCTACCAGCCGACGCTCGCCAACGAGATGGGCGAGCTGCAGGAGCGCATCACCTCCACCAAGAAGGGCTCGATCACCTCGGTGCAGGCCATCTACGTGCCGGCCGACGACCTGACCGACCCGGCTCCGGCGGCGACGTTCGCCCACCTCGACGCGACGACGGTGCTCTCGCGGGCGATCTCGCAGAAGGGCATCTACCCGGCCGTCGATCCGCTCGACTCGACGTCGCGCATCCTGAGCCCGGCCAGCGTGGGCGAAGAGCACTACGCGGTCGCGACGAGGGTGCAGGAGATCCTGCAGCGTTACAAGGACCTGCAGGACATCATCGCCATCCTCGGCATGGACGAGCTCACCGACGAAGACAAGGTCACCGTGCAGCGGGCGCGCCGTATCGAGCGCTTCCTGTCGCAGCCGAACTTCGTGGCCGAGCAGTTCACCGGCGTGCCCGGCAAGTACGTGCCGCTCGCCGAGACGGTGCGCGGCTTCAAGGAGATCGTCGAGGGCAAGCACGACGACCTGCCCGAGCAGGCCTTCTTCATGGTCGGCGGCATCGACGAGGCCGTCGAGCAGGCCAAGAAGCTGGGTGGTCACGGCGGCGACAAGCCGGTCGCGACCGAGGCCGAGCCGCAGCCGGCCGAGTCTGAGCCGGCCCCGCAGGCCGCGAGCTGACCATGTCCGACGAGCGCAGGCTCAACGTCGAGGTCGTCACCCCCGACGGCTCGGTCTACAACGGCGAGGCGACCATGGTGATCGTGCCGGGCGTGGTCGGCGAGCTCGGCTTCTTGCCCCAGCACGAGCCACTCGTCTCGATCGTCGCGGTCGGCGAGACTCGTGTGCAGACGCCCGGCGCCGAGTGGGAGCGCTTCGCGACCGGCATCGGCTACGTCCAGGTGCTGTTCGACAAGGTGCTGCTCGTCGTCGACCAGGCCGAGCAGGCCGGGCGCATCGACGTGGCGCGAGCCGAGGCGGCCCGCAAGCGGGCCGAAGAGCGGCTCGCCCTGCGCGACGATCCCGGCGCCCACGCCGAGGTCGACTTCTACAAGGCCGAGCAGGCCCTGCGCCGAGCCGAGAACCGGCTCAAGGTGGCGGCCCGGGTATGACCCCGGCAGGGCATCCGCGGCCCCTGCCTCGCGATGCCGGCGAGGCGGGCGCAAGCGGCGCCGACGATCGGGCGCGCTCCCTGCTCGTGCGCGGCGGCCGCCCGCTCAGCGGCGCCGTCGAGCTGGCCGGCGCCAAGAACTCGGCCCTCAAGCTCATGGCCGCCAGCCTGCTCGCGGGCGAGCCGTCGACCATCCGCCGCGTGCCGCGCATCGCCGACGTCTTCACGATGGTCGAGATGCTGCGCGCCCTCGGTGCCGAGGTGAGCTTCGACGACGGCGAGCTGCAGATCGACCCCTCGGGTCCTCTGAACGAGACCGCCCCCTACGAGCTCGTGCGGCGCATGCGCGCCAGCATCATCGTGATGGGGCCCATGGTCGCCCGCCTCGGACGCGCCACGATCGCCATGCCGGGCGGCTGCAACATCGGGCCGCGACGCATCGACTTCCATATTCGCGGGCTGCAGCGCCTGGGCGCCGAGATCGAGATCGAGCACGGCTTCATCGAGGTGCGCAGCGACGGTCTGCGGGGCGCGGCCGTGCCGCTCGACTACCCGAGCGTGGGGGCGACCGAGAACCTCCTCATGGCGGCCACGGCGGCGCGCGGCACGACGGTGATCGACAACGCCGCCCGCGAGCCCGAGATCGTCGACCTCGCCAAGTTCCTCATGTCGATGGGGGCCCAGATCCAGGGGGCCGGCACGAGCTCGATCTCGATCGAGGGCGGGCACGAGCTGCACGGCGCGATCCACGAGGTCGTCGCCGATCGCATCGAGGCCGGCACCTACCTGCTGGCCGGCGTGGCCACCGGCGGCGACGTCACCGTCCGCGGCCTCAATCCGCCCTGTCTCGAGCTCTTCCTGAACAAGCTGCGCGCCATGGGCGTGCAGGTCGACGAGGGCGATCGCGAGATCCGCGCCCGCACTCTCGGTCCCCTGCGCCCGGTCGACGTCTCGACCCTGCCTCACCCCGGCTTCGCGACCGACCTGCAGGCTCAGTTCATGGTCGCCCTCTCGCTCGCCGACGGCACGTCGATCGTCACCGAGAACGTCTTCGAGAATCGCTTCGCCGTGGTCGACGAGCTCAACCGGCTGGGCGCCGGCATCACCACGAGCGGCCACCACGCCGTGGTCACCGGCCCGCGGCAGCTCACCGGCAGCGTGGTCGAGGCTCCCGACCTGCGCGGCGGCGCCGCGCTCGCCATCGCCGGCCTGGTCGCCGAGGGCACGACGGAGGTCCGCGGGCTGCATCACATCGATCGCGGCTACGAGGATTTCGACGTCAAGCTCACCGGCCTGGGCGCCGACGTGCGTCGCGACGCAGGGCGGCGCGGCGAAGACGCCGGTCCGCGACTCTGAAGGGCGCGCCAGGGGTCGGTCCGACCTTCTCAGGCCGCCGGCCCAGGCTCGCGCGGGGGCCGTCGGCTCCTGTCGGCTTGGGGCGTGCGGTACAATCAGGCGCGTGGCACACGCCACGACGCTTGCCCTGTAGGTCCGCCACGGAAGGCGCGCGAGAGTGCCGCAGTACACCCGCTACACCGTAACGCCTCGCCGGCCTAACGCACCCGCGTGGGTCCGTGTCCTCAAGTGGACCGTGCTCGTGATCGTGGTCGCGACCGCCGCCTCGGTCGGGATCGCCTTCGGCTATCTGCAGAACACGCTGGCCCAGGCCGGCGGCGGGACCAAAGCCGCCAAGGCGACCGTCAAGGCGGTCAAGAAGCAGCTCACGGTCACACACACCTCGCACGAGCCGGTCAACATCCTCGTGCTGGGCAGCGACCGCCGCGAGCACATGGCCGGCGACAAGGGGCGCTCCGACAGCATCATGCTGCTGCGCATCGATCCCTCCAACAAGAGCATATCGATGCTGTCGATCCCGCGTGACCTGCGTGTCGAGATCCCGGGCTGGGGGAGCGACCGCATCAACGCCGCCTACTCCGACGGCGGACCGGCCCTGTCGGTGGCCACGTTCAAGGCGCTCACCGGGTTGCCGGTCAATCACTTCCTCGACGTCAACTTCGTCGGCTTCGCCGACATGGTCGACTACCTCGGCGGCGTCTACATCGACGTCGACCGCCAGTACTACAACAACACCGCCGTCACCGGCTATTCGTCGATCGACATCCCCGCCGGCTACCAGCGGCTGAACGGCGCGAACGCGCTCGGCTTCGTCCGCTACCGGCACGACCAGCTCGGCGACTGGGGGCGCATGCAGCGCCAGCAGCTGTTCCTGCGCGAGCTCAAGCGGCAGGCGTTGCGCTGGCAGAACGTACTCAAGTTCCCCAAGCTCATTCGCCTGTTCACGCGCAACACGATCTCCGACATCTCCTCGATCAAGCAGTTCCTGGGGCTCGTCCAGCTCGGCCTCGGCGTCAACACCTCGCGCATCTACCAGACCCATCTGGTCGGCGAGCCGATCGTGGTCGGCGGCGCCGACGAGCTGCAGGCCTCGCCCGCCGAGGTCGCCGCCGTGGTCGACCAGTTCCTGCACCCGCAGCGTCCGCCGGTGGTGCAGTCAAGCGGCGAGACGCAGCCCAAGAGCACGTTCACGGTCTCGGTCAGCAACGGCGGCGCCACGGCCGGCAGCGCCGCCGGAACCGCGACCCAGCTCGCCGCCCAGGGATACCGCGCCTCGGTGACCGGCAATGTCGTGCAGGGCGACACGCAGGCCACGCTCGTCTACGCGACGCAGGCCTATCTCGGCAACGCGCGCAAGATCGCCACCATGCTGCCGCCCAGCCGCGTGATCACGCTGGCGCGGGCCCCCGGCGTGCAGGGCGGTGTGACCGTCGTGCTGGGTTCCTCGTACAGCGGCACGCTCGTGCTGCCGCAGAAGGCGCCGCCCGGCCCCACCGTGCTCACCAACAGCCCGCAGGACACCACGGAGTGGCAGCAGCTCTCCCATACGGCCAGGCTCAAGCTGCGCATGCCGACGTCGTGGGTGCCCGGCTACTCCTACGACTGGGCCATGTCGCGCACGTACATCCTCCCGACCGGTCACGGCAACCGCGCGTCGGCCGTCGTGGTGGGCACGACGACGAGCGGCGGCTACTGGCACATCGAGGAGACCCGCTGGACCAACCCGCCGGCCATCGCCTCGCCCGACGTCGTGCGCACGATCAAGCGTGTGCGCTACCTGCAGTTCTACAACGGCTCCCAGTTGCACATGGTCGCCTGGAGGGCCGGGCGGACCCTGCTCTGGGTGAGCAACACCCTCGACAACGAGATCAGCAACGACGCCATGATGGCTCTCGCCACGTCGTTCGCCCCCGTGAAGTGAGCCCCGCGACGGCGCCGCGACGGCGTCTCGACGGCTGGGCCGCCGTGCTCCTCGGCGTGCTCGTGACGCTGGGCGTCATCATCCTGTTCGCGACGCCCGGACCGTGGCACCGCGTCGTGCCGGCCGTCGCCAAACGGCCTCCGCTCGCCCCGGCCCCGCCACCTCGTGACATGGCGGTCTTCGTGAACGGACCCGCCAAACAGGGCTGCGCCGGCGTCGTGTGGCTGCACCTCGACGTCGATGAGGCACGCTTCACGGCGGTCGTCGTGCCGGCGCGCCTCACCTGCGAGCTGCCCGGCGCGGGCCTGCAGCCCCTGGCCGAGATCGCCGACCAGGCGGGGCCCAAGGTGGCGGCGCACGCGCTCGGAAAGTGCCTGTCGGTCACGTTCGGTTCCTGGATCACGGTCGATCCGCTGGCGGTGCGCGCGGCGCTGCCCGGTTTCATCAGCACGCCGAACCTCGTGCACGGGCGGCCGGTGCCGCTCGTGGGCGTCTGGGCGAAGAACCAGTCGCCGACCCTCGCGCTGCGCCGGCAGGTGCACTACCTGCGCGCCGTGCTGAAGAACGGTCTCGCCGATCAGCTCAACCTCGTCGGCTTCGTGAACTACATCCTCGGCTCGACCGACGTGGACACGGCCCTCAAGCTGCAAGCGGCTTCGACGATCGGCGCGGCTCTCAACACCACCGGCCCCGGCGACCTCGTGACGAGCTCGCTGCCGGTGACGGTCGACCTTCGCGGCCGCTATGAGCGCTGGCTGCCGGCCGCCTACCCGCTGCTCGCCCTCCGCCAGTCCTTCGCCTTCGACGCCACCTCGCCGGTCTACGAGCCGACGGTGCAGACGCGGCGAGCCGGGCGTACCGTGCTCGTCCTGACGGCGCCGCTCGGCCGCCGGGCGGCGACCTACCGCAACGCCTTCGCGCGGGCTCTGCGCGGCTATGGCGTGCGAGGCGTGGTCGTCCGCCTGCGCTCCTGCTCGAGCCCGGGCGCGGTCGAGCGCGCCCTCGCCCAGACCGGCACGAGGGCCGCGCCGCTCGGAGTCGTCGTGGCTCTGGGGCCGCCCGGAGATTCGGGCGACTCGCCCGGCACCACGGGGCCGACGCTCGCGGCGGCGCTCGCCGGCGTGCGCGCCGCGGCTCTGCCGGCCATCGTCTCCGAGGTGCCGGGTGCCGGGGTCGCGGTCAACTACAACATCGCGGCGCAGGCGGCCGGCGCCGGCCTGCCGCTCTCGCCGGTGGCGGCTCTGCTCGCGGCCCCCGTCGCTGCCGGTTCGGCGAGCCCGACGCCGGGCGCGAGCCCGTCGTCCAGCGGGAGCGCGACACCGAGCTCGAGCGCGACGCCCGCCATCCGCGGGAGCGCGACGCCCGCCAGTGGCGCGGGTGCGACCGCCGGCGCGACGCCCGCCGCCGGCGCGACGCCGGGCGCATCCGTCGCGACCGCCCTGTCGGCCGGCGTAGTGGCCCGCTGGGCCAGACTCGACGCGGCCACGTTCGTGCGGGTCGTGCAGCCCGCGTTCTTCGCACCGCGCCTGGCGGCGACCCATCTCGGGGTGAGCTACTACGAGCGGACGCTCACCAAGGTCGCCGTGGTGGGTCCCGCCGCGGCCCCCGCGCGGCTCGCGGCCAGGCTCGACGTGATGGGCTACGCTGCAAAGCCGGCCGCGACTCCCGGGCCGCGGTTCCCCTCGTCGGTCCTGACCATCGTGTACTACGCCAAGCCCGACAAGCGGCAAGCCCTGGCGCTGGCCGGTGACCTGGGCCTGTCCGCCGCGCAGATCGCGCCGTCGGCGTCGAGCTCGAGCACGGCGCCCCTCACCGTCGTCCTGCCCGGCTGACGTCACAAACGGCGAGCGCCCCGTTGCCGGGGCGCTCGCCGCGTGCTTGCGAATGTCTAAAGACAGGCCGTCAGGCGGTGAGTCGCCGGCGGAGCAGCAAGCCGCTTCCCATGAGCGCGAGGCCCACGGTGAAGATGACGACGGTGGAGCCGCCAGTGAACAACAGGGTGCCGTTCTGGGCGGCGGGCGCCGTCTCGCTGGCGAGGAAGTCGTTGAGCACGCCCTCGACGTTGGTGTACTGCTCGAGCGACGGGTCGCTCTTCAGGAACGCGAGCGCCGTCCGCACCTGCGCCGCTGTGTAGGTACCGTCGAGATGGCCGTCCTGGGCGTCCTTGATGATCGCCGTCGTCGTGCTGGATGCCGCTTGCGCCACCGCAGCCACCATGAGCACCGCGACGATCACGAGGACTGCGATAGTCACGATTCTGAGCTTCAACGAAACCCCCTCGATTCCCGGTCTCAATTCCCGTCTTATTCGGATAGGAATTGCTTATACCATGCGGGTCGGACGATTGCAACGAGCGCCCGTTGGCCCCGTCGAGCCTCCACCACAAGTCATATAATGCGCCCTGTGGAGGATCACACGGCAGCGATTCGCACCGACATGCCGCACCCGGCTCCGCGCGAATCGCGGCCCCGCGGTGTGCACGGTCTCGCGGCCCTCCTCCCGATCGTGGCGGTGCTCGCCGCCGTCGTCGCGTTGTCCTTCCTCTCGGGCGGCTACATCTTTTCCCGCACAGCGCCGCTCGTACTCGTGGTGCTGCCGTTGGCAGGCGTGTGGGTGTGGCTCGCTCCGAGGCGTCTCAGGCTCGATCCGGTAGCGCTCGTCGCCCTCTCGGCGTTCGCGCTGTTCGCCCTGTGGGAGGGCCTGTCGATCGTCTGGTCGATCGGTCCGGACCTGTCGTGGCTGGCCTTCGACCTGACCGCCTTCTACGTCGTCGTGGCGGCCGTCGTGCTGAGCACCCCGGCGGGCCCCTGGCACCTGCGCCTGGCCGGCTACGGCTTCGTGGTCGCGATGGTCCCCGTGGCCGTGTACGCGATGCTCGGGAAAGTGTTGCCGGACAAGCTAACACACGCCCATCTCTACGCCCGCCTGAGCGCCCCCGTCGGCTACTGGAACGTGCTCGCCGTGCTGCAGGTCATGGCCATCGTGCCGGCGCTCGAGGGCGCCTCGCGCCGCGGCCTGCCGGCCGCGGCGCGAGGCGCCTGCGCCGGCGCCCTCGCCCTGTTCCTGTTCACCCTGTTCTTCGCCTTCTCGCGCGGGGGGTCGCTGGCTCTCGTTCTGGCCCTCGTCGTCTACTTCGCCCTCAGCAACGAACGCCTGCAGGGCGTTCTCAGCCTCGTCCTGGCCGCGGCGCCGGTCGCCGTCGCGCTCTACGGCGCCCGCCACCTGCACACGCTCTTCAACGCCACCGCGAACGACGCGTTGCGCACGGGCCAGGGTCACGACTTCGCGCGCTCCGTGGCGCTCGCGATCGTCGCCGCGGCCGTTCTCCAGGTCGCCGCGGCGCTGGTCACCCGGCGCGTCACTCTCGCCGGCAGGGTGCGCACGGTCGTGGGGGCAGCGGTGCTCGTCGCGGCCATCGTCCTGGTGGCGGTCGGCGGTCTCGCCTTCGCGGCGCGCAACGGCGGGGTGAGCGGCATGGCTCACAAGGTGGCGCGCCAGTTCAGTTCGTCCGACTCGGGCGGCGCCACGTCCTCGAGCGGCGCCGGGCGTCTGCTCAACCTGGGCAACAACGGGCGTATCCCCATGGCCCGCGACGGACTGCGCAGCTTCACGCACCACCCGCTGGCCGGCACGGGCGCCGGCACGTTCCGGTTCATCAACGATCTCTATCGCGCCAACGGCTCCATCATCGTGAGACACGCCCATAACCAGTGGGTCAACGTGCTGAGCGAGACCGGCGTGGTCGGCTTCGTTTTGTTCGTGCTCTTCGTGGGCGGTCTGCTGGTCGCGGCGCTGCGGCCGCTCGGCCGCGCCGGCCGCGACGCCGACCGCGGCCTGCTGGCCGCGCTACAGGCCGCGAGCGTCGCCTTCGTCGCCCACCTGACGATCGACTGGGACTGGGACGTGGTCGCGGCCGCTCTCGCCTTTCTCCTGCTCGCCGGCGTGGCGGCCGCCTACGTCCGCGGCCGGCGGACGCAGCTTGCCGCCGCCGCTGCGGTAGAAGCCGATGACATCGCGGACGCCGGCAGGGCTGCCGCCCGGCCGCGTCGCGCCGCCGGACTGCGCTTCGGCCTCGCTTCACGGGTGCTGGCGACAGGCCTGCTCGTGCTGCTTGCCTTGAGCTTCGTGGCGCCGTTCCTGTCTGGTCGCGCCTTGTCGCGCGCGGTCGCGCTGGCCAGCGAGCAGCGCACGGCGCCGGCCGCCGCCCAGGCGCGGCGCGCCCACCGGCTCGACCCGCTCGCGGTCGATCCGCTGTTCACGCTGGCCCAGGTCGAGCAGCAGCAGGGCAAGACGGCCCACGCCCTCGCGACGCTCCAGCAGGCCGTGCACCTGCAGCCCCAGAACTTCGCGACCTGGTACGAGCTCGGTCTGCTGCAGCTCGACGTCCTGGGCCAGCGCGCTCAGGCGGCCGCGTCGCTGCGCCGCGCGGTCGCGCTGAACCCGCACGACCGTAACTCGCTCGACGAGCTCCAGGCGGCGCTCGCTCCCGCGGCGGCCCCCTGAGTGTCGGCGCGTGAGCGGCCGGGCACACCCCAGCAGACGTCTTTCGCGGCCGCCCCGGTGGCCGCTGAAGAGCCTGCACCCTATGGTAGACTAGGCGACCGCGAGCGAGGGAGCAGCGAACCGTGCCACAGACACAGCGGCCAGTCGGGGTCATCGGAGTCGGGTACGTGGGCCTGGTGACGGCGGTGTGCGTCGCTCACCTCGGCCATCAGGTCGTCTGCCTCGACGTCGACGAAGCCAAGGTCGCTGCCTTGCGCGACGGCCGCGTGCCCATCTACGAGCCCGGCCTCGAAGACCTCATGGTCGGGGCTCGCGATCGGCTTTCGTTCACGACCTCCTACGACGAGCTCTGCGAGTGCGCCCGCGTGCTGTTCATCGCCGTCGATACGCCGCCTTCACCGTCGGGCGATGCCGATCTGTCGCGCGTCGAGAGCGTCGTGCGCGAGATCGTCGCCCACGACGGCGAGCGCCTGCTGGTCATGAAGAGCACGGTGCCGGTCGGCACCGGCGAGCGCGTCGTCGCCGAGCTGCAGGCGGCCGGAGCGTCGTCGATCGGCTACGTCTCCAACCCCGAGTTCCTGCGCGAGGGCGCCGCCGTCGACGACGTCCTGCATCCCGACCGCATCGTGATCGGCTCGTACCGCGACACCGACGGCGACGAGGTCGAGGCTCTCTTCGCCGGCATCGAGACCACCGTCGTGCGCACGAGCGTGGCCACCGCCGAGATGATCAAGTACGCGTCCAACGCCTTCCTGGCCACCAAGATCTCGTTCATCAACGAGATCGCCAACGTCTGCGAGGCCGTCGGCGCCGATGTGCGCACGGTGGCCGACGGCATGGGTCTCGATCACCGCATCGGGCCGCATTTCCTGCAGGCCGGCATCGGCTACGGCGGCTCGTGCTTTCCCAAAGACGTACAGGCCCTCAAGCAGCTCGCCGGCAACTCCGGCTATCACTTCCAGCTCCTGAACGCGGTCATCGAGGTCAATCACCTGCAGAAACGACGGGTGCTCGGCAAGCTCAAGGAGCGCGTCGGGCCGTTGCGCGGCCGCCGCGTGGCGCTGCTCGGCCTCACCTTCAAGCCGCATACCGACGATCTGCGCGAAGCCGCCTCGATCGTGCTGGCCGCGCGCCTGCGGGCCGAGGGCGTGCGCGTCTCGGCGTACGACCCCATGGTGCCGCCCGGTACGCACGGCGACCTGTTCCCCGGCATCGAGATCGCGGCGAGTGCGCTCGACGCTCTCGACGGCGCCGACGCTGCCGTGCTCGTCACCGAGTGGCCCGAGATCGTGGCCCTCGACTGGGGCGCGGTCTCAGAGCGCATGCTCGGCCGGCACGTCATCGACGGGCGCAACGTCCTCGACGCCGTGGCCGTCGCGGCCGCCGGCCTCGTTTACGGCGGCATCGGCACCTTCGACGAGCCCCTCTCGAGCGCCGACCCCGTCACCTCCGACGAGGCCAGGTAGGCCGCAAGGCATGGCCGGCGACGCAGCGTGCCGTCAGGCGGTCGTGCTCGTTGGCGGCGAGGGTACCCGGCTGCGGCCGATCACCTCGCGCGTGCCCAAGCCGATCGTGCCTCTGGCCGGCCGGCCCTTTGTGGGGTACATCCTCGAGAACCTCGCCCGCCACGACGTGGCCCGGGCCGTGTTCTCGGCCGGTTATCTGGCCGACTCGCTGCGCGCCGCGATCGGCGGGGGAGAGCGCTACGGCCTCGAGGTGCGCTACGTGGTCGAAGAGCGTCCCCTCGGCACGGCCGGCGCCATCAGGAACGTCGCGGCCGAGCTCGACGAAGGACCGCTCTTCGCCTTTAACGGCGACGTCCTGACCGACGTCGACCTGAGCGCCATGCGCGAGTTCCACACCCGGCACCGCGGCCTCGCCACCATCCTGCTCACGCGCGTCGACGACCCGCGGCGCTACGGCCTGGTCGAGATCGCCGACGACGGCCGGGTGCTCGAGTTCGTCGAGAAGCCCGGGGCCGAGTACGCGGTGCCGGCGCACGGCGCGCTGATCAACGCCGGCGTCTACCTGCTCGAGCCCGAAGTGCTCGACCTGATCCCGGCCGGCCGTCAGCTCTCAGTCGAGCGCGGCGTGTTCCCGCAGCTCGCCGCCGAGGGGCGCCTGTACGCCTTCGTCTCCGACGCCTACTGGCGCGACATCGGCACCCCCGAGAGCTATCTCCAGGCGCACTTCGACCTGCTGCAGGGCACGATCGCGACCAGCGTCTCGGCCGACCTCGGGGCCTCGTATCTGTTCGTCGCGCCCGACGCCGTGGTCGCCGCCGGTGCCAAGGTGGTGCCCCCGGCCCATGTGGGCGCCGGCACCACGCTCGCCGCCGGCAGCCGGATCGGCCCCCTCGCCGTGGTCGGCGCCGGCTGCACGCTCGCCGCCGGCGCCGAGGTCACCGAGTCGGTCGTCCAGGACGACGTGACGATCGGCGCCCAGGCCGCCATCGGGCGCAGCGTCGTCGTGAGCGGCGCCACGATCGGCGAGAACTGCCACGTCCGCAACGCGGTGATCGGCGACGGCTGCCGGATCGGCGCCGACAACGTGATCGCCAACGGCTGCTGCCTGTTTCCCGAGACGGTGCTGGCCGACGGCGCCGTCAGGTTCCGCGAGCTCGACGGAGGAGACGGCTTATGACGGTCTCGCCCGAGGCCTTCAAGGCCTACGACATCCGCGGCCTCTACCCGCAGGAGCTCGACGCCGAGGGCGCCCGCCGCATCGGCGCGGCCCTCGCCGCGCAGCTCGGCGCCCGGCGTCTGGCCGTCGCCCACGATCCGCGGCTCTCGTCGCCCGAGCTCGCCGACGCGTTCGCGGCCGGGGCAGCCGCGGCCGGCGCCGGGGTGACGAGCTTCGGCATGACGCCGACCGAGATGCTCTACTTCGGCGTGGCCGATCGCGGCTTCGACGGCGGCGCCGCTGTGACCGCCTCGCACAACCCGCCCCAGTACAACGGCATGAAGCTCGTCGGCGAGGGCGCCCTGCCGCTCTCGGGCGACGCCGGTATCCCCGAGCTCAAGCGGCGCGTGCTCGACATGGTCCAGGCTCCGCCGGCCGGCCTGCCGCCGGTCGACTTCGACGACCTCTACCCGGACTACGTGCGACACCTGCTCGCTCAGATCGACCCCGCGGTGCTGCGCCCGTATCGGGTCGCCATGGACGCCGCCAACGGCGCCGCCGGCAAGCTGGCCCCACTGGTCTTCGACGAGACGCCGATCGAGCGCATCGAGCTCTCCTTCACGGTCGACGGCCGCTTCCCCGATCATGCGCCCAACCCGCTGCTCGAAGAGAACAGCCGCGCGCTGCGCGAGCGCGTCGTGGCCGACAAGGCCGAGCTCGGCATCGCCTGGGACGGCGACGCCGACCGCTGCTTCTTCATCGACGAGTACGGCGCCTTCGTGCCCGGCGACTTCGTGACCGCGCTGCTCGCCGAGGCCCTGCTCGTGCGCAATCCCGGCGCGAAGATCCTCTACGACCTGCGTGCGAGCCGGGCGGTACCCGACACCATCCGCGCCAACGGCGGCGAGGCGCTCGTCAATCGCGTCGGCCACGCCTTCTTCAAGCAGCGCATGCGCCGCGAGACGGTGCTCTTCGGCGGCGAGGTCTCGGGCCACTACTACTTCCAGGTCAACCACAACGCCGACTCGGGCTTCATCCCGGCGCTGCTCATCCTCGAGCTGCTCTCACGCAAGCGCGCCACGCTCGCCGAGCTGCTCGAGCCGCTGCGCGCCACCTACTTCATCTCGGGAGAGATCAACTCGCGCGTCGACGACGTGCCGGCCGCCCTCGGGCGACTCGAGCAGCGTTTCGCCGACGGCGAGGTCGGCCACCTCGATGGCGTCTCGGTCGACTACCCCGACTGGCACTTCAACGTGCGGGCCTCCAACACCGAGCCGCTGCTGCGGCTCAACCTCGGCGCCGCGAGCGCCGAGCAGATGCAGGAGAAGCGCGATCTCGTGCTGTCGGTCATCCATCAGGAGGACGCCTCATGAGCACCGACGTCGCCGGAGGCGCGGATTCGCGGGTGGCCGCCGCCCTGGGGATGGCCGACGTGGCCGGGCTCGACCCCGCGGGCCAGTTCGCCGCCGCCGCCTCGCTGCCCGAGCAGCTCGAGGCCGGCTACACGCGGGCCGTGGCCGTGCTCTCCGGCAAGCGGCTGGTCGCCGCCGGCCGGCCCGACGGCGTCGCCGTGTGCGGCATGGGCGGCTCGGCGATCGGCGCCGACGTGGTCGGCGCCTGCCTCGGCACCGCGCCCGTGCCCTATCAGGTCGTGCGCGGCTACGAGCTGCCGGCCTGGGTCTCCGAGCGCACCCTCGTGATCGCCGTGAGCTACTCGGGCAACACCGAGGAGACGCTCGGCTGTGTCGAACGCGCGCTCCCGCGCGGCTGCCGGCCGGTCTGCGTGGCCTCCGGCGGACGCCTGGCCGAGCTCGCCGCCCGGCACGGCCTGCCGCTCGTGGCGCCGCCGCCCGGCCTGCAGCCGCGCGCCTCGATCGGCTACCTCGCGACGCCCATCGGCGCCGCGCTCGAGGCCGCCGGCCTCGCGCCCGGCTTCGACGAGCAGGTGGCCGAGGCCATCGACGTGACGGCGGGCCTGCGCGCCGGCCTTGCCCCCGAGGTCGACGACCCCGACAACGAAGCCAAGGTCATCGCCCGGCGCCTGCTCGATCGCGTGCCGGTCGTCTACGGCGCGGGGGTCACGGCGCCGGCGGCCCGGCGCTGGAAGGGTCAGCTGAACGAGAACGCCAAGACCCCCGCCTTCTTCAACGAGCTGCCCGAGCTCGACCACAACGAGCTCGCCGGCTGGGCGACCAACCCCGGCGTGACGGCCCGGGTCGTGCTCGTGCTGCTCGACGACCCGGCCGGCGACGAGCGCCTGCGCCGCCGCATGGACCTGACGGCCGCGATCGTGCAGCCGAGCGTGGCCGGCGTCGTGCGCGTCGCGGCGCGTGGCGGGCTCCCCCTGGCCCGCGTGCTCTCGAGCGCCTACGTGGGCGACTTCGCCTCGCTCTACCTCGCCCTGTTGTACGGCGTCGACCCCGCTCCGGTCACGGCCATCGAAGACCTGAAGGCACGGCTGGCCGGCGGGGGCGCGGCGCCGTCGTAAGCGACCGCGCCGCGCCCCCGTCGGTGGCGCTCCTGCTCGTCGCGGCGCCGCTCGCCGCCTCGCCGCTGCCCGCCGCCCTGTTCGGCGCCGCCGAGCCGACCGTCGTGCCGCCCGAGACGCTGAGGGTGACGACGCCCTGGAGCGGCACGCTGTTCGACCTGCTGGCCGCGGCGGCGGCCGCGCCCGAGCAGCCGGTCGCGCCGCCCGAGCCAGACGCACCCTCCGCACGAGACGCACCGTGTGGGCCGGACGCGCCGCCCGAGCCAGACGCACGGCCTGCGCCGGGCGCACCGCCCACCCTCGGGCTGGTGGTCCCGATGCGCTGGCTTTCGGCCGAGCCGGCGCCCGACCTGATCATCGTCGCCGACCACGTGAACGCGCGGCTTGCGGGGCCGCTCACGGGGCGGCGCCCCGCAAGCGGCCCCTACGGCCGCGGCTCCCAGCCGTTTCCCTCGATGAGCGGGCTTTATCAACCGGAGACGATTCGTCGCTCCGTGGGCCGCCGTGTATACTCTGTTGTCGCCGTGGCTGGGGTCGCGCGGGTCGGCGAGCTCTCGCCGTTCGAGCGGCGCGCGATCGCCGCAACCGGCTGTCCGGCCGCCTGCGACTGTCTCGTCGACGCGGCCGTCGTGGCCGCCCTGCACGGCTTCAAGGTCGCCGCCTGCGGCGTGCCGTTGTGACCGACCAACCGCCGACCGGGAGTGAGCCTGTGAGCACGACCGCACAGTTCGACATCAAAGACCAGTCCCTCGCGCCGGCCGGTGTGCTGCGCATCGAGTGGGCCGACATGCACATGCCGGTGCTGGCCTCCATACGCGAGCGGTTCGCCGCCGAGAAGCCGCTCGCCGGCGTGCGCGTCGGGGCCTGCCTGCACGTCACGACCGAGACGGCCAACCTCATGCGCACGCTCAAGGCCGGCGGGGCCGACATCGTGCTGTGCGCCTCCAACCCGCTCTCCACGCAAGACGACGTCGCGGCGGCGCTGGTGGCCGAGTACGGCATCCGCACCTACGCCATCAAAGGCGAAGACGACGCCACCTACTACGCGCACATTAACGCCGCCGTCGATCACCGTCCCAACATCACCATGGACGACGGCGCCGACGTCATCGGCGTGCTGCACGGCGAGCGTCCCGACATGGCGGCCGACATCATCGGCGGCACCGAGGAGACCACCACCGGCGTCATCCGCCTCAAGGCCCTCGAGGCCGAAGGCCGCCTCATGTTCCCGATCGTGGCGGTCAACGAGGCCAACACCAAGCACATGTTCGACAACCGTTACGGCACCGGCCAGTCCACGCTCGACGGCGTGGTGCGGGCCACCAACATCCTGCTGGCCGGCACCACCGTCTGCGTGGCCGGCTACGGCTGGTGCGGCCGCGGCCTGGCCATGCGCATGAAGGGCCACGGCGCCGACGTGATCGTGCTCGAGGTCGATCCCCTCAAGGCGATCGAGGCCGTCATGGACGGCTTTCGCGTCATGCCGATCGCCGAGGCCGCCAGGGTCGCCCGCCTGTTCGTCACGGCGACCGGCGACATCCACGTCATCCGCAAGGAGCATTTCGAGGTCATGCCCGACGGCGCCATCGTCGCCAACACGGGTCACTTCAACGTCGAGATCGACATCCCGGCGCTCGAGGCTCTGGCCAAGGCCAAGCGCCGCGTGCGTGAGTTCGTCGATGAGTACACCATGGCCGACGGCCGGCGCATCTACCTGCTGGCTGAGGGACGCCTGGTGAACCTCTCGGCCGCCGAAGGTCACCCGGCCGCCGTCATGGACATGAGCTTCGCCAACCAGTCGCTGGCGGCCGAGTACATGGTCCAGAAGCACGCCGAGCTCGAGAAGAAGGTCTACGTGGTGCCGGCCGAGATCGACGCCGAGATCGCCCGGCTCAAGCTCGCTACCATGGGC
>Ga0335080_10001933_pt1 | contig 20607 bp, 18 predicted proteins | sample Lox_Sample_34_FD_206720 | JGI IMG/M metagenome (GOLD analysis project Ga0335080, IMG submission 206720) | Soil microbial communities from Loxahatchee National Wildlife Refuge, Florida, United States - Lox_Sample_3.4 | ecosystem: Environmental > Terrestrial > Soil > Wetlands | place: USA...
TCGCGAGACAGTTCGGTCCCTATCTGTTGTGGGCGCAGGAGATTTGAGAGGACCTGTCCTTAGTACGAGAGGACCGGGATGGACGAACCTCTTGTGTTCCAGCTGTCGTGCCAACGGCATGGCTGGGTAGCGAAGTTCGGTAGTGATAACCGCTGAATGCATATAAGCGGGAAGCACTCCTCAAGATGAGATCTCCCAACCCGTAAGGGATAAGAAGGGCCCAGGAAGACTACCTGGTTGATAGGCTGGAAGTGGAAGTGTGGTGACACACGTAGCTTACCAGTACTAATCGCCCGTTCGGCTTGACCATAAAATTTACTCGGTGCATTAAAACCAGCTGTCAGCTTTCAGCTTTCAGCCATCAGCTAGAACCTGAGCTGAGACGAAAGCAAGTTTCTCTCCCCGCCAGAACTTGGGCGGCGAAGAACCGGAGACTGACAACTGGGCGCCGACGAAAGCCGAAGTAGTTTGGCTGAAATCGGAAGTAAACAAAGAAGAGAGTAAGCCAGACCCAATCTATTCAGTTGTGAGGTATCGCAACCTCAGGATCTTTGAAAAAGCTCGTCGCTTAGAAGCGACACCGAGATGGCGCAGGGATCCTTTGCCGCAGAGAACGCGGCTCAGGATTTCGACAGCAGGCTCCCATTCGCCGCCTAGCGGCGGCTTTATTCACGCCTGCTAAGCGCCTCAAGTTGTCGGTGGTCTTACCGCGGGGGATCCACCCGTTCCCATCCCGAACACGGAAGTTAAGCCCCGCAGGGCCGATTGTACTGCACGCGCCAAGTGTGTGGGAGAGTAGGTCATCGCCGGCATAAATAAAGGCCATGGAGAGAAATCTCGATGGCCTTTTCCTTTTGCAGTGGCGCTGTCCCACTTACTTCACCAGCCCACCCAAGACCTTTTCCGCCTGCTGGTGCAGATCGGGCGGCGCGCCATATAGCACACGCGCCGTCTTCCCCGAACGATCGAACAGAAACATGGTTGGCACCGACGTGATGTCGCCGAACGCCTGCGCCGTCTGCGCATCGGTGACGGCCCACCTTAGGTCGGGACTCAGAGACTTTACCGTCGAGCGGACTGTGTCTTCGGGAGACTCCACCGCCAGCGCCACCACCGCCAAATTGTCACCGTATTTCTGTTTCAGTTGTCCCAGCCACTCCAGAGTCGAGCGGCACGGTGGGCACCAGGTTGCCCAGAACTCTACCAGTACCACGCGGCCGGAGATCTGATCGGTCGTCAGCGGATGTCTGGCAAGGTCGGTGAGCGAAAACTTGGGCAGCGCGGTGATCTCATGGGCGGCGCTACTCAGGCCGGCACGTTCCTGACTGACCAGCTCTTTCTTCCCGGCAAGAATCAAGTCCACCATGCGGACAAGGTCGGCCTGGAACTTAGCCTGGCTGCCGGCATTGCGCCACGGCGCATAGCGGCCGGTGCCTTCCACTTCGCCGAAGTACCCGAAATCCCGGGGCACTGCCACCAGGACATCGTCGACAAATACTGCGGGATACCCTTTCACGCCATACTGTTCCGCCAGTTTTGACGCCCCAAAATTCTCGCTGACAAACGTGACTTTGCCCGGATACTTCGCCGCCACTTCCTGTACCAGCAAACTTGCCGGGTCGGAGATGTTTCAAGTGTAGGGCCAGCGAACCAGGGTGATGGTTACGGCTCTGCCCGAAGAGGAAGGCACAGCCGCAGCTGGTTTTTCAGCGGCAAAATATGCAGGCAAGACTTGGTCGACGATCACCCGCGCGCTACGCCACTCATCGGCGGTGGGAGCCGAGCCGTCCGTATGCGCGACGTAGGAGCCAGCCCGCTCGAGAAAGAGTTGAGCAATCGAGACGTCCCGGGGCAATGCCGCCAGCTTCTGCTGCTCGACCACGATGGCATCTTTCACAGCACTCTGCTGCCCGGCGTCCAGCAGCGGAGCATCGAGCATCCCATAGTTTCGGACCGCCTCCAGATACTGGTAAAGCGCCCCGGCATAGAACTTCCGCGCATCGAGCTCTTCGGCCAGTTTCAGGGCCGAATTCAACATGATGAAGCGGGAATGCAGATCGATCGAACGCGGCGGCTGGAAGGCTGCATTGGTCTTCTGTTGGAGCGCCACCAGTTCCGGCAGCATCGAGCGCAAAGCCAGCGGCGGCGCCGGTTTCGCGAAACTCAGTCCTGCGCAGAACTTGGCGAAGCCGGCTTCGCCTTCCGCCTGACCAACATAGAGCAGCCCATCTTTCGGCCCAGTGGCGGTGGCGAACCCGCGTCCGCCTTCCAACAGAGGCAAGCTCCGTCCTTGCGCCGCTTCCGCCAGTGCGCGAATGGCGGCCGGAGCCTGGCTCCAATCCCGCGATTGCGCCTGCCGATCGAGTTCGGTGAGAACCAGGCTCGCCTTTCCCCACTTCGCCTCAAACGCCGGCAGGCCACCTTTCTCCACCTCACTCTTATCCGCCCCAGCGCGCGACCCCTGAAGCAGGTCGACGCCCATACCCAGCTTTTCGAGCGCGAGGTACAGGTGGCCTTCGTTCACTGCGTCGGAGGCCCCTTGCAGCGCGTCTCCCGCCGCGGAAGCGACACCCGCGAAATCCGGGTCTGAAACTGGACTGTCTTTCAGCGATTGCCGATGCCGCGCGATCTCAGCCTTGATCTGTGAAGCCGCGTCTTGTGCAGTCGCCGCGCCACCTAACGCTACCCATAAAGAGAATAGCGAGACGATGCCTATCAGTCTGGCGCGGGCGATCATAGATCCAACGTGATAGACGGCGCAGGCCAGCGCTTGTTAGCCGCCCGAGGGGGCTGTAACAAGCCCAGAGAGCTGGCCCGCCAGTCGTTTCCTGGTGCCATTCCGAGGCTACGAATCTGCCAGAGATGAGACTCGAGGTTGCGGTTAGCTGGACGTTTCAACGCTGGGGGGAGGCTGTTGCCGCGGGAAATCGCCGAAAACTCATAAGGCGGTCGTGAGGGTCGGAACGTTGGTTTGCGCCAAACATTAACCCATGACCGCCTGTGAAGCGCTGAACTCACATTGAAACTAACCCACTTCGCAACGCTCGGCAATACGGCATTTGCTGTATCCGGTCGCTCCGGTAATTGTTCCGCAGTGTCTTGTGGATGTTGCTTGAATGATGGTACCCCACGGCGGTGCTCAGGTTTTTCGCGGCCTGCGCGGCCGCTGCATTCTGAGGTGACCTCCAGGTTGGTCGATACGTCCAACTCTGTATGAAACGCAGAGAATTCATCCTGGGGGCGACGGGGGCGCTGGGCGCGGCTTGGCTGGGGTCGCGGGCGTTCTCCGCTACCGTGGCGCTGCCGCCGCTGGCTCAGAAATTTGCAGCGTCAGATACGGTCGTGCTCGGCACAACGGGGATCAAGACCAGCCGGCTGGCAATGGGGACCGGGACCGTGGGATACGGTGGGCACTCGCACCAGACCTCTCTGGGAGTTCGCGGGCTCTCCGAGTTGCTGCTCAATGGGTACGACCACGGACTGCGATTTTTTGACGCGGCCGATTCCTATGGGAGTCACCCTCACGTGGCCGAGGCGCTCAAGCATGTCCCGCGGGACAAAGTTACGGTCCTAACGAAAACCTGGTCCCGGGATGCGAAGTCGGCGCGAGCGGATTTGGAGCGTTTCCGGAGGGAATTGGGAACGGACTATCTCGACATCTGTCTGATGCACTGCCTGACCGAAGGCGACTGGACCGACCGTTATCGAGAGGTGATGGACGTTCTATCGGAGGCCAGGGAAAAGGGAATCATTCGGGCTCATGGGTGTTCCTGCCACTCGATTGAGGCGTTGCGGGCGGCGGCGAAGTCGCCCTGGGTGGAAGTGGACCTGGCGCGGATCAATCCTATGGGCTCGCACATGGATGCGGATCCCGACACTGTGGTTGGAGTTCTTCGGCAGATGCGGGCTTCGGGCAAGGGAATTATCGGAATGAAAATCCTCGGGCAGGGCGACTTGAGCAAGCGGCAGGATGAGGCCCTGAAATATGCTCTGTCTCTCGGGGTGCTGGATGCTTTCACCATCGGGGCGGAGAACAAAGAGGAGCAGGAAGATCTGATTCGGCGGATTGCTGCGGCGGCGTAGGCTGTCATCCTGAGCGAAGTTGTCGGAGCGAAGCGAACGACAACGCAGTTGAGGGACTCGACACCGCTGCGATCTGCGCAAGCGTCACAAGTGTCATAGGGGTTTTGGCACGGCCAGCCGTGAAAACACCTTTCAAGGGTTATCGTGGGTCCGTCAGGAGTCCTTCGACTCCTTAGCTGCTTCGCTTCGCTCCCAAATCCTCCGCTTAGGATGACAAATCCGGTTTTGGGAATCTCCCGCGGGATCATCGAAATAAATCTCCTCTATATCGTCCATAACCGTTTTTTATTGGCTGCACAGGCCGGCCTGCGATTATGCTTACACGTTCCGAGCCGTAGATATCCCCCACAGTCTGGATTTGCTTCTTCACGCGGAAAGGGAGATTCATGTCAAGCGAACTGCGTAATTTCTTAGCTCTGTCGTATGACGAACTGGAAGAGATGAATCTGAAGGCCAAGGAGCAGCGGAAAAACCGCGTGTCCCCCGGTAAGATTCAGGAGGAACGGCTCAAATATCTGACCGATGAGAAGCGGATCAAGGCGGTCACTGTGCTCTTCAGCGATCTTGAAGGGCGCCTGCACATGCTGGATTACGACAAGAAGTTTCTGATCAAGAGCTGGGACAACCTTACGTTTGACGGCTCGTCGATCCGCGGCTTTACCGCGCAGCGCGAGAGCGACTTGCGCCTGGGCATTGATTGGAGCGCGTTCTATTGGGCGCCGGCGGATGTCTTTGGCAATGGCAAGGTGCTGGTGTTCGGCGACGTGATCGACAAGGGGGGCACACCCTACACCGCCGACATTCGCGGCATGCTGAAGGCCTATGCCGAGAAGCTGTACAAGCAGGAAGGCTACACCCTGAACGCCGCTAACGAAATCGAAGGGTTCCTCTTTCAGGGGTCGGATGCCGAGCGGCGCTACCACGAAACCCATCAGTTCGAGTACGTGAACACCGGCGGCTATTATCACTCACTGCCGGGCGATCCGCTGCGAACTTTTATTGATACGACCGCGGAAGTGCAGCGCTCGATGGGCTTCCAAAATGAAAAAGACCATCCGGAGGTGGCGCCTTCGCAGTTCGAAATCAATTATGGCTATGCCGAAGTAGTCGCCGCCGCCGACCATATTCAGCTCTACAAGCTGATTTGCCGCCAGGTCGCGACCCACATGGGCCTGACGGCGTGCTTCTTGCCTAAGCCGGTCGTGGGCGTGAATGGCAACGGCATGCACACCAACGTTTCCATCAGCAAGGGAAACAAGAATCTCTTCTGGGATCCGAAGGGCGAGGAAAAGCTCAGCAAGCTGGGTTGGCAATTTGTGGATCGCATTCTGACTCACGGCAATGACATCTGTCTGATGCTCAACGCCAGCGTGAATGCCTACCGGCGGCTGGATCCGCACTTTGAGGCTCCGAACCAGCTGAAGGCTTCGGCGGTGGATCGCGGGTCGATGATCCGCATCCCGATCGGCAACGAGCGCAGCATGCGGGTGGAAGTGCGGTCGGTGGCGCCAGACGCGAATCCGTACATGGTGATGCTGGCGGTTTTCAAGAGCGGTATTGACGGAGAAACATCAAAAATCAAGAACCTGCGCCAGGCACAGCGCTATTTGCCGGACAACATTTACGATGCGCTGGCGAACTTCCGCAAAGCTGAGTGGACGACGAAACTCCTGGGCGAAGACGTGAAGGCGCGGTATGGCGATCTGAAGCAGGCTTCGGCTGACCGGTGTCCTCGCCTGCTGGGGACGTTCGTAAAGGCGCCCGAGGTCCAGTACCACCACGACGTTTACAACCAGTTCTTGTGGAATTTGTTCTAGGGTTATTCAGGTGGCCGCGGGCCCGCCCGCGGCCATTCTTTTGCCCGGCTACTCGAACTGCTTTCGGAAACCCTCTAACTGCCGCTTCAATTCCGCGACTTGGTTCTGAAGGTTCGCTACCTCTTCTTCCAAACGGCTAATTCTCTCGGCATCCTCGCTGACTTTGAAGGACGGAGAGCGTGAGGCGGGCGACCCAGGTGTGCCCTCGCTGACGTCCCCGGCCAACAAATGCGAGTAGCGGGACTCCTTCGTGCCAGGCTGGCGTGAAAGTATTTTGACCAGCGGTTCTTCACGCTGCATCAGGCGCTGGAGCGTGGATTGGACTTCGTCCAAAGTCTCGAAGCGGTGCATGCGCTCGGTACGGCCGCGAAGTTCTCCGGGAGTCTGCGGACCGCGCAGCAGTAGGACGCATAAAACGGCGGTTTCGCCGCGAGTGAAGTTGAACATCTCCTGCAGGCGGTGTTCATATTTCGTGACTCGGCTGTCGGCGGTGCTGCTGGGCCCGGCGAGTCGCTTCTCTTGCAATGTGATTAGGGCTTCGCGGACGGAGCCTTCGTCGAGGCTCATTACCGGGTCGCGATTATTTTTCTGGTTGCAGGCGTTGACCAGGGCGTTGAGGGAAAGCGGATAGTAGTCGGGCGTGGTGACGTCCTTCTCGACCAGTGCGCCGAGTACTCGAACTTCGACTTCCTTCAGTAGAAGGCTCACAGAGGGATTCCGTCCTCGAATGTGTGGCGCGGACTCTCCTGCCCGCGCCACACTCGGACAGTTTAGAACAGCGCCGTTGGACGGCGCTTCCAGGTCTTGCCCTTTTCCGTCGCGGCTTTCTCCAGGTCGCCCATGTAGGCCGCGGACTGGGTAAGCACGTGATGCAGGTCGTTGCCGATGCTGATGAAGGTGAAGCCCTTCTCCAGGAATTCAGCGACGCGGGCCGTGCCGAATAGGAAGAGGCCCAGGATCACGTTGTTCTTGCGGGCATTCTCGACCAGCGATTGGGTTGCCGCGCCCAGTTCCGGCGAAGTGTACATGTCGGGGAATTTGTATTTCTCGTAAAGACCCATCGACATGCAGAGATCGTTCTGGCCAAGGAACAGGATATCGACCCCTGGGACGGCGGCAATTTCCGCGATGTTTTGGATGCAGGAAGCGGTTTCCACCTGCAGCGCGACGATGCCTTCGTTATTGAAGTTCCCGGCGTAGCCGAGCAGGCCGCCTTTGTTCATGCTGCGTTGGGGAAAATACACCGAACGCGTTCCGACGCGGGGATACTTGGTACAGCTTACCGCTTGGCGGGCTTCTTCGGCGGTGTTGATGTAGGGCACGAGTACGCCGTCAGCGCCCAGATCGAGAGACTGCTGGATGCCGGGACGGTCGTCGTATCCGCCCACGCGGACCAGCGATTTGGCTCCGCCGTTCGCAATGCCCGAGAGCATCGCGGAAAGCTTCTCGTAGCCCATCGGGCCGTGTTGGGTGTCGACCAGCAGCCAGTCGTAGCCGCTGTGGGCGAGCTGTTCAGCCACGGTTGGGCTGTGCGCGTTGAGAAAGAGCCCCATCTTGGGCTTTCCTTCGCGCAGTTGCTTCTTGAACTCGGCGCCACTCAGTGCGGCGTCTGGCATAGTTGATTCCTCCGTAGCGTTAAAATCCATCTAGTTTAACGTAACGTAGTGCGATGCAGGCGGCCACGCCCCGGTTTTTCTGGAAAGGCAGTGACCCGGGGCCACGTCCTCGCGCTATCCTGCTCAGGACGTGGAATACTTGTAAAGGCTACTCGGATACCAAATTGAGGAGATACCCCCGTGAATCGCTTTGTTGTTGCGGCGTGTGCAATGGTTGTCGTGCTTGGTTCTACCACTCTGCTGGCTCAAGGCAGGGGAAGACATGGCGGCGGCGCTCCCGGCGGATCGAACGATACCAGCATCGCGGACTTCAAGCTCGCGCTGGCCATTCAGGCGAACCAGGACCAGGTCGCGCAATTCGAGTCATTGAGCAAGAGCACGACATCGGCGCAGAAGCAAGCGCAGGACTTGCAACAGAAGACCGCATCCCCGGTTGATCCTGGAGACCTGGTCCGGCTGGCTACTGTGCTGAAAGGCTCGGTCGATGATGCCGTAAGCGACAGCCAGAACTTTCTGCGGGACTTCTCCAAACTGCAGAAGGCTCAATTGAAGGAACTGACGAAGAAGCTCGAGAAGTCGAGCGCCGACGTCGCAAAAGAAGGCAAGACTCTCGACCAACTGCTGAAGGCCTCGAAAACGGACGCCTCGGAGTTCAGCACTTCGGCGGACCGTTTACAGAAGGCATTAGCTGACTTTCGAACCCGGCAGCTCAACCTGGCTGACCCGATGGGAATTCAGCCTGCGCCCCAGTAGGCGGGACTGCAGCGGGGCTGAGTCAATTTGGCAGACGGCGGGCAGAATTCAAGGCCACGGTCCGGGAGGATCGTGGCCTTCACTCGTGCTTGAGTTTCCTAACGATTCGGCGCTTCCGTGGGAGCCGGAGCATCAGGCTGAGCGGGGGCTGCAGCCTGATGCGTTTCCTCGACTGGGTGTGCGGGTGCAGCAGCCACTTCAGGGGTGACTGCCGGCACGAGACTCACCGAGGCGAGAATCTTTTCCAGCTTACCGAAGACGTCCGCGGGATTCACCTGCGTGAAGGTCTTCGAACCGTTGTCCGGCATCAAGCCCATGCCGAGCGCGAATTCCCAGCAGGATCCGTTCTGGAAGACGTGGTAATACTTCGCGTCGCTTTGCTTCACCGCATCTTCAAGTTCATCGTATTGCAGCATGCCAATTTGCACTTTGACGGGTTCGACTGGCGCTTCGTCCGGCCCGCTCGGCGCCGCAAAAGCAAATTGCGAGCATTGCTCTTCGGTGACGCTCGGGTTGACGCTCACGCTGAAGAACGCGGAACTCTCCTCAGAGCCTGGATAGGAACCGCGGGGCATCTCGACCGCCGCTACAGTCACCGCACCAGACTGCACGAAATTGGTTTCGACCGGCCCCAGGCCGGCCAGATCGAGATGCGGCTCGTCGCCGGTCTTCAGAATGTAGTTCCTCGGATAGCGGAAAGAGATTCCGTAGTCCGAATTCTTATAGGCCACGGTAGATGACTTCTTCCGAGCATGTTTCTTCACCGCCGGCTTCTTGGCTTCAGGCGCGACCGGCGCGGGCGTGGTCACGGCCGGCGGGGATGGCTGCGCCGATGAAATCTGCGGCGACGGGTTGACGATTACCGGCTTGTCTTGCCGCGAGCACGCGCTGGTTTGCAGCAGCATGACGCTAAGCAGCAATCCGGCAGTAGCCGAACATGTAATGGCTGCGATCTTGCCCTTTTTCCCCAGGTGCGAATGCGGCTTTTCTTCTGAGTTGCGGCCTTGCGCACTTCCCTGCAAGTTGAGTTGCGTAAACTTTTCCATAATCTCCTCCGATCCTGGTTCCCCAGTCGCAGAGAAGAAGGGCACGATGGCAGCCACCGGATCGTGCATTGATTTCGCGGCAGTTATGGGCAGGCGAGTCGCAATTGAATGTGTTGCGCGGGAGACGTTGTGGCCCCACCGACACGCTGTGCCATAATCGGCGAGTGTGGCGGGTGCTGAGCTACGGCGATATTGTGTTTTACCTCGGGGTCTACGCATACTGCGTGCGGCACCATCGGCCGGGCTTGCAATACTTCGCAGGAATGACGGTGGCGACGGTGGGATACGCTGTATGGTTTCTCGCCCGGGCGCAGTTAGGCAAATCGTTCACCCCACGCCCGGAGGCCCGAGAGCTGGTGACCACCGGGTTATACGCCAAGTTCCGGAATCCGATCTATGTTTTCAGCGTTGTGGGCATTTTTGGACTTTGCCTGGCGATGCACTGGTATGTGTTTGGTCTGATTTACCTCGTGCTGCTTGGCTTGATTCAGTGGCGCAGGGCACGGGCCGAAGCCGCCGTGCTCGAGGCGAAGTTCGGTGAGCAGTATCGCCAATACTGCGCTCACACCTGGTTCTAGATTTGCCGCAGCGAGGCGGACGGCTTTATAGTCGAAGCCTGCTTCGCGGAAAGGTCGGTCATGCTGAGAATGCTCTTGCACTGGGTTCTGAGCGCGCTGGCGCTGTGGATTGTCTCTCGCCTGATTCCCGGATTCGTGATCAGCGGCGTGGCCGCCGCATTGATCGCGGCGGTGGTCATCGGCTTCGTCAATGCCACGCTGGGCGTGTTTCTCAAGATCATCACCTTCCCCCTTACCATCCTGACCTTCGGACTGTTCTGGTTCGTCATCAACGCGGTGATGATCGAACTGGCCTCCACCTTCGTCCCCGGCTTCCACATTGTGAGTTTTGCCGCGGCGTTCTGGGGAGGAATTGTGCTGGGCCTGGTCAACATGCTGCTGAAATGGCTGGTAATGCCGGAGCGCGCGCGTTAGGCAGTGGCGAGTGTTTACAAAACCCCTGTAGAGACGCGGCTTGCCGCGTCTTGCTTGCAGCGCCGCCAAATGATGGGTGACGGCCAACGCCGACATCATCCCCACCGAGCGTCATCCTGAGCACCCGCGTACTTCAGCGGGGCGAAGGATCTGGCGTGGACCACCACCATCCTCGATGCCCGCCGGATCCCTCGCCCCGCTGGAGAAAGCGCGGGGCTTCGGGATGACGCTCGGGACGGGGGCCTGCAGCCTCGCCGAGCGCCGGCAAGCCGCGTCTCTACAGTTGTGGCGCTACGCGCTTGACAATCCTGCACTCGGCGCTCACACTCATCCCGATTGATTGGGCCTGCCCTTCCCCTGCCCAAGCAACACCCGGCACCCAGCCCGCACATAAAACCGTGCTCTGACGGAATGCAATTCGCCGGTGCACGCACAGGAAGGGAATCGATGAAAGCCCAACGCCTCCGCTCGAAACTCTTGCCGCTTCTTCTCCTGCTGACGCTGTCCGCCGCCGCACACTCGGCGACGCGGGCCCTGCCCAATCCCGTGCCCCTGGTCAACAATCCGCTGGTGCCCGACGCGGTCGCGCCCGGCAGCCAGGGCTTCACCCTGACCGTGAACGGCACCGGCTTTGTCGCGGGATCGGTGGTGAACTGGAACGGAAGCCCGCTGGCGACCACGTTCGTAAACGCCTCGCAGGTGACCGCGGTAGTTCCGGCCGAAGATGTCGCTGTAGCGGGGACAGCGTCGGTTACGGTGGCGAGTCCAAGTCCCGGTGGTGGCAGTTCGAATGTGGCTGCTTTTACGATCAGGAGCCCCTTCACCGCGGCATCATTCGGCCGATCCGATATGCCTACCGCTAAGAGCCCCGGTTTGCCGATCTCGGCCGACTTCAATCGGGATGGTAAGGCTGACTTAGCTCTCATAGCCTCGTCTGATGGGGCGATTGTCGTATTTATTGGCAAGGGAGACGGTACGTTTGAGCCCCCGGTTGAGTATTCGGTGCTTACCTCCCCGGAGCAGGTCGTCTCGTCCGATTTCAACGGTGATGGTTTTCTGGACTTGGCTGTCGTCGACCTTGGTGGCACGGTCTCAATTCTACTCGGGCAAGGGGACGGCACGTTCCAGGGCCACCGGGATGTTTTTGTAAGCGATGATTACTGCATAGGAATCGCGGTCGCCGATTTCAATCATGACGGAAAACTCGACGTTGCCGTCTCCGATTGGTATCCGGGGGCGCGAGTGTTCGTTCTCCTGGGGAATGGGGACGGCACATTCTTGTCTCCCGTCCCATTTGCCGCAGGCACGGACAGCGGGCAGGGAATTGTAGCCGGAGATTTCAATCGCGATGGCAAAATCGACCTCGCTGTGGTCCTACATTGGGAGAATCAAGTAGCTATACTGCTAGGTAACGGCGATGGAACTTTTCAGGCCGGGGTCGAATACCCTGCTGGGGTACTCCCCCCGTACTTGGCAGCGGCCGACCTTAACGGAGATGGCACGCTTGACCTCGCAGTGTCAAGCTATCTAGGCGTCTCGGTTCTTCTAGGGAACGGGGACGGCACATTCCAGCCCAGTGTCGACTACAAAGGCGAAGAAATTCCCAACTACATAGTAGCTGCTGACCTTAGCGGAGATGACAAACTCGACCTGATTGTTTCGAATGCGGGGACCCTTGGCAACCTCAAGTATTCTACGATAACTACTTTTTCAAATAAGGGAGATGGAAGATTCATCCATCGGAGCGATTTTACCGTCGGCACGTATCCATACGGAATAGCCGTGGGTGATTTTAATGGCGATGGTAAGCTCGATGTTGTAGCTACAAACGTGGCTGGCAACACGATATCCATTCTTCCGCAGGTAACCTCCGTTCTATCGAGAACATACTTCAACTTTGGGAAAGTTAAGGTCGGCGACAAGTCCACACGCAAGGTGACGCTTAGCAATATTGGCGACACGTCGTTCACGATCAATCGGATCGTACCGATTGGCAAAGGATCTGCCGGATTCGCCGTGAGAAACAACTGCGGCTCCGAACTCGGACCTGGTGCGAATTGCAAAATCACCATTGTCTTTCAGCCTCAGAGTCCAGTTCCGTATAGACATGTGAGAGTGAAGGTCAGCAGTAGCGTCGCCAAGCAGAAGATCTATCTTCTGGGCTCAGGAGTGAAGTAACGCCCACGTGCATCGCCCCACAGTCCTGTAGAGACGCGGCTTGCCGCGTCTTGCTTGCGGCGCCACGAAACAAAGGGCGACGCCGAACGCGAACATCATCCCCAACCGAGCGTCATCCTGAGCTCCCGCGTTTTTCAGCGGGGCGAAGGATCTGGCGTGGACCACCACCATCCTCGATGCCCGGTTCCCTCGCCCCGCTGGAGAAACCGCGGGGCTTCGGGATGACGCTCGGGACGGGGCCTTTAGCCTCGCCGAGCGCCGGCAAGCCGCGTCTCTACAGTAGTTTCGGGATATTTCTGACCACTGCCCACTTGCTGCTGGTCATTGGCTGATATATAAATATTCTTTTATGCTTGACATATAAACGAACGTTTATTTATCGTTCAATCGATGCCTGCTCCTGCCCAGGTTTTCGAGGCTATCGCCGATCCCACGCGCCGGGCTCTACTGGACCTCCTGGCGCAGCGCGAACATTCGGTCAACGACCTGGTGGCTTGTTTTCACGTGACCCAGCCGGCGGTGTCGCATCACCTCGCAATCTTGCGCAAGGCCGGGCTGGTGCGGAACCGGCGGGCGGGACGGCAGCGGCTTTATCGTCTGCATGGCCGTCCCCTGCGCGAGGTCTATGAATGGGTGGCGCTCTATGAACGCTTCTGGACCGACAAGCTGGCGGCACTGGGCGAGCATTTGAGGAGCAATCCATGAAGCCCGACATCAGGTTTGAGGCGGTGTATCCCTATCCGCCGGAGCGGGTGTGGCGCGCGATTACCGATCCCGAGGAGCTGGCGCGGTGGCTGATGCCGAATGATTTCGCGCCGCGCCTCGGACACAAATTCCAGTTCAAGACCAAGCCGGCGGCGGGATTCGATGGCATCGTGCGCTGCGAGGTGATCGAGCTCGAGATGCCGCGGCGCGTGGCTTATACCTGGAGCGGCGGCAAACTGGAGTCGGTGGTGAGCTTCACGCTGGAACCCGTAGCGCAAGGCACGCGCCTGGTGCTGGAGCACAGTGGCAAGGGACTGGATGGGACGAGTGAACTATTCACCTTATTGAGTCGAGGATGGCAGAGCATGATCGAAGAGAAACTTCCGGCGGTAATGAGCGGCGCGAAACCAGCTGCGGCAGCATACGACGAAAAGCGTATCGGTTCGCTGATTCGCCGTTATGAGAACGGCGCGAACGAGTTGGCGGCGATGATGTCTCGCATACCTGCGGCAGATCTTGACCGATCACCGGGCGCGGACGTGTGGAGCGCGCGCCAGACCGCGATACACATTGTCGACGCGGAGATCGTGGGGGCTTTCCGCCTGCGAATGCTCGCGGTACAGCCCGGCGCGAAGGTGACCGGGTATGACGGCAGTGTCTGGGGACGCGCCCTGCGCTATGATCGGCAACCCCTGGAGCCGGCGCTCGAACTGTTCGCGTTACTGAGAAAAGTCACGACCACCATGCTGCGGCTGCTGCCACCAACGGCCTGGTCGAATACGGGCATGCATGATGAGGCGGGGGAGATCACGCTGGAGTCGTGTCTGGCCTCGCACTGCGACCATGCCGATGCCCACCTGCGGGAGATTGAGGCTCTGACCCGCGAGCTGACGCTTTCGGTGTGATTGTGTCAGGCGGATTCACGATCAAAAACCAATTGTCATCCTGAGGACCGCGTTCTTTGCGGTCCGAAAGCCTGCCCTGCCTTGGGAGTCCTCTGCTTTCGCGTAGGGCTGCGCTGCCTCAAAATGACAGCAGACATGATCACTTTCGCGGTTTCATCGCCTGCCATTCGCTCTCGGTCAACATCCGCCCCAGGGCGGTGAACTCGCCGGCACCTTGCAGCCACTCGCCGCCGTCCATCTTTACCACTTCACCGTTGATGTAACCGGAGCCATCGCTGACGAGGAACGCTGCGAGATTGGCAAATTCCTCAACAGTGCCGAAGCGGCCGAGCGGATTGCGGTCTTTGGCGAATTTCTCGAGTTCAGGCCGGGGCAGCAGGCGAGAGAACGCGCCTTCGGTGGGAATCGGACCCGGCGCGATAGCGTTCATACGAATACCGCGATTGCCCCATTCGACGGCGAGACTGCGGGTGAGGGCCTCGACGCCGGCCTTCGAAACCGCGGAAGGAACCACATAGGCAGAACCTGTTCGCGTGTAGGTTGTCGTGATATTCAGCACCGTTGCGTGGCGGCCATCTTTGAGCCAGCGGCGTCCGCACGCGGTCGTGACGTGAAGGGTGCCCATCAACACGATGCCGATCACAGCCTCGAAGGCTCGCATCGAGAGCTCCTCGGTCCTCGCCAGGAAATTTCCCGCAGCGTTGTTGACGAGCACATCGAGCGGGCCGTCTTTCCAGATGGCGTCGATCATTGCTTCGACGGCCTGCGCGTCGCGGACATCGCAAGCAATTGGTTGAATGGTCCCCCCAGTCGAGCGATGAAGTTCGCGGGCAGTTTCTGAAAGCACTTTATCTCTCCGTCCGCAGATGTACACGACGGCGCCCAACTCCAGAAAGCGCTGTGCCATCCCTTTACCCAGGCCAGTGCCGCCCCCGGTGATGAGAATGCGTTTTCCTCTAAGAAGACTCATCTCAAACATGTCCACTCCTCGAAAGAGCGTTCGCTAGTCGCTAAGAGCTAAGAGCTGTTTCTGTCACATGCAACCCGGAAACCGTAATCCGCATAATGAAATTCCGGAGGAATGCTGGAACGCGCGGCGCAGCGCGTGACCTTGATGTGATGACGCCATGAGCCGCCGCGAGAAGCCCGCCGCTGGCCGGACTCGGGCCCTCGCGGATTCCGCTCCGGCGAAATAGAGTAGTAATCCGCCCCGTACCAGTCGCTGACCCATTCATGGACGTTGGAACAGATATCGTAGAGGCCGAGGGCGTTGGGCTCGCGTTGTGCCACCGGCTCGGGGCCGGTCTTCCAGCGGCTGGCGTAGTCCGGCAAGGACTGAGGCGGATCGTCTCCCCAAGGAAACAATTTGCCATCCACGCCGCCGCGTGCGGCGCGCTCCCACTCGGCCTCGGTGGGCAGGCGATAGGGATGCTTTGTTAGATCAGAAATCCAATCGCAGTATTGAACCGCGTCAAACCATGAGACTCCCACGACCGGCTGCTGCGGATGATTGAAGTTCGGATCCTGCCAGAACGGCGGCGGAGGCGTCTGCGCAGACTGCAGGAACTTCTGGTACTCGGCGTTTGTGACTTGGCAAGACGCCGACAGGAATTCGTCAATCCAGACGCGGTGAACGGGGCGTTCGTTGTCTTGGCCGGCTTCGGAACCCATGGTGAACCAGCCTTCTGGTATCGAAACCAGTTCCGGCTCGATCCAGTTCGCGGGCCCGGTCCTGGGAGTCGAGGGCGGAACAGTCACGCCATAGAGCATATCGCAGCCTTTAGGAATGTGGCGCGGGCTGCTATTTCAAGAGGGCAAGCCAGGCGACGCCGGCGCTAAGTCATGGGCGCAGGCGTTGGACGACGTCGCGGATATCGTTTTCCTGGAAGAGGCGGATGGCGGCGATTCCAGCGGCTCCAGCTTCGAGGCAGCTCTGCGCGTTATCGAGTGTGACTCCCCCCAAAGCAAGCACCGGGATCCTGTGCTGACAGGCTCGGCGGAGCTGTTCCAGGCCAGCAGGTCTTGTGCCCGGCACCGTTTTCTTTTCGAACACCGGAGCAAAGACGATGAAGTCAGCATGGCTCGATTCCGCTCCAGCGGCATCGTCTTCCGAGTGACAGGACACTGCCACCAGCGGCTTTGTCCGATTACATGTGTCCCACATAGCGCGCACGTCGACGGGCGAAATGTCCTCCGCGCGGAGGTGTACGCCATCTGCTCCCGCAGCCATCGCAATATCGACGCGCGAGTTAATCAGAAGAGCAGTTGTCAGTTGCCGGTGCCCGGCTGTCAGTTGGATGGTGTGCAGGGCTTCGTGAGCAAAGGTTTCCAGTTCGCGAGGGGAAAGATCTTTCTCGCGGAGTTGGATGTAGTCGACCCCACAGCGGGCGGCCTCGGCGATCTTGTTGAGCAGATGACGTCGTTGGGCGGCTGCATCGCCGGGAAGCTGCTTGCGATCGGTGATGTAGTAGAGACGCAAGTGGAAGCCACAAACCCGAAACTTGCCTTTACGGATTGGTTTTCGCGATTTCCGGCATGGCCTCGCCGGCGCGCTTTGGCTGCGGGCCGAGATGATACTTGGTCAAACCCTCGCGCAGATACTCGAAACCTTCCTCCGGCGTGTCGACGATGCGGAAGAGGTCCACATCCTCGGCGGAAATGGTCCCCGCGTCTACCATGGCTTGAAAGTTGATCACTTTCTTCCAGTATTCGCTGCCATAGATGACGACCAGGATTTTCTTGGCCAGCTTCTGGGTTTGCGCGAGGGTCAGAATCTCGAACAGCTCGTCTAATGTGCCAAACCCACCGGGGTAAATCACCAGGGCCTTCGCCAGGTAGGCGAACCAGAACTTCCGCATGAAGAAGTAATGAAACTCAAAGTTCAGTGACGGTGAGATGTAAGGATTGGGGTACTGTTCGAACGGCAGATGAATATTCAGGCCGATGGTCTTGCCTCCGGCCTCGTGCGCGCCGAGGTTAGCTGCTTCCATGATGCCGGGGCCGCCGCCCGTGGTGACCACGAAGCGGCGACGCCGTGCCGGAATCTGGATGGACCACTCCGTGAGCAGGTAGGCCAGGCGGCGGGCATCTTCGTAATAGCGGGCCGTGTCCACCGCAGCCAGGGCGTGCTTGCGGTCGATATCCTGGGCAGAGGCAGGCCGTGAAGAGCCCTCGAGATTCGCCAGCTTGTGGTTCGCCGTGTCCCGGCTATGGAAACGAGCGGAACCGAAGAACACGACGGTGTCCTGGATCTGCTCGCGGCGGAACCGCGCCAGCGGTTCCATGTACTCCGAGATGATGCGCAGCAGGCGGCCATCGGGACTGTCGATAAAGGGTTGGTTGCGATACGCCAACGGGGCTTTGGTTGATTTCTTGTCATCCATACTTGCTTAAGACCGTTCGCCTTCGTGATAATGAACCGCTTCCCAGAAACCCATCCAGATATCGAGCACGCCCAACCCGCTGCACAGCCCGCGGACAAAACCGTTGTCGATCAGGGCACGCAGCCCGGGATAAGCGCCGAGCAGCCGGTTGTTGCTCCACAGCGGTCCCCAGGGCAAAATCACCAGAAACACGCCCAATACCGCGCAAACAAAAACAAACAGCAGCACCAGAATCCGATGCTTCCACAACGCCGCGCCCGTCACTGGGGCTTCGCCTCGGGGTGGGTCGGCAACCCGATCCGGCACTGAGACAGGGTGTACCGCGGTATTGGGGCTGCGGAGAATGGGACGATTCGGATCTGACATCACGCAGCGCGCCCCCTGATTTCGGGCTGCGCAAAGTGCTCTATGGAAATGACACACGCCCCCACGTTTTTCTGACCAACCATGGAAGCATTCTACGACTTCAGGGCTTTGATGCGCTCGGCTACATCGCGATAATCGATGTTACTGCCGTAGACCTCCATGAAGTGTTGCAGGGCGTGAGGCTTGTCCTGGGCGGCTTCGTAAGCGGAGGCCAATTCGTAATGCAGGGCGGTGCGAGTCTCCTGATCGATACCGGCAAGCTTTAAGGCGTTTTCATACCAGCGAATGGCGGCTTCAGGAACGCCCTTGTCGAGGAAGCATTGTGCAAGCCAGGTGTAGGTTTGCATGATTTGAGGGAAAGCATGGCCCCGCTCAACCGCCTGGCAAACCTTCTGCAATTCCCCGATGGCTTCATCAAGCAAGCCCATCTCGCGGAATGCGACCCCCAGGTTGTAATGCGTTTCTGGATCCTCATCGGCCTTGGCGACATCCTCTTCCAGATCCTGTTTCAGCTCGCCGAACATCTCTGCGAGGTCCACTCCCGCTGCGGGTGGCGGAGCTGCCTGGGCACCTTGAGGAGCCAGAGGGCGAATCTTGGTAGGCTGGTAGGTGAATGCCGGTGAGGCAGTCGGCGCCATGGCCGGGGCCGCGGCGGCGGCAGCGCCCGTCGACGCAACCGGAACCGCAGCCGACGGCGCTTGCGGCGTACGCAAGGGGGTCGGAATATCAAACTTCGCTGGGACTGTCTCCGGTTCCGCTTCTGGCTGGAAATGCCGTGGCGTCCGCGGCGCCGGTTCCGGTTCCGGCTGCGGGGCGTCGGCCAGGAAACCGTCACCCAGAGCAGACTCGAGGTCTGCGACAAACTCGCCGAGTTCTCCCGTCTGCTGCTCGGGGCCGGGAGCCGCGGAGGCGTACTCTACCGGCTCGGGTACAGGCTCCGGCTCATGCTTCGGCGGTGTGGTGGTGACACGTTTGTCGCCGGGCAGGAAGCCATTGCCCAGCGAAGATTCCAGGTCGGCCACGAATTCGTCCAGAGAGCCTTTTGTGGCGGAGGGCTCGGGCGCGGCTGGCGGCTCCTCGTCAACATAAACTTCTTCGATTTCGGGTTCGGGAGCAGAGTGCGCTAAAGCGGACTCGACCTCATCACGCATAGCCGCGAGCTTGTCGCGGTCGTGGGTTAGCTGTTCCAGCTTGGTGAGAGCCGCACGCGCTTGTTCACCCATGGAGTGGGCGAGATAGAAGCGGATCTCTTCAACGGTTTCCGCAATCGTCTCTTCGTTCGCTGCGGCCGGAGCCTTGAACGTCGGTCCGGATTCGACTTCTTCAACCTGCTCAACCGGTTCTGCCGCAGACTCGGGGGTAATTTCGCCTTCCCATTCCTCGGAGAGATCAATCTCTCGCTCTTCCGTGGGAGCGGGGGACATATCGAACTCCGTGGGCTGGTCGTGCGGCGCTGCTTGCGGCGCAGATGTCGCGTGCCAGAACATTCCGGCGGCGGCGGCAGGCTTGGCAGCGGGGCTTACGATTACCTCTTCCGGCTCGAGTGCTTCGGTGGCGGCCGTGGACGCGCGTTCTTCGTACTTTCCCGCCAATTCGCCGTAGCGGGTCGCGTCGTCAGGATGACCAGCGTCGTGGTAGACGCTTTCGAGTGTGCGGCAGCAGACGGCCGCTTCGGCAAAGCGTTCAGCTCGGGTATGCAGAGCGGCAAGACGCTGATTCAAGCGCACATCGCGCGGGGCCTGAGGCATCACCGCCATCAGCGGCCCTAAGGCCTTGGCCGGCATGTTATAGGAAACGAAGAGTTCGGCGTCGGTTAGAGCGGCGCGGACCGCGAGCGCGACCTCATCCGCATAACGCTGATCGATCGGCGCGGCGGTGGCTTCGAGCTCATCGACCATCACTGCGCCTTCTTCGGCGGTGATCAGACGCGAGCCCGGGGTTCCACCGAGCCTGCTGAGGACCTGCTGATAGTTACGGGCATGGAGCTGGTTCTGCGGCTCCAGTTGCGTGAGCTTTAGATAGTAGTCGCGGGCTTTCTCAAGCTGTCCCGACTGCACGTAGGCGTGAGCCAGCAACTCGTAGACTTCGGTGACGTGACTGGTGTCACCGGCTTTGTGAAAGAGCTCGAGCAGGGCTTCAAGCGCAACCGTATTTTCCCGCAGGTGGCCGATCAGGGTGTGCAGACTATCGAGCACTTTCGCGGCGTCAGTGGCCAGAAGCCGGTCGGCGTATTGCTGGTAAATACTGAGCGCCTCATCGAACTGCCCGCTGCCCATCAAGGCGTCCACGTACCCGGTCAGTGCGCCAACATCGTTATGCACGGTGAAGAGCTTGTTCGCCAGGGTGCCAACATCGGGAATGCGTCCCACCTGGAGATAGGCTCGCATCAGGGTGCGCATGCCGTCCGGATGTGAATCGAGGTCGGCAACTCTTTCCAGATTCTGAATGGCCGCGGTCGTATCGCCAGAATCGAGAGCTGTGCGGCCGCGCAGGAGCAGGGCGTAGCTGTTGCCCGGATCAAGGGTCAGCATGCGCTGCAGGATTTCCTCGGCTTGGGGCAGTGATCCGCGAGAGATGAGGCTTTCCGCGGCGGCGGCAAAAATCTGCCAGGCCTCGGTCTTCTTGCCCAGCCGGACGTACACATCGGCCAGGCGCATCTTCATGGCAACGTTCTCCGGATCCATTTCCAGCGTCTTCTGGAAGATCCGGACCGCCTGTTCTAATTCCCCTGCGCGCAGGAATTCTTCCGCGACCTGCAGGTAC
>Ga0335080_10001935_pt1 | contig 20600 bp, 14 predicted proteins | sample Lox_Sample_34_FD_206720 | JGI IMG/M metagenome (GOLD analysis project Ga0335080, IMG submission 206720) | Soil microbial communities from Loxahatchee National Wildlife Refuge, Florida, United States - Lox_Sample_3.4 | ecosystem: Environmental > Terrestrial > Soil > Wetlands | place: USA...
AGTTCGTGTCCGTCCAGACTGCGTAGCGGAGAGTAAGACGGCACGGGAACTTCGTTTTGCAATCCGTGGTTGGCCCTGAGGGACAGTACGCTGCGGTGGGCGATTTCAACGGGGATGGCATTCCCGATGTGGTTGTTCCCGACCGCTTCAACTTTGTCTCGCTCGCCCTTGGACGCAAGGATCGGAATTTTCCATCCCCGGCAGTGTTGCATCCTTCAACCGTGACCAGTGTCTCGATAGGCGATATCAATGGGGACGGGTTGCCGGAGATTCTTGTTGGGGGCGATCTTGTCAACAATATTCCCGGAACAGTGCTTCTCAACAAGGGCAACGGCTCGTTTCAATTTGCCGCGAATACAGACCCCACTTCTTTCGGGTTGGCGGACTTAAGCGGCAAGGGCGTCGTCGATCTTCTGGGGGGAAATTACAACCTGGAAATCTGGCCGAATAATGGAACGCTCAATTTCTCTTCTTCGCCGATCACGTTTTTGCAGCAGACGGCCAGTGTCACGGTGGCGGATATGGACGGTGACGGTCATGCAGACATTATCTCCGCCTGTGAGTATGGGGATTGTCGAGGGTACATCTTTTACGGCAACGGCTCTTATCAGTTCACTCCGGTTACGGTGCCGCATCTCAGCTCACCGTACGTCATCGGAGATTTCAACGGCGACGGAATACTGGACATTGTGACTGGTTCGGCCGCGTTTCTGAATATGGGCAATCGAACACAGGAGGTAGATATCAGCAGTCTTCCTCTGGGCAATGGGACTCTGGCGGCGGGAGACTTCAACGGCGATGGCCGCGCCGATCTGGCAGTAGGCATCATGTTTAGTCAGCAAGTTTGTTTGCTTTTCAATAACGGCAATGGTCAGTTCACGCGGTCCTTCTTCGCCTCGGGCGCGGACGCTATCGCCTTAAGTGCAGCAGACCTGAACAAAGACGGCAAGCCCGATCTGGCCATCGGAAACTTCGTGCTGGACTCTGCGCCGCCCAACGTAGTTGTCGTGTTTCACAAGTGAACGTAAGCAGGAACAGGTCACTGGCTTGGCTCCCTTTCCAAGATTGCACTTTGAGCACAATGTACGTACTCCGAGGCCGCAAAATAGGCTGTTCGGTCGGTTTTGCCGAGGGCGTTCGTCTCTCCGCTCAGGCTCCCTCTCCGCCAGTCCCTTGAGTGCTGCTACTTCCATGTACGTTTCTTCCTGCCGGTATGCCGCCTTAGCTAAAAGGCGAGTCGCAGTCCAAGTTGAAACTCGCGTTTCGGAAAATCGGACGTGAAGACCAGCGGCGTGCTGGGACTCACGGTGCCACCATTTAGTTTTGTCCCGGGCTCGATTCCGTGCACATTGAAAGTGGTCGACCCCGACCCGCCAAGGGACGGGTCAATGGCAAAGAGCGGCCCGACCTGGTTGTTCACACTGGCATAGTTGGTCCGGTTGGCGAGGTTGAATCCTTCCGCTGTGATAACGAGTGTCCGCTTCTCGCCCATCTTGTAACGCCAACTCAAGCGCGCGTCGAAATTGGCGTAGTTCGGACCAAGGCCTGAGTTCCGCGGAGCTCCAATTGGGCGGCCATCGGTGGGGTGATTGTCGCCATTAGTGGGCTCTCCGCTCAACAGATTGAAGGGATGCCCGCTGTTGTAATTGAATATGGGCGCAAATTGGAAGCCGGATAGCGCTCCTCTCCAGGGGCTGTCGAGAACACCCGCAATTACTACCTTGTGCCGTTCATCGAAGTTGGAAAGAGCACGGTCACCGGCCAGGTTCAGGTTGTCCTGCGGGCCGTAGTCGCTGTTGAAGTCCGTGGTTGTGTCGGCCGCCTTGCTGTAGGTGTAATTCGCGATCAAAGAGGTCGTTTTGTTGAACTGCTTCTTGACTTCGATAATTCCTCCCTGATAAAGGGCGGATCCCGCCGAAGTGTACTGGTTATTTTGGACCACAAACGGGCTGTAGAAACAGTTGAAGGGGCCCTGGACGGGGACGCCACAGGTCTTCGTCGTCTGGTAGAGCGGGTCAAACTGTGCAAAAGCATTCCAGTCCCGGTAGGAGACTGTCTTTCCGTTAGCCAGCGTCGCCGTCACAAACCCTGGGTCCTTCATATTGGTGTCAATCGCGACTGGAAGACGGACTGTGTGGGAGTAGATATAGCTAATGGAGAACGAGAAATTAGGACCTAATTGCCGCTCAATGCCAAACTCGGCTTGCTGAGAATAAGGGCTCTGGTAATTCACCTGATTGCTGAACAATACACTCAGGCCGGGAACCTGGCCACTATTCGTGGGAACAAAAAGGCCGTTCGATGCCGCCGTGAGGTCGCTTGCGGTGATGCACCCATGGCTACCCTGCGGTGGCGTCGTGCAACCAATCACTCCCCCGTTATTCACTCCCCCGCTAAATCCGGGATTTCCTTGAGCAAACAGATTCTGGAAAACGAACTGGGCATTGGAATTCGGCGGGGCGTACGGGCCGAGGAGCGTTGCCACATTGATAGGGTCTATGTAAATCCCCACTTGACGATTGCAAGGACTGGTAGGAGTGCTAGTGCCCGCCACTGTACCCTTGTTGGGCAGTTCGATGCCACAGGTGGCGAGGAGATTGTTAACCTGGCTACCCGGGTAAGCGCTGGCGTAGGGCAATGTGTTCTCGACTGCAGTGTTGTTTTGATTCAGAACTCCCAGTGCCAGATCTACGCCCGGAATAGAGTCATAAATCTGTCCATAGAAGACGCCATATCCCGCGCGGATCACGGTTTTGTGGTCGTTGAAGGGATCCCATGCAAACGATAGGCGGGGAGCAAAGTTGTGCCAGGGAGTGCGTAAGGGGAGATATTGTGTATCAAGTTCATAGCGAATTCCATACGTAAGAGTGAAGTTTTGCTTCAGCGCCCACGTGTCCTGCCAATATGCAGCGGTAAACGGTCTGGCCTTGGAATAGACGGGAGTGCCGAATCCGTCCTCAAAAATAGTCGGATACGCCAATGAAAAAGCCTGTAGGGAACTCAAGTTCGCGCCTGGTGTACTCAGTCCGCAAGCATTAAGTCCAGAAAAAGTTGGGTAAAAACACGGGGACAGAACACCTCCAGTAATTGGGCCCACTTCAAAGCGCCCCGGCATAAAGACGTCGGTCTGCGTGTGATTGCCTCGAATCAATTCCTCGCCGCCGAGCCTCATCGTGTGGTGACCCTTCGTGAGGGTCAGATTGTCGGCAAATTCGTAGCGGCGGAGCATCTCATAGTTGGGAAGGAAGATGTTCGTTCCCAAACTCGCAACTCCAAAAATATCAAGCCCCACTTCGGCGGGTTCGTTGGGAATGACATTGGCGTGATTGTAGCTTCCTTGTGCTCGGACTTCATTCTCAGTGCGTGGACTGAACAAATGGAACCACGAGGCGACCATCGTATGGTTATAGGCGCGGACCGCACTACCCCGCGAGTAGCCGGTCAAGGACTGCACGTCGGGCGACTCCTCCAAGTCGTGTCCGTAGTTGTAGCGCAGAAAAACCTGGTCGTTATCGCTGAGGCGGTGGTCCAAGCGAACTGATGCCAGGTACTGGCGCGTGTTGAATGGAAAGACCCCTCCGTTATTTTCAAGCTGGCTTACGACAAATCCATCGACCAATTGCTGCTGCTGCGAGAAAAAACCAAAGTTAGGGTTGACTGTTAGATAACTCTGAAGTAATTGTGCGCACGAGAACGCCGGAATCATTGGGCCCTGAGAGCCGTCCGGATTGTTTATGCAGGGCACGGACGTACCCGTGCCGAGGTTGTAAAGAGTCTGAAGGATCAATTGCTGCCCAGATCTGGGATCACTTGTCGCAAAACTGTTCGTGCCCTCTATGGTGGGACCGGCGAAGATGGAACTGTCCGTCAGCAGGGGAACAGAATTCTGCGAATTCTGTCGCAAGCCTTCGAAAGAAGCAAAGAGGAACGTCTTGTTCTTCGTGATTGGGAAGCCGATGGCGCCGCCATACTGCTGTCGACTGAGAGAGTTCTTGATGGGACGTCCTGTCGAATCGGTGTTGAAATTGGAATAGCTCGGGTCGGGCTTCAGGGCCGAACTAAAGGCGAATGGGTCGCGCGCATCCATGGCACCATTGCGGAAAAAGCCGAAGGCGCTGCCGTGCATATTATCGGTACCGGACTTGGACACAATGTTAATCGTGGCGCCGCTCGCTCCGCCCATATCTGCGCCATAGTTGCTGCGGTTGATCTGGAATTCCTGGACGGCATCCTGGCCCAGGGTCAGCCGCACACCACCTTCATCGTCGTTTGCTTCGCCGCCGTCCACGGTCACGCTGTTGCCTCGGCCGTTGCTGCCATAGAAGGAGAGTCCGCTGCTGCTGAATTGTTTAACACGATAGTTCGTGTCATCAGCCATCCTGGTGGAATTGGAAACGCCGGGCGCGAGCAAGGAAAAAGTCAGGTAATCCCGGCGATCAATCGGCAGATCCTGGATCAAGACTTCGGTCAGAGTATTCGACTGGCTGGACTTTTCGGTATCCACCGTCGGCGTCTCCGCCGATACTTCGATGGTTTCCTTTACGGAGGCAACGTTCAGCCGGAAATCCAGAATCGCGGTTTGTCCGACGGTAACGACCAAGCCTTCTTTGATCTCCGTTCCAAAGCCGGGAAGTTCGACCTTGACGTCGTAGATCCCCGGCGGCAATCCCGTTAGCAGGTATCCGCCATCGCTGTTGGTGACCGAACTGCGCCGAATCCCTTTCTCGGCATCCTCCGCGATCACACTTGCTTTCGGCAAAACGCCGCCCGAGGTGTCACTGACCGTCCCTTTTATGCCGGAGGCTGTGCCCGCGCCTTGCGCGTGCGCTGCGTTCGGTAGTCCTAACAGCACGAGGACGCATCCCAGACCCAGAGCAGTTGAGCGGATCAATCCCCTTGCGTTTGTTGTGAACATTATTCCCCCAATTTCTTTGACACTAATACGCTTGCCGTCCACTCTCGTGACACATACATCGTCGAATCGAAGCCCAGGCTATCGGCGCGAGCCAAGAAGAGAGTGCACGCTCACTTCAGTTTCAAGAGAACGATTGCTCATTAACTGGCGTGACGCGAAAGGTCCGCACAGACCGACTCGTATGCCAACCGCGTTACCAGGAGCAACCGAGAGCATCGTCCGGGAGAAATCTCAAGACGTCCGCATCAGCACAGCGGCGCTGGTTTGAGGGGACTCTTTCCTTCGCCGCCACGGAAGCTTGCGGACAGTGACCGTTGATCCGGCGCGAGTGCCCGCGTTCCACCGTTTGTCAGGCCGCCCCATCCTTCGCAAAACAACACGCGAAGGAGGGGCACCCACCTGTGTGGCTGCTGGGCGGCGGAAGGTTGGGCACCCTGCAGGGCCAGTCACCTACTGCAAGAAATAACCCGAGACGTTATCGCCGGTGTTAGTTACGATCCACAGGGCTTCTTTACCAGCGTCTACGACGACCGTATCGACGTTAAATGACTGTCCCAACGCGGTGACCGTAAGGACCCCGCTGCCCGTACAGTTAGTGCTGATTGAAGAAGTGCCAGTAGCTGGGACAACGAAGTTGCCCGCCCCCCCGAGGTCAAGGGTCACTGTGGGAGCGGAGGCAAACGTTGCTCCCGTCTTGTCAAACTTGATTTCTCCGGTACCGCTGACAAGGCCACCGACTGCCGGAATGGTGCCGTATGAATAAAGAGAGAACAGCTTGCTCTTGAAAGTTGCATTACTGCACGTGTGTGTCGTGCCCGGGATGACTCCCTGCGCGACCATAAAACCGGCCTGCGTGTAACCGGTGTCGATTCGCGTTATACTGCCGCCCTTGTTGGTGTTGTTGATCGCGAAATCGTAGGTCTGGGTCGACGGAGAGGTGACGGTCAGGGTGCCCTGGCAATCAGATGCCGGCGTGCCCATGGCCCACGTGCCCGAGATCGTCGTGGGACCGGTGATCGCGCCGGCTACGCTTTCCCACTGGATGCCGGTGAAGGTGCCCGAAACGAAGGTGACCTGCATGAGGATGTTTGTCAGACCGCCGGGGCCTGAGCCATAGGACTCAATTCCCCACACGCCCGGCGCGGTGGTGAGAGTAGTCGCGGTACAAGCGGCGAAGCTAGCCGTGCCAGCTCCGATCACGATAATCAACATTAAGACAGCGAACTGGGTAGTTTTCTTCACGAGATCCTCCGAAGTTGGTCTTGAGTTTCTGGTTTTCGCGCAGACTGCGCGTCTATCGCACGAAGACGTGCGGCGAATTATCTTTGTCGATAAGTGTGTTTGTCAAGTACAAACATCACGCTTGAGTGTGATGTGATTTCTCTCAGATCCCCGAGTGGATGCCGATTCTCGGCGATTTCCATGGAACTCATTGCGACCATCACCAACTTGTGGTTGCCTTTTGGCATCTGAAAGTGGACATGGACATACCAGTACCGCGCGGTTGTTTCAGACTGCCCAAAGGTTATCTGATGATTATCTGTTGCCGATTTGTCCTATTGGCTCTTCTCGCAATTTGGTGCGCGGAGACTCCAGCATCTGGGCAGGCTGCGAACAGCCGTCAAAATTCGGAGGTCATAGTCGTCGATGCTTCCGCACCGACACATGAGTTCCCGCATTTTTGGGAAAAGATGTTCGGGTCTGGGCGCGCGATCTTGACTTTACGTGAAGGCTACCGTGAGGACTTGCGCGCCGTGAAGATGGTCACGAACTTTGAGTATGTCCGTTTTCACGCTATCTTTCATGACGAGATTGGACTGTATCGCGAAGATGCGCAGGGCCATCCCGTCTACAACTTTTCCTACATCGATCAAATCTACGATGGGTTGCTCGCCAACGGTGTTCGTCCGTTCATTGAAATTGGCTTCATGCCCCGAGAGTTGGCGTCTGATAAGAACGCGCTCCACTCCTTTTGGTACAAGCCAAACGTCTCTCCGCCCAAAAGTTACACAAAGTGGGACGAAATGATTCGCCAGTTCGCACAACATATGGTCGATCGTTATGGGATCAATGAGGTTTCCGAATGGTATTTCGAGGTTTGGAACGAGCCCAACCTCGACTTTTGGGCGGGCGATCCTAAACAGCCTACCTACTTTGAGCTCTACGACCATACCGCCCGAGCAATCAAGGGAGTGAATGGCCGCTTGCGGGTAGGTGGTCCGGCGACGGCTCAAGCTGCCTGGGCAGATGCCTTTATCCGATATTGTGCAGAGAACGCGGTGCCGGTGGATTTTGTCTCGACTCATGTCTATGGCAATGATGCGTCCAGAGATGTTTTCGGGACAGACGAAAAGATTTCGCGCGATGAAATGGTGTGCCGGGCAGTGAAGAAGGTCCACGAGCAGATATTGGCATCTACTATGCCTAGACTGCCGCTGGTGTGGAGCGAATTTAATGCCAGCTACATGAATGAACCATCAGTGACCGACGCCGCCTATATGGGGCCGTGGCTCGCCGACACAATCCGACGGTGTGATGGATTGGTGCAAATGATGTCGTATTGGACATTTTCCGATGTCTTTGAGGAGCAGGGAGTGGTAAGGCAACCTTTCTATGGAGGTTACGGATTGATTGCGGAAGGCGGTATCCCCAAGCCGGCATTTGGCGCGTTTGCGCTGTTGCACAGACTGGGCGACGAGCGGATCGAGGTCGACTCCAGCTTCGTCCTGGCGACGCGGAGAAAGGGCGGAACACGTGTTGTCGCCGTTTGGAATTATGCCCCGCCAAACCAAAGTGCCGACACGAAAACAGTCACTCTGCAATTCAAGGGAGGCGGGATGGCCAGGAGAGCGGCAATTTGGCGGGTAGATGAGAAACACGGAGATGCGCATGCCGCCTACGAAGCGATGGGATCGCCGCCCGATCCGACCGTGGCGCAGATCGTGGCTTTGCGGAAAGCGGCCCAAGTCCCGTCGGTCGAGCGCCGTAAGTTGCATAATGGGGAACTGACGATAACCATCCCAGCCCATGGCTTGGCGCTAATCGAGGTCAATTAGAGCCCTGAGGTTTTACGCGGCGTTAACGTGGACCGGTTTTTCCTGCAGCAGGAGTTCAGTGGCCTGAACGCGGCGATCTGCATGGAACCAGCGTTGGACGACATTATCGCGGAGGAAATTGCCCAGCGCGAGCAGGCTCATGCCCTGGTGGTGAGCCATCCAGGCAGTGGCGAGCTCGAACTTTGGACCGAGAAACCTGCGGTTCGCAGAATAGTCCGCAGCCTCATAGAATCCATATCGGCCGAACCATCCCAAGTCATCCATCCGATGCAGATTGCTCAGCGCGGCTTTGCGATCGACACTAAGCGCCAGGAAAGTGGAGTAGGGAGAGACGACAAGTACGTCCGGACCGTTTCCTTTTAGGGCGAGGCTGGGCACGCCGAATGCCTCGTAATGGTAGTCCCCTGCGTCATTTCGCCTGGAGCATGCCGACTCTGAGATTCCCCATGGAACGCCACGGTGAGTGGCATAGGCTTGTTGAGTGCGTACGGCCGCAACGACTGCGCGGTCGAGCAAGGTATTGGGATAGCTTCGCATCCAGATTGAAGGCATGAGATATTCGAACATGGTCCCGGTCCATGAGAGCAAGACAAAACGTCCATTCTCGCTCATGTAAGGCCGGCTCAGCCGGAACCATGATTCCTGCGGGATGTCTTCTTTGGCAATAGCAACGAAAATTGCCGTACGCGGTTCTGTGGCAAGTAAGTCATAAGAATAAGGCAGTAATTCCTCAGTCTGCGCATCGAATCCCACCGACATGAGCTGACGCTTCTTATCGAGCAGGAATTCAAAGTCAATGGTGTTAGCCAGGCTGCGAGCCTGGTCAGCGTTTGAGTGCAAACGCTCGATGAGACGGGTAGCATTGCGCCGGGCTTCGTGAAGCTCGGTTGAGAGGCGGTCGCCATTGAAGCCGTCCCCGTTTCGCACAGATCGAAGCGCACGATCAGGACGAGTGAGCAATTCTGAAAGCAAGTCAGGCAGTTGCTGCAGAGGTACATCGTCATTGAAGGCTCGAGAACCCACCAGTTCCGTGCACAACGGCGCAAGTTCCGGAAGCCGCCAAGGCATATATGCCAGAGCCATCTCGCGAATGCGTTTCACTCTTAAACGAGCTTGTTCCCGGAACCATGAAACGTCAGCCGAGGCTTCTGCGTCTTTTGCCTGCCCCCGTTCGTCGTCCAGAATCCCTTCGGGAAAGGCCAGGACAAAAGCTAGCCAACCGTCGCTTTGGAGAGCCGCTTCACATCGTGCCAAGGAGCTTTTCTTGAGAACCCTAAGGCCGGCAAGGATCCGAAGATGATCGAGCAAGCCATCGGCCAGATGCCTGGAAAGCAAGGGGCGCCGCAGACGATCGAGGCATCCTTGCTCTAACGTCCAGAGAGAAGCGACCAGGTTGCCGCTATCGACCGAAGAAATGAAAAGCGGCCGCTTCGGCTCGAGGGTGCGAGTGTCATACCAGTTCAGCAAATGCCCACGGTATTTGGGGAGGTGGGCGATGGTATCGAGCGTCTTCTCAGTGAGAGCCGCCAGCTCCGGTACCGTAAGATAGCCGAGTTCATTCGCTACCTGTCGGGCATTCAGGAGAAGGCCGACATTTGTGGGAGAAACACTGGGATTCATCTTTCGAGGTTTGTCCTGAACATTGTCGGGCACCAGCCAATGGTGCTCCGGGGAAGAAAACTCAGCGAAGTATCGCCAGATATGCAAAGCGGACCTGCGTAGAAACAATGAATCGCGGTGGGTGAGTTCCGGCGGGAGTTCGATCGGACAGGTGTTCAGCCAAACAGCGAGGCGCGTGCTAAACGCCCAAAGCACAAGGATCGGAATCGCAACGAGCATCGAGCGGGGTCGCGTCAACCAGATCGTCAGTCCGAGAGTAACTGCCAGAAGAGGCACCCAATCGAGATAGCGATCAAAAGAGTTTTGACGGTCTCCAATTTCCGCCTCGGCAGCCGTTTCCCATTCGAGGAGCCGCTCACGGGTAACGACCGAGCGGACGAGTGCGCGTAACACGGCATCAAGAGACAACAGTGCCTGGTGGGCCAAGAGTGTCAAAGAGAGCAAGACCGTAAAGATTGCGTCGACCAGCACACGCAGAGAATCGCGGGACGCTTGCAGCCGACGACCGAAGACCGCGCGGACTATACCAAATGCAAATTCGACCCATGCTGGAACAAAGAGAATGAAGATCGTGGCTATCGTCCATTTGACGGGGTGACCCGTTGCAAACCAACCGAACAGCAGCAGAGCGAATGTAGCTGGCTCGACTAAGCTGCGGCGCAGATTATCCAGGATCTTCCAGCGCGAAACCAATGAGATCGGATTCGGAACGAGGGCGCCGGACTCATCCGGAACGCGGTCGGTCAACCATTGCACGATTTGCCAATCACCGCGAAGCCAGCGATGTTTGCGCCGGTTGTAGGCACTGTAATGAGAGGGATAGTCCTCGATCACGATGACATCGGTGGCCAGTCCAGCGCGGGCGTAGGCGCCTTCGATCAGGTCGTGGCTCAATAAATTGTTGCGAGGAAACCGATGGTCCAATACCCTCAGCACGGTGTCGACTTCGTAGATGCCTTTGCCGGCAAATGTACCTTCTCCGTAGAGATCCTGATAGGCGTCTGAGACAGCGCGGGTGTATGGATCCAGTCCGGTTTCGCCGGCAAACAAAGCGGCAAGACGCGAGCGCGAGGTGCATTGCACGCTGACTCCGACCCGGGGCTGCAAAATGCCGTATCCCTCTACCACGATGTTGTTAACTGGGTCGACAATTGCCTGATTCAGAGGATGAGCGAGAGCTCCCACCATCCGCAGCGCCGATCCACGGGGAAGTTCCGTGTCGGAATCCAACGTGATTACAAAACGAACTTTTGGAAGAACTGAGAGATCGCCCACCTTTACCGGAAACCTGTCGTACCGAGCGCGCAAGAACTGATTGAGATCATGCAACTTCCCGCGCTTACGTTCCCAGCCCATCCATCTCTTCTCGCGCGGATTGTAGACACGGTGACGGTGCAGAAGAAAGAAGGAGCCTTCATTCCACGTTGAATAGCGCGCGTTAAGATCTTGGATCAGTTTTGAGCACAGCACTACCAAAGCGCTGTCTTCGGGCGCCGCACGCGGGGCGTCGGGAAGATCGGACAGAAGGGCAAAGCAGATGTTGCGGTCGTGGTTGCCAAGAAAGCGCACCTCCAGCTTTTCCACGAGGGAACGAACCTGTGTTTCATTGAGCAAGAGCGTCGGAACCGCCACCAAAGTGACGCAATCGTCAGGGATGCCTTTCGAGAGATCAAGCTTGGGAAGGCTAGTTGCTGGCAGCAAGTTGGTAATCAGATAATTCATCAACTGAACTGCTGCCTGGGAGCCTGGTAATAGAAGAAAGGCCATCGACAGCACGGTGGCCACCAGTGGAGTGGTGACTGAAGTCAGGAACCACACAGCGCCGGTGATGATAGTAAAAGTCAGAGTCGCGATTCCGAAGAGAAGGCACTCGTCAGGATGACGCCGCACAAATGCTTGCAGGCGCTCACTAAAATTGGGATGAAAACCAACCCGTTGGCACAGCAGGGTTATTCCGTCTCCTACGAGGTAGTGCCCGATGTGAGATTCCCGCAATCTGACTCGCTCATCGCTATACTCCTGGCGGTAAGCCTGTTGCGCCAGAGCTAACGCCGTTTCGGCTACTTGCAGCTCCGACTTATCGGAGCGCCGGGCAATCCTCGCCACCGCTTCCCGATAAACATTGCGGCTTTCCACATCCATCGAGGCATAGGTTCGGACTGGATCCTGAGACAGCACCCTGTCGAAAGGTACCAGTGTTTCCAGCAAGTCCATCCAGGAAGCCTGTGTCACACTTCGGAAGGCACGGATGCAGGTAGTGATGCGTCTACCGGATTGTGAAACTGGATCTTGGACCAGCTCGGCACCCCGGACGGCGATCTGCTCCAGCAAGACAAGCTTCAAAGCCGGTACAAGCGCACCAATTTCACGAAACTCAAGGGCTGAAGTTTCCTCGAAAGCAAGACAGAATGCAGCGAATTCGGTGTCGCGAAAGGTATCAGCGGTTTCGTTGAAGAACGCCTTAGCAATAGCTAGAACTCGAGGAACGATTTCATCGTTCAGGGAAACAAGGGGAAGATGGATAAGGGGTGCAAGTTCGCTTGCAACAAGGCGAGCCGACGACGAAAGCTGCTGCGAATTATCGCGCAGCCAAAGCAAATCTTCTGACTCCGATGTTCCCGCAAGAGCCGCCTCCGCGGTCTTCAACACGACCTCGAGTTGGGTCACGAGGATTCGGGACCGCTTCGCGAACACATCGGACGAGTGGAGTTCGGGGAGCCAAATCAACTTAGCTGCAAACTGGCGCGCAGCACTTCGCATCCTCTCAAGGTCTTTGACATGACCGTCCGAGATGGGATCCCGCGACCCACATTTTCCTGGAGTGCTCTCAGTATGAATAGCGGGCACAGTCTTCATGAACCCATAACTCCTTTATTTACTCCGTTCATCCTTCGACAAGACGGCATCAGCGATAGCTCGCTGCTTGCAACTCGAACATTTCCGCATAACGGCCACCGAGATGCGTTAGCATTTCATGATCGCCTTCTTCGGTAATACTTCCTTTCTCGAGCACCACGATCCGATCCGCCATGCGAACGGTTGAGAAGCGGTGCGAAATAAACAGCGCTATTTTTCCAGCGGTCAACTCCGCAAAACGCTGAAACACCTGATATTCGCTGGGTGCGTCGAGGGCAGCTGTAGGTTCGTCGAGAATCAGAACCTGGGCTTCTCGCATATAGGCCCGCGCCAGAGCGATTTTTTGCCACTCTCCGCCTGATAGGTCGGAGCCGCCTTCGAAACGCCGTCCCAGCATTTGTTCGTACCCGGCAGCCAGTCTCGCCACAACATCATTCGCCAAACTCTTTCTGGCAGCCGCACGAAGGAGGGGTAGATCGTCAATGTGCTCGATGCACCCAACGGCGATGTTCTCGCGCGCGGTCATCTCGTAGCGCATGTAATCCTGAAATATGACGCCGATTTCGCGATAAAGGTCGTCGATTTCGTACTCGCGCAGATCTACGCCGTCCAGCAACACTTTGCCTTCGACGGGATCGTAGAGACGGGTCAGTAGTTTGACAATTGTGGTCTTGCCTTCGCCGTTTTCTCCGATCAATGCTACCCGCTCACCGGGGCGCAGACACAAATTCAGTTCCTTCAGTACCATGCGTTCACTGCCGGGATATCGGAAAGAAACGTTCCTGAATTCAAATCCGTGTCGGATAGGCCGCGGCGCCGGTAGGGCGTTGGGCTTCGATTGAATGCTCGGCCGCATCTCAAAGAAGGCGATGAGATCGGTCAAGAACAATGCCTGATCGGCGATCGTAGATAGGGTAGAAAAGGTCTGCTGCAGGTTCGAACTTGCATCCCGAATCGCATTGGCTAAAAAGGTTAACGTTCCGAAGCTGAATACGCCTGTGACGGTTCTCCAGACGGCGAACACATAAGCGCTGTAGTACCCAGCCATGCCAATGGCCGAAAGAAGCGACCCAGCCCACACTTTTTGGCGCGCAAGGGAAACATCTTCTTCGTAGACTTGAGTCGAAAAGCGCTTGAATCTGGCAGTGAGGAAATCACGCAGTCCAAAAAGCTTCAATTCCTTCGCTGCTTCCTTGCTACCTCCCAAAATGCGCAGGTAGTCGAGTTGCCGGCGAAGTGGAGTCTGGCGGAAATTTTTCACGTATCCCAGAAAAGCAAAGTGAGTCTCGCCCACGAAAGCCGGAGTTACACCGACCACCAGCAAGAAAAGCAGCCAGGGCGAAAACACCATAATCGAAACCGACAAGGTGATGGTCGTGATGACCTGCTGGACCAACCGCCCCAGCGCTTGGATCATGAACAGTCGGTCGGTTGCTTGAACCCGGGCTCGCTCCAGGCGGTCATAAAACACGGGATTCTCGTAAGCCAGGAGGTCAAGACTGGCAGCGTGCTCCATCACTCGCACGCTTACGTGATGCGTATACTTCCCAGCGAGCAGGGCGTCGAGGTAGTCGATGAGCCGGCTTAACACGGCTATCATCACCGCTAATGCGAACTCTGTGGCAACGAGCCACCAAAGGCGGGTTCCAATCGGCTGGCGGGTAGTCAGAATTCGATAGATGGTATCGATGACCAACTTGGATACCCAGAACAGCGCAGGAGGAAGGAGTGCTGCGAGAATGCGTGAGGCGAGCCCGAGAACGACAACGCTTCGCCCGGACTCCCACACAAGCTGCAGGACAGCCGGCACATTTCGGAGAGCGGACATACGTTCGCGCCATCCGCTCCAGAATTCGGTTTCTCCACTCATCGCTGAATCTCAAACACCTCGCGCACGACCTGATAGCTTGCCCCACTCAAAATGATGCAACTAGGGCAAGGCTTAGAGCGGCAGATACGCTCCCTGAAGCCGACCAGTTCAAGGCGATGAAAGAGGGCGCAGCCAAAGCGCCTTTTTGGATGAGAGGATTGGCCGTCCGGTTGTCCTGGAGAGTTTGGGGGCAATTTCACCTGCCCCTAGTATTTCTTCAATCCAGCTCGCTCCATTCCGCGCTTGGCCTCAGCGGTTCGCATGAAGGTGTCCCACACGAAACCTGTGCGTAGATTTTCGGCCATGAGCAAAGTAATTCCTGTGTCGATTCCAATGACATCAGAGTCGTACCAGTTCTTAAGCGGATTGAACGCGTTCGCGAAGCCATACTTGGTCCAGGCGGAGGGATAGTGAGTGCGGATCGTTTTCAAGACCCGCATAGCGGCTGCGGGCAAGAATGGCAAGGACCCCCCAGCGGCGCTCGGAACCACCGTGCCATCGATAGGCCCGGTCGCGGGAGGTCCGCCCCACACCACGTAACCGTGTTCGGAGTCCGATGCTGTGATGCCCCAGAGGTCGTCGCTATAGTCGGGAAACTGTTTTCCCAGTTCAAGGCAAAAACGGCGATGGACTTCAGTGGCGGTTACCGAATTCAAAAAGTAGTCAGCATATCTATCGCGGCGGCCGCGAAAATCAAACCACGCCTGGGAATACTGGTGCACGAACAAGGGAGCGAAGGACCCGATGTAGCGCATGCCGTCATATTCGAAAGTCAAACGCTTCCATGCATTCCAGGTTTCCTGCTTCAGCGGATGATTGGCCGCCCCCATACCGAGCAAGTACATCATCATCAATTCGCTGTAGTAGTCCCATCGCGCAGGTAGAAATCCAACTTCTGGTGTCCACCCGTGAGTGAGCAGAGACGTGTCCTCGGAGAGCCAGGACCAGTCCACGCGGTTAAGGATCAAATCCGCGAGTGTCACGACGGTGGGATCGGCAAAGTGTTCCCGGCAAGTAAGAATTCCGCAGAGCAATATCGCCGTGTCGATCGAAGACACTTCGGAATCGAACATGCGCTCCCCGGTTTCCGGGTTTGCGAAGTGATAGAAGAAGCCGCGATGGTTAGGCAGTTTTTTCCACAGGAAGCGAAGAGTAACGAAGATGCGCTCCAGCGCATCGCTGGTCGAAACGAAGCCCCGCTGCGCTCCAATGCAAAGCGCGGTCAACCCGAAACCGGTCGCGGCAATGCTGGACGCAACAGCCTTGGAGTTTGTGTGAAGATTGCAGCGATCCTTGACCATTCCCGTGTTCGGGCTGCCTTGCTCCCAGAAGAAAAGAAAACTGGCGGCTTCCAGGTCGTTCAGAAACTGATCATCCTCTGCCGAAAGGACCGAAGCCTTTGCGCCGCGGGCTGGAGCTGGAGAGCGGGCCCACGAAGGCAGTAGCACGTCCGTCAAAGTCAGGCCAATACTGGCCCGCAAAATCTGACGCAGCGCCTGCCTTCGCGAGAACGGCCTGGTCTGGAAATGATCCATGCGGGCTCTCTATTCTGATGTCTCTCACCTTCGTGATAACCAACAGCCAAATGGGCCTCAGCTGCGAAGAGTCACTCCTTACGTATGATTCAAGAGGAATTGTAAGGATGCAACGGATGGCTCCTCTTGTTGCCCCGCTTCTGGAACGTTTGCGACGGGAGTGCATCTCATAGGGTGTTGCAAGATGCCCGCCATGACTCGATCTCACAAATTGGAAGCACTCATCGCTCTCGCCGTCGGCCTTCTTCTGGGCATGGGAACACTGGGAATGGTCTGGTGGCAAAGACAAAAGGCTCTCTCCCTCTATGGAGCCGTTCTGGTGGCGAACGCCGACCCTCGTAAGCAGTTGCCCATCATCGATGTCACCGTCTCGGCGGGTGATCTCGGCACTTCCGTGTCCAAAACCGACTCCTCTGGATTGTTCATCCTGAGGCTACGCAAACCGATTCGAAAGGGACACCCAATTGTCCTGCATTTTCAACATCCGCTGTATCGCGCGCTGGATCTCAACGATTTCGTCAGCTCCAGACTTTACATAGCGCGGCTGACTCCTCTTTCATCCAGTGCAGCCGGGGAAGATGGAACACGAGTCAAGGTCGCTAACGTGCGAGTGAGGTACACAGTCAACGCTTTAACCGAAGTCAACGTGGGAAGTGCAGTCAAGACTTTTGAGATTGGAAATAAAGGCAACGTGCCCTGTAAGGCACGAAGTCCCTGTTCGCCCGATGGCAAGTGGAAGGCAGCTACCGGAGAGATTTCGATCGATGCCGGGGAAGGCAACGAGTTCCGAGACATGCGCGCCTCCTGCATTGCAGGACCGTGCCCATTCACGCGGATTGAATCGGACAGACTATCGCACAACAACCGAATTTTGGTGGTGACGGCCCGCGACTGGTCCGATCCGGCGACCTTTCTGGTCGAGGCCGAAGTGTTTCGCTCCATGATGAGCCAAGCTGAGCATTGGTCCTATCCTGTTATCTTCGGCGACGGGCTAACCTTTAGTTTGCCTTCCACTGCAGAAAGCGTGAGCATTATGGCCGACTTGGACGGGCAGACGATAATTTATCCGTTGGGGCCGGCCCTCTTCTTGAGTTGGGCCACGTGCGATGCGGGCGCCAATCCCGACAAGGGACGAGTCTACCGCTGCACGGCTAAGCCTGGATTTGTTTTTCAGTAGGAACACGCCCCGGACACCTTAAACACACTATGTTGGTCATTAGGGCAGCCGACAACAGGCGATGCGGCGCCTTCGCGAGGTTAGAAAAACCGCGCCAGGGGAAACTCTACAAAGAATCCTGTAGATGCGTTACGACGATCGCAACGCAGGACGGTTCGGCTGGGTGCGCCCTTGCAGTGGGAAAATGGCACTCCAAACACATGTTTTGTCGCGGGCGCTACATAGTGAAGGGCGGCAAAGAGTAATTAGGCAAGAACTGTATTTCCAAATCGCGAATCCAGCCACATCATAAGAATGCTGACCGTTTCGTTTTCTGAGGAATCGGTGATTCGACCCCTAAGGAGTTAGGTTCGTGATAGCCCCCTCTACTCATTCTCCAGATTCGGCTTGGAGCGACTGCTATAAGGCCGCTCTTTTCCAGGATGACACTACCCAACTTCCGCCACTCATCACTCGGGCGGAGTCCGAAATCAATGCGCGTGCACGTTTGCTTTTCGAAACCCCCGGCGACAATGTGCGTGAAATAAGAGCGCTCGACAATGCCTTGCACATGCTCAAGATGCTAAGAAGTTGTGCCAAAATACCTCCTGCTTAAAAAGCAGGCGTTGCGTGATCGACAGGCTGCCGGCTCCCATCGAGGACGAATAGTCGTCCGCGAAAGCCCAACGCGGATTTTATCGATCACGCCTTGGGCTTGTTTCGCGTCGTCCTCAGGCATCTCAGTCCCCGTCGGTTCCGGTCGCTTTCGTGGATCGGAATAGGGCCCCTCCGCCCGCGACGTCACCTACCTTGTTCCTTACCTTCCAGACCTTGTCGTGAAGCACCGACCGAACTTCCTCGCCAGAGGCCGGTGCGAACAACATGCCAAGCCCGACACCGAGTCCGACACCTCCGACAAAACCGAGAACTGGTGTGATCCAGTCATTTTGATGACGCAGCGAACGTCGAACATCATCGAACGCGTCTGACCTGCTTTCATACTCCTGTTTGACTGCATGGCCAAGATGCCCTACGCGCTCTTTCATCTGATCGTTGATCGTAGCCCACAACTTTGCATCGGTAAGGAGAAGGCCACATTTCAAGGCAAATCTTGCCCATTGCTTAGCGCTGTTTTGTCTTGCGAAAGTCCTCAAGCGAGCCTCCAAGTGCAACACGAAAATCTGTGTGTTGCAGAAGGTTTCATTTAAAGCGAGGCCGTGTTTCTGTTCCATCCCGCGACTCGTGTATTGGGAGTGGAAGAAGCACGTATAACGTACTGCCGGATTTCTTGTTCAGGCAGAGATCCAGGAGACTTTCCCGAAAGCGCATGATGAAAATACGTCTCGATATCAGTCAAAGCCGGTATTGATAGGAAACCAGGAGGCGCGCAAAATCGTGCCCGAAGATGCGCTTGCGCTCGCCATTCCGACGACAAAACGAAAAACGGGCGTATGCAGAAGGAGTTTCTTAATGTACACAATTCTCTTGGTTGTTTTGATCTTGCTGCTGGTTGGTGCCCTCCCCACTTGGCCTTACAGCACGAGTTGGGGCTACTATCCGAGTGGCGGTCTCGGGCTAATACTCGTGATCGTGGTTGTTCTCTTGCTCATGGGTAGGCTTTGAACAAGCAGGCATGAGGCGCTCTCCCTGAGAGCGCCTCATGTGGCGCTTGTCAAACGTGACCATTCAGCTTGCCTTGCGTTTGGGCATTTCCTCGACGTGAGCATCCGGCACCGTCCATATCGCCACTTGATCCTCAGCGTTCTCTTTTGTAATGCCGTATCTTTCCTGGATCTTACCGACAAGACGGTCACGTTTACCGTCGATCACCTTAAGATCGTCGTCCGTCAGTTTGCCCCATTTCTCCTTCACTGACCCCTTGACCTGATTCCATTTGCCTCCAACTTGGTCCCAGTTCATGATAAAGACCTCCTGACCCCAGTAATATCTCAAGTTAATCGCCGGGAGGTATCCGGTTGGCTGGGTACGATGTTGGATGAGCATCCTGTAGGACTGAGTTCAACGAAGACTCGAAGGGAAGGGAAAACAAAAGCCAGCGCGTGGGAAACCGTCATATCAAAGTAACTGATGACTGACCGAGCGGAGGAGAACGGACTGAAAACACGCTAAAAACAGATGGCGGCCCTCAGAGACAAAACAAACCATTCCCTCGGGCCGCCACAGACCCAATGCTAGTTTCCGGGTGAGTTATGTTGGTGATCGTGTGCCTGGATCGAATACTTTTTGACCGCTGCAAGGAAAGGCGCACTTGACCTTGGCGGGCTCGCTTTACCATTCAAAATATGGGAGAAGGGAATCATGCGGCCGTAGAGAATCCTGGTTTCGTCTTTGTCCTGGGTGATGGCGGCGCCATTCAGGTCGATTCCGGCGAAAATGCCCCGCGATCGTGAGTAAGTCAACACTTCGGCCTTCATTTTCCAGTCCGTGTCGGCCCCAGTATCACGGCCAACAGGTCCGGCGGCAGCGGAAGCGTCGGCTCCAATCTTGAATTTACTCTGGAGAAGGTGCTCCATGCCTTGCTGATTCGTTACGACTAGAACCAGATCAACGGCCTCACCGCCCAGTTGTAACCCCCAACTCCCGCCAGTAATTGTGATAGGAGCGGGGGCGCTCCACCCGTTTTCGTTACGACAGCTCGCAACGCCTTTCCCGTGGCTCCCACCAAAGCCTACAGCGATCTTGATCATTGACGGAATGACCGCCACACATTTGGCATCGCCCATGACCTTATCTGGAATAGCTTTGTCCGGTGTCGCCATGATCTCGTCGAGTACCCTCGTCGAGGCCTCGATTCGTGCATTGATATCAGATTTGTCCTTGTCGCCGTTATCCGCGGCCAAGCACAGGCTTGCGCAGCAGAGAAGCATGACGGCCAAAACTCCGACTGATTGAACAGGATGACGCAATTTCATTGACAGCTCCTTTCGATCAAAATCACGTTTCGATCGATACGTCCGCTTGACGTACCTTGACGCTAGCCCCTTCACTGGGATGGGTCTATCCGGTGGGCGCTGTAGTTCCATCGACGGCCTACTCTAGGTGTTTGCCTGATCTGCAAGGCGATGATCTGGAATGCCTCCACGCGAAAGGAAAGAAACGTGAGGGAGCCGACAAGGCTAAGAAAAAGACTAATGGAAGGGAAAGAAAAACTATGACAGGGTCCGGGACAGTTATCTGCACTACGGAACCTTGTTGGATAAAGTACAGGAGAAGCAGGATTGTCTGATCTTCAGCTTCACCTTATGCTCACAAATAGATCAAATTCCTCGGTACGTTCCCTCTCTACAGGCAGGTGCCGGGAGGCTTTTTAGTAAGCCGTCCGACACCTGCCTCTCGCCAAGGCCCAGAAACTCGCTTCTGAAGGGCGGGACGCGGACTTGGCTTTCTCATCAAGAGCAGGAGTGTCGACGGCATTTTGCCGTCACTTGCTTTCATTCGAAGCGTACTGCGCAACGTGCACGATGTTATTGCGTACAGCGTAGAGAACCAGGTCGCTCACCGAGTGCAGTTCCAGCTTGCGCATGATGTTCGATCGATGCGTCTCCGCTGTCTTTACGCTCAACCCCAGCAC
>Ga0335080_10001937_pt1 | contig 20597 bp, 19 predicted proteins | sample Lox_Sample_34_FD_206720 | JGI IMG/M metagenome (GOLD analysis project Ga0335080, IMG submission 206720) | Soil microbial communities from Loxahatchee National Wildlife Refuge, Florida, United States - Lox_Sample_3.4 | ecosystem: Environmental > Terrestrial > Soil > Wetlands | place: USA...
CGGGCGGCCGGAGGCGCGCGCCGCGCGGCGCAGGAACCCCCGGGCGAGCGGGAGGATGTCCTCGCGGCGCTCCGAGAGGCGCGGCAGGCGGATCGAGACGACGTCGATCCGATAGAAGAAGTCGTCGCGGAAGAGACCCTGGGCGACGAGGGCCGACAGATCGCGGCGCGACGAGACGATGAGCCGCGCAGCGAAGGGATGCGTCGCGACGCCGCCGAGGCGGCGGAACGTTCGTTCCTGGAGCACGCGCAGGAACTTGGCCTGCGCCGCGGGAGAGAGGGAGGAGACTTCGTCGAGATAGGCCGTGCCTTCGGCCGCCACCTCGAGCAGGCCGGGCTTGGCGGCCACGGCGCCGGTGAACGCGCCGCGCTCGTGCCCGAAGAGCTCGCTCTCGAACAGGTCGTCGGAGAGATTCGCCGCGTCGATGCGCACGAACGGCCGGCCGCGCCGATGCGAAGCGTCGTGGATCGCGCGCGCGAGGCGGTCCTTCCCGGTGCCACTCTCGCCGTGGATCAGGACGGTGGACGGGAGGTCCACGGCGCGTCCGAGCGCCTCGATCTCCAGGCCCAGCTCGCGCTGCCGCGTCCGAAAGAGGGACGCGAGCGTCGACGCAGAGGCCGCGGCGGCTTCGGAGTTCGCCGTGTCGCCCGGTTCGGCCCCGGACGGATCAGAAGGCGGCGAAGCGACCCGTCTCATTCTCGGCGTCGCCCCAGAGCCGCTCGAGCGCGTAGAAGCGCCGCGCCTCTTCCTGGAAGATGTGGAACACGACGTCGCCGTAGTCCATGAGGATCCAGTGCGCCCGCTCGAGGCCTTCGGTCGAGGACGGGGCGCCGAGCTTCTCGACGATGGCGTCGGCGATCGCGCGGGCCTGGCGGTCGGAGCCGGCCGTCGAGAGCACGAAGTAGTCGGCCATCGTCGTCAGTTCGGTCAGATTGAAGACGAGGATCGCGGCGGCCTTGCGGTCCAGGGCGGCGGTGAGACCCTCTCGAACCTTTTCCTTCGCGGAGAGCTCGGCCATCAGCGCCGCGTCACCCCGGATCCGTACAGGCCCTGCTTCGTGATGTACTCCGCGACCGGCCCCGGAACCCTTCCCGCGACTCCGACGCCGCGCTCCAGGTCTCTCCGGAGTTCCGTCGCGGAAATTTTAACCGAACCGGCGTCGAAAACCTCCAGGCGATTCGCGAGGCCGGGGACGGGAGGCACTTTCAGGCCGGGTCCCGCGAACGGCTCCCGCAAAAAGGCCGCCACGCGCGCGAGCCGCACGATCTCCTCCGGCTCCCGCCAGCGGTCGAAGCCGGCGAGCGCGTCGGTGCCGAGCAGCAGCCAGAGCTCGTCGCCCGGGTTCTCGCGGGACAGCGCGCGGAGCGTGTCCACCGTGTACGAGGGCGGCTCGCGGTCGAGCTCTCCCAGCCAGATGGGCCAGTCGGGCCGGCCGGCGAGCCCGAGGGCGAGCATCGCGACACGATGGCGGGTGTCCGTCGCCGGCAGCGTCTTGAGCGGAGAGACGCGCGCCGGCACGTAGATCACGCGCCGCAGCCCGAACTTCGAGGCCGCCGCCTCGACCGTCGTGAGGTGGCCGAAGTGAACCGGGTCGAACGTACCGCCGAAGACGCCGAGGCGCATCGTCAGAATCTACCCCGGCCCGTTCGCCGTTTCGGCCGGTGCCCGGGCGACCGCGTGGAAGAGAAAGCCCACCAGCTCCCGCAGCCCCGTGTGCGCGACAGCGGAGATCGCGAAGAACGGCAGGCCGCGGCGCTCCGCCGCCTCCCGGATGGACTCGACGCGCTGCGGGTCCGAGACGGCGTCGCACTTCGACGCCACGAGCACCCGCGGCCGCGACGCGACCTCGGGCGAGAAGGCGCCGAGCTCAGCCTCGATCACCGCCACGTCGCGCTCGGCGTCACCGGCCGAGGAGGCGTCGACGAGATGACAGAGCACGCGGCAGCGCTCGACGTGCTTGAGGAACCGCAGGCCGAGTCCCGCGCCGCGGTGCGCGCCCTCGATGAGCCCCGGGATGTCCGCGACGACGAGCGAGCGATGGCCGTCCCCCTCGACGACGCCGAGATGCGGCACGAGCGTCGTGAACGGATAGTCCGCGATCTTGGGTCGCGCTGCCGAGATCGCGGAGATGAGCGTGGACTTGCCCGCGTTCGGAAAGCCGACGATCGCGACGTCGGCGAGGAGCTTCAGCTCGATCTCGAGGCGGCGCTCGACGCCCGGCTGGCCCTTGCGCGCGAAGCGCGGCGCCTGGCGCGTGGGCGTCGCGAAGTGCTGATTGCCCCAGCCGCCGTTGCCGCCGGCCGCGAGCTGGACGCGCTCGTCGGGCCGAACGAGGTCCGCGAGCACTTCGCCCGAATCGGCGTCGGTCACGACGGACCCGAGGGGCAGGGGGACCGTCACGTCGTCCCCCGAGGCGCCATGGCGGTTCGAACCCATCCCGTGCTCGCCGCGCCCCCCGCGATAGAAGGTCTGGTGCCGCAGGTGCGCCAGCGTATTGAACGACGCGTCGGCCTTCGCCCAGACGGAGCCGCCGTCGCCGCCGTCGCCGCCCGAGGGCCCGCCGCGCGCGACGAACTTCTCGCGCCGGAAGGCGACGCAGCCGTTGCCGCCGTCGCCGCCCTTGACGCGAATCTCCGCGGAGTCGATGAACACGGAGCTATCAGCTGTCGGCTGTCAGCTGTCAGCCGGACGCCTCATTCAGCCCTCTGGCTGAGAGCTGGGAGCTGAAAGCTGACGGCTACTCCGAGGGCTCGATCGAGATCGTGCGGCCCATTCGGCCGCGGTCGTGGAAATGGACGATGCCCGTCACCTTGGCGAAGAGCGTGTCGTCCTTGCCGCGTCCGACGTTCGGGCCCGGGAAGAACTTCGTGCCGCGCTGGCGGACGAGGATCGACCCGCCCGAGACGACCTGCCCGCCGAACCGCTTCACCCCGAGGCGCTGCGAGTTTGAGTCGCGGCCGTTGCGGGAAGAGCCCTGTCCTTTTTTGTGTGCCATGGCGTCGGCCTACCCTTCGATGCCGTCGATGCGAATCTCGACGAGGTTCTGGCGATGTCCCTTGGTGCGCCGGAACTGCTTGGTCCGCTTCTTCTTGAAGACGAGCACTTTGCGGGTCTTGACCTCGGAGAGAACGGTCGCCTGGACCTTCACGCCCGCGACGCCCTTGCTTCCGGTCTTCACGCCGGCATCCCCCGAAACGAGCACGACGTCGGAAAGCTCGATCTTGTCTCCCTTGGCGGACTTCTTCCTGGACGTCCGCTCGATGCGCACGACGTCGCCCGGAGCGACCCGAATCTGTTTACCTCCCGCGCGGAGGATGGCGTACATGGACCCTCCCTCGGACAGAACGGCGAATCATAAGGGTTTGAGGTGGAAAGTCAAGCAGAGTCGACCGGCGCCTCCGCTTGCTCGGGGATCTGCGGGGGCGGCTTCTCTCGAAGCTGAGAGATGAATCTCCCACAATCGCGCCGCCCCCGCACCGGCTCGCGGCTCGCCCAAAGGGGCTCGACCGCTCGCCTGATCCCCTCGCTGCGCTCCGGCTCCCGCAGCGCGAGTCGGTTCGCTCGTTCCCTCGCGAACCTTGGTCGCGCTGCGAACGACTCTTTTCAGCCGGCTGGTAGAGGCGCTCGCGGCGCGAGGAGTCTCCCGAGGTCATCGAGGGAGGAGCCTCGCGCCGCGGGAGCGAAGGCGAAGCCGCTGCGTGAGCGCGGATCACGCCTCAGACGAGGTTGCGGGAAGCGGACTCGCGCGAACGCAGGATCCCGAGCAAGCTGGAGCGACGGCTCAGTCCTTCGTGATCGTGTTGGGCAGCTCGTCGTGCCCGGGTCCCTCGGGCGGGAAGTGGCGGGCCAGCACCTCGCCGACGCGCTGGATGCCCTTGACCGTCCCCTCGGTGAAGGCGCCGCGGCGGAAGTGCTCCTCCATGGCGGCGGCGACCTCCTTCCAGAAGTCGTCTCCGCACCGGGCGTGAATCCCGATGTCGCCCAGGATCCGGAACTGCCGCATCCGCGGCGCGATGTAGATGAGGACGCCGTTGCGCCGTTCCGTGCGAGTCATCCCCAGGCGTTCGAAGCGCCGCACCGCGCGCGCCTCGAGATCGTCGGGCTTCTGGCGCGTGATGTGGACGCGGATCTGGCCCGTGGACGCGCGCTCCGCCTCGGCGATCGCGGCCACGATGCGCTCCGGGTCGAACCGGAAGAAGTGGCGCGCCACGGCCTACCAGCTCCCCGAGGCGCCGCCGCCACCGAAGCCGCCGCCGCCGCCCGAGAAACCGCCTCCGCCGCCCGACCAGCCGCCGCCTCCCCCACCGCCGAAGATCATCGGGAATCCGCCGCCGCCCGACCACCAGCCCGACCCGGTGTGCGTGCGGAAGGCGCGGCTTCTCCGGATGAACCATGGGATCACGACGAAGATGCCGAAGATGATGAGCCACGGCAGGCAAGAGGCCATCTGTCCGCCGCCGCCGCCGCGGTCGGCGTTCGTCCGGCCCGTCCCCTTGTACTCGCCCTTCCCGGCCGCCATCAGCGCCTCGGCGCCCGCCGTCACGCCGCCCGCGAAGTCTCCCTGGCGAAACCGCGGCACGATGGCGTCGTCGATGATGCGCCGGGCGATGGCGTCCGGAATCGCGCCTTCGAGACCGTAGCCCACCTCGATGCGGACCTTCCGATCTTCGGTGAAGACGAACAGGATCGCGCCGTTGTCCGTCTTCTTCTGCCCCGCGCCCCACTTCTGCGCGGCGCGGACCGTGAAATCCTCGAGCGTAAAACCCTCGGGAACGCGCTTGTCGATCCAGACGAGGATCTGGTTCGACGTGTCCCGCTCGTACTGGGCGAGCTTTTCGTTGAGACGCTCGGGCTCGCCCGATCCGAGGACGCCGGCGCGGTCCGTGACGTAACGGGCCGGCTTCGCCGGGATCTGCTCGTCGTAGCGGTCGGCACGAAGGACGGGCGCGCAGGCCGACAGGACGAGGAAGGCGGCGATCCCCCTCCCCGCCCGGCCTGCGGCGCGTCTCACGGCGTCCGTCCGCGTCACCCCGTGCCGAGCCTCAGTTCGCCGGGGCCGCCGTCGGCGCCGGCTGGCCGAAGTTGAAATTCACCTTGGGCGCCTGCTCCGATCCGGCCACCGCCTTGAAGTAAGGCTTCTCCTTGAACCCGAGCATCCGCGCCACGAAGTTCGTCGGGAACTTCATGATCGCGGTGTTGTACGTCTGCGCCGAGTCGTTGAAGCGCCCGCGGGCCACTGCGATCCGGTTCTCGGTGCCCTCGAGCTGGGCCTGCAGGTCCCGGAAGCTCGCGTTGGCTTTGAGCTCCGGATAGTTCTCGGAGACGACCAACAGCCGCTGCAGCGCCGCGCCGAGCTGATCCTGTGCCGCCTGGAACTTCGCGAGCTCGGCCGGGTCCGTGGGGGCTTTCCCGGGGTTGACGGTTGCGCGGCCGACGGAGGCGCGCGCGTTGGTGACCGCGGTCAGCGTCTCCTTCTCGAAGCTCGCCGCACCCTGGACGGTCTGGACGAGATTGGGGACGAGGTCCGCCCGGCGCTGGTACTGGTTCTCCACCTCGGCCCACTGCTTGTCGACGTCCTGTCCCAGCGTGACGAGGCGGTTGTTCGTCGAGGCGAACGTGAGGCCGACGATCACGACGAGCCCGATGAGAAGCACAAGACACCCGAGCCCGAGCTTGCCCATGGCCACTCCTTCCCTTTTCCGCCGATCGAAATCGCGCGCGATTCTACCGAATCTCGCCGCCCGTCACTCGTTCCCGCCGCCCAGGCGCTCCAGCACGCGGGCCGGCAGATAGGCGCGCAGCTCGCCCGTCCCCGTTCCGTCCCACGTGACGCGAGCCGCGGCCGCTTTCTTGAGCGGAATCGTGAGCAGCGGCCGTCCCGCCAGGAGCCGGCCCAGGAGCGCTCCCAGATGGGGCTCGTGGCCGACCAGCAGGACGCCGCCCGCCTTCTCGGCGCGGAGCTCGTCCAGGATCTCCTGGGGGTCGCGCCCGGGCTCGAGGGCGCGGGTCTCCCGGAGGTGCCGGTCGAGGTCGAGAGCGCGCGCCGCCGGCTCCGCCGTCTGCCGCGCCCGGCGATACGGGGACGTCAGAACGAGCTCGACCGCCGGCTCGAGCGCGGCGAGGCCACGGGCCACCGCGCGCGCCCGCTTCTCCCCGTCCGCCGTCAGGGCCCGGTCGGCGTCCTTCCCCGAATCCGAGGACTCCTCCGCCGCGGCGTGTCGCAACAACCAGACCTCCATGCCGGCAGTCTAACGTCTACCGCCCCCGCCGCGTCCACGGATATCATCCGTGCGAGATGCCCCTTTCCACCGGCGAGCTCGTCGGTCACTTTCAGATCGTGTCGCCCATCGGAAAAGGCGGGATGGGCGAGATCTATCGCGCGCGCGACACGCGCCTGAACCGTGAAGTCGCCGTGAAGATGCTGCCCGAGGGCGTCAACGACGACGACAGCCTGCGGCGATTCGACCGCGAGACGAAAGCGGTCGCATCGCTCAACCATCCGAACATCCTCGCCATCCACGACACGGGACTCCATCGCGACGTGCCCTACGCGGTCACCGAGCTCCTCCAGGGCGAGACGCTCGCCGAACGGCTGCGCTCCGGCCCGCTCGCGCCGCCCCGCGCGACGGAGATCGCCTGCCAGATCGCCGACGGCCTGGCGGCCGCCCACGCGATGAGCGTGATCCACCGCGACATCAAGCCCGAGAACATCTTCCTGACCAACGACGGACGCGCGAAGATTCTCGACTTCGGCATCGCGCGCATCGAGAATCCGGCCGTCCACGGCGGCCGGATCACCCAGCCCTCGAGCGGCACGAGCTCGGCCTTCGTGATGGGAACCGCCGGCTACATCTCGCCCGAGCAGGTGCGCGGCAAGCGCGCCGACGGCCGCAGCGACATCTTCGCGCTCGGCGCGGTGTACTTCGAGATGCTGACGGGCCGCCGGGCCTTCCAGCGGGACTCCCCGGTCGAGACGCTCGGCGCCGTGCTGCGCGACGATCCGCGAAAACACCCCGAGGTCGGCAAGATCCCGGAAGCGCTGCGCCCCTTCGTCTTCCGGTGCCTCGAGAAGGATCCGGCCGACCGCTACCAGACGGCGCGGGACCTCGTGCTCGACCTGCGCTCCTGGCAGGCCGGCGCCGTGCAGGAAGCCGGCAAGCGGCTTCAGAATTTCGTGACGGTCGCGCCGTGGCGCCAGCGCCGGACCCGGCTCGTGCTGCGCGGCGCCATCGGAGTTCTGCTGCTCGTGCTCGGCTTCTGGGCCGGATCGTGCTGGGAGCGGGAGCAGCGCGCCTCGGCCGCTCTGAGCGGAGCGCGCCCTTAGGGGGCCGCCCCGGCGCGTGCGCCCGAGTCGGTTCGCCGGATCGGCCTCGGCCTCGCTCGGGCTCTCGCTGATCGCGGCGGCGTCCCTCGCACCGCGCCTTCTCGACGCGACGCGGCGTCCGATCGACTACAACGGCTTCTGGCATGTCTTCATCGCCCGCAACCTCGCGCGCGAGTGGCACAACCTTTCGCATCCGCCACTCTTCCTCGTTCTGCTCCGCGCGAGCGACGCGGTCTCCCATTCCGTTCTGGCGTGGCGGTTCTGGACGCTTCTCGCGGGAACGATCTCCGTGTACCTCGTCGGCCGGCTTCTGCTCGCGCTCGGCTGCCGGGTCTCCGTCGCCGCGCTCGGGGCCGCCGTCTTGGGATTCTCGACGAGCGCGATTCAGCTCTCGAACGAAGTCGAGTCCTACGCGCTCTGCGTGGCGCTCGTCCTCGCGAGCCTGTTTTCCTATCTCGAGATCGTCGCGCCGGAGGGGCCGCGGAGGGCCCGCTCTCGCGTTGCCTTCGGGGTCTGCGCGAGCCTCGCACTCTCCTTCCACTACTTCGCCGGCCTCTTCCTCGCGGCGTCGGTGCTCGCGCCCATCGCCGTCGCGGCGTTCGACACCGCGTACCGGCGCGCCCTTCTGGCGAGTCGGGCGCGGCGCTGGCGGGCCGATGCGGCGACGCTGGCGTTTCCCGCAGCCCTGGGGCTCGCGCTGTACGAGCTCCAGGCGAAAGTCTGGGTGCGGGCGCTGAACTCCCTGCCCGGCTTCTACTTCGATCCGGGCAGGGAAACGGCGGCGGGCTTCCTCGCGCGCAACCTGCGAGAGACGTTCAATCTCTTCTCGCCGCTCGCGCTGCCGCGCGCGCGACTCGCGATCCCGGCGCTCGCGATCTTCGTCGCCGCGGTCCTCTGGCCGGCCGCTCGGGAACGCCGCGGCGGCGGGAGCGCGCCCGTCCGGATCTTTCCCGCGGTCCTCCTGGTCCTTCTGCTCGCCCTCGGGATGGCGCTCGGCCTCCTCGGCCTCTATCCGTTCGGCGGCCTGATGCGGCACCAGTTCCTGATCTTCCTCTTCGCGCTGCTCGCGGGGATGGTGGCCGCGGACGCGGTCACGAGATCGCTCCCGAAAGCGCGCGCCGCGGCGCTCGTCGGGACGCTCGCCGCCGTCCTCGCCGTCTCGTTCGCCGCGCAGCTGCCGCAGCTTCTGTGGCCTGCGCCCGATCCGCTGCGGCGGATCGTGTCGGCCCGGGAGCCGGAGCTTCGGGGGCAAGGCGGCGTCACCGTGGATCAGTTCGGCCTCGTCGCCGTCTTCAGCCAGCACGCCCGAAGCGACTGGCGTTTTCGCGGCGCCCTGCGCGAGAACCCGCGCGCCGAGGTCTATGCCGTGGGCTTGCCCGGCGGCGCGATCGAGCTCCTCGCGCTCCGCGACTGGTGGATCTTCGACCTGTCCTCGCCGCGTCTCTTCGACGAGCTGGCCAAGGCCTGGGAGGCGCGGGGCGGCGAGTGCCACGGCCTCCTTCGTTTCGGCGGACAGGCCTTGCGGCCGGAGCGCAAGCCCATCCCCTCGGAGCGGCGCGCGGCGTTCGGCGATCAGCTCACCCGCGGCGCCGCGGCACACGGCCTGCGCCTCGAGAGGGCCGCGGTGTCGCCGTACGGGGACGTGTGCGCCGTCTTCTGCAGGCAGACCGTCGCCCGCGGCGTCGTCATGGACGCACCCACGGTCGCCGAGTCGCAGGGGAAGAACTGACCGGCCGCTACGCCGAGGCGACGGAAGAGTCGATTCCCGGAAGGACCGGGAGGCCCGGGCCGGCGCCAGCCCTGGGCTTCGGAATGGGACTCGTGCAGCAGAGGTCGGTGCAGGCGTCGTAGAGCGTCCGGCGCTGCGCGGGCTCATAGCCGGCGTCGCGGATGATCCGGCAGAGCTCCTCGCGCGTCATGCGGTTTCGCGCGCCCGCGGCGAAGACGACGTTCTCCTCGATCAGGATCGACCCGAGGTCGTCGGCGCCGAACGAGAGCGACAGCTGTCCGATCTTCGGCCCCTGTGTGACCCAGGAGCCCTGCACGTGGCGGATGTTGTCGAAGTAGAGGCGCGACACCGCGAGCGTTTTCAGGTACTCGAACCCGCCCGCGAGCGGCACCTTGCCATCGAGCGCCGTGTTCTCTTCCTGGAACGTCCAGGGAATCCACGCCGTGAAGCCGCCGGTGCGGTCCTGCAGGTCGCGCACCACGCGGAAGTGCGCGACGCGCTGCGCGTAGGTCTCGCCGACGCCGAACATCATCGTGGCCGTCGTGCGCAACCCGAGGCGGTGGGCCACCTCGTGCACCTCGATCCACTTGTCGGTCGGAGCCTTTGTGAGCGCCCAGATGCGCTCGCGCACGGAGTCCTCGAGGACCTCCGCCCCGCCGCCCGGAATCGATTGGAGGCCGGCGTCGCGCAGGCGCGAGATCACGTCCCGCAGCGGCCATTTCGTGAGCTTCTGGAGGAAATAAACCTCCGGCGAAGAGAGCGCGTGCAGGTGAACGGTCGGGAAGGTCTTCCGGATGAACCGGAACATATCCTCGTAGAAGGAGAACGGCAGGTCGCCGTTCACGCCGCCCTGCAGGAGGACGCCCGTGCCTCCCAGGTCGAGCATCTCCTGGATCTTTTCGCCGATCTGGTCGAAGGAGAGAACGTAGGACTCGGGATGCTTCGAATTCGGCCGGTAGAACGCGCAGAACTGACAGCGATAGACGCAGACGTTCGTGTAGTTGATGTTGCGGTCCACGAGGTAGGTCGCGACGCCGGGATCGTTCATCCGGCGGCGGACCGCGTCGGCTGCGTGGCCGAGCGCCAGCAGATTTCCCTCGGCGAGCAGGGTTTCGGCGTCGGCGTCCGACAGGCGCTCGCCCGCGAGCGTCCGGTCGAGGATCTCCCGGGTCCGGTCTTCGCTCATCGCGAGGATTCTAGCCCGGAAGGCGAGAGACCCGCCGGGAACATTCGGCGCACGACGGAGTATCGGCGGGTGACATGAATGGACCGTCGAAATCGCTCCGCGTATTTCTCTGGCTCGCGGGCGATCTGGTCCTGGGACTGGCCGGCTAGATAAACGTGATCGGGCGCGCCGGCCCGATGAGCTTCTCCTCGGCCGCGAGGCGATAGAAGAGCGAGAGCCCTTCGAGATCGCCCGCGTCGAGCTCGTAGTGGAGGGCGTGGCGCAGATAGTCCTCGACGACGGCCTCGGAGAGGCCCGACTCGGCCGCCTCCTCGCGCACGAGGCGCGGAAACTCGCGGCGGCCCGCGTCGTAGGACGCGCGCAGGAGCTTCTCCACTTCGGGCGACGCCGCCGATTCCCGCACGGCCCAGAACGCGAAGACGAACGGATGGCCGGAGAAGGCGCGCCACTCGGCGGCGAGATCGAGCACGACGTGGCCGTTCTGGCGGGTCTTGAGCGCCGGATCGCCGATGATGAGGCGCGCGTCGGAGGACTCGCCGCCGCCCTCGGCGTACGAGGGCCGCAAACCGTAACGGCGCCCGAGCAGGATCCGAGTCAGCGCGGCCGAGGTGCGCGAGACCGGGTCGAGCGCGACCGAGCCGATCTTCTCGCGCGAGACGTTCGACACGAGGAGCACCGAGCGCACCTCCGACGCCGCGGCGATGCCGAGTCCCCGCACGGCGCGCAGCCCCGGAATCCGCTGGTACTCGATCGAAGGGATGAGGCCGACGTCGGCCTGCCCGGAAGCCAGCTTCTCCGCGCAGACGGAGGGCGCGTCGCGCGAGACCGAAACGCCCGGAGGCGGCTCACGAAGAAGCCCCCAGGTGAGGGGCCGGGCGTTGAGGAAATCGACGAGGGAGATCTTGAGCAAGCTGTCAGCCATCAGCTGTCAGCTATCAGCCAGACCTCAGCCGTTCCCGTCCGGCTGAAAGCTGACGGCTGATAGCCGATAGCTACCCTTGACTCATCAAATTCAAGAACTCCCCATTCGTCTTCGTCTTCTCGAGCTTCTCGGTCAGAAGCTCCATCGCCTCGACGGTCGAGAGCGGGTTGAGGACCTTCCGCAGCACCCACACGCGGTTGAGCTCCTGCTTGTCCATCAGCAGCTCTTCCTTGCGCGTGCCCGACTTGTTGATGTCGATCGCCGGGAAGACGCGCTTGTCGACGAGCTTGCGGTCGAGATGGACCTCCATGTTGCCCGTGCCCTTGAACTCCTCGAAGATCACGTCGTCCATGCGCGAGCCCGTGTCGATGAGCGCCGTCGCGATGATGGTCAGCGAGCCGCCCTCCTCGACGTTGCGCGCGGCGCCGAAGAACCGCTTCGGCCGCTGGAGGGCGTTCGAGTCCACGCCGCCCGACAGGACCTTTCCGGACGGCGGCACGATCGCGTTGTAGGCGCGCGCCAGGCGCGTGATCGAGTCGAGCAGGATCACGACGTCGCGCTTGTGCTCGACGAGGCGCTTGGCCTTCTCGATGACCATCTCGGCCACCTGCACGTGGCGCGCGGCGGGCTCGTCGAAGGTCGAGGACACGACTTCGCCCTTGACCGACCGCTGCATGTCCGTGACCTCCTCGGGCCGCTCGTCGATGAGGAGCACGATGAGCGTGATCTCGGGGTGGTTGGTCGAGATCGAGTTCGCGAGCGCCTGCAGGATCATCGTCTTTCCGGTGCGCGGCGCGGCCACGATCAGGCCGCGCTGGCCCTTGCCCACGGGCGCGACGAGGTCGAGCACGCGGGAAGACATGTTGCCGGGGACCTCGAGCTTGATGCGGTCCTGCGGATAGAGCGGCGTGAGGTTGTCGAAGAAGATCTTGTCGCGCGCGACGTCGGGGTGCTCGAAGTTGACCGCCTCGACCTTGATCAGGGCGAAGTAGCGCTCCCCTTCCTTCGGCGGACGGATCTGCCCGGAGACCGTGTCGCCGGTTCGCAGGTCGAACTTGCGGATCTGCGACGGCGAGACGTAGATGTCGTCCGGACCGGGGAGGTAGTTGTATTCCGGCGCGCGCAGAAAGCCGAACCCGTCGGGAAGGCACTCAAGCACGCCCTCCGAGAAGATCAGGCCCTTCTTCTCCGTCTGCGCCTGCAGGATCTTGAAGATCAGGTCCTGCTTGCGCATCCCGGTCGCGTTCTCGACCTCCAGGTCCTTGGCGATCTTCAGAAGCTGCGGGATCTTGATCTCGTGCAGCGCGCGGATGTCGAGCGTGTCGGACGAGTGCTCGACGGCCTCCTCTTCGCCGCTCGTGTCGGGAAGCCCCTCGGTGGGGACTTCCAGAGTCTCGACGTCGGTCCCGTTGGGGCTCTTTCTTCTGGCCATGGATCTATTCCTCGACTCCCTTCACTCTCCGGCGGATCTCCCGCCGCAACTCTTCGATCCCTTCGCCGCTCTTCGACGAGACGGTCCGCACTGCTCCGTGCGCGTCCTCGAGCCGGCGCCGCGCGGCCGCCCGCTCAGCCGCACTCAGGCGGTCCCACTTGGTCGCCACGGCGAGCGACGGCACGCCGAGCGCTCCGAGATACTCGAACATCTCGCGGTCCGCCGCCGCCTCCGGCACGCGCGGATCCACCAGCCGCAGCGCGAGCGTCACCGCGCCGCTCCGCAGAAGCGCGTTGGCCAGCTCGCGCCAGCGTTCGCGCTCCTCCCGTGAGACGCGGGCGAAACCCGCTCCGGGAAAGTCGGCGAACCGAAACCCATCTTCGGTTTCATAGAAATAAATCCCTCGGGTCTTTCCGGGTGTCTTTCCGACCCGCGCGGCCCCGCGGCCGAGGAGCCGGTTCAACAGGCTCGACTTTCCGACGTTCGATCGGCCCACCACGGCGACCACGGGCCCCGGCGTCCGCGGGAGATCTTCCCGCCGGTGCGCCGCGATCACTCGCGCCCGCTCGCCCTCCCCAGGCCTTCCTTTCAAACCGCGGCCGCGCCGGACTCCGGACCCCGGGGGACCCGGCCGGCCGCTCGGGCCGCCGCGCCTTCTAGTGCGCGACGGTCCCCCCTTCGGCCGCCGGCTTGCCGTCCGCCGGCAGGCTCGTCGCGGCCGCGGGAACTCCCTCCAGGGCCACCTTGATCACTTCGTCCATGTTGAAGACGCGGTGGAAATCCATCTCGTTGCGGATCTCCTCGGGCAGATCGTCGAGGTCCCGGTCGTTCTCGGCCGAGAGGATGATCGTGCGAATGCCCGCGCGGTAGGCCGCGAGCACCTTGTCCTTGATGCCGCCGACGGGCAGGACCTTCCCGCGGAGCGTGATCTCGCCGGTCATCGCGACGTCCTTCAGGACGGGGATCTTCGTCACGGCGGAGAAGAGCGACACCGCCATCGTGATGCCCGCGGACGGCCCATCCTTGGGGATCGCGCCCTCGGGAACGTGGATGTGGATGTCGAACTTCTCGTGGAAGTTGGGGTCGGCGTCGTACATCTCCGCGCGGCTGCGGACGTAGGACACGGCGGCGCGCGCCGACTCCTGCATCACGTCGCCGAGCGAGCCCGTGAGCGTCAGGTTGCCCTTGCCCTTGAGGAGCGACGTCTCCGTCATGAGGATCTCGCCGCCGGCCTCGGTCCAGGCGAGGCCCGTCGCGATTCCGACCTCGGACGTCTCGCCCTTTCGCTGGCTGCGGAACTTGGGCTTGCCCAGAAACTCGCGCAGGTTCTCGGGTGTGACCTTGACCGGCGTCTCGGCGTTCTTCTGCACGATGCGCCGGGCGACCTTGCGGCAGACGCTGCCGATCTCGCGCTCGAGGTTCCGCACGCCGGCCTCGCGCGTGTAGTTCGTCGCAATCGCCGTGATCGTGTCGTCGGCGATCTCGATCTGGTCGGCGCGCAGGCCGTTGGCCTCGCGCTGCTTCGCCACGAGGAACTGCCGCGCGATCGCGAGCTTCTCGTTCGGCGTGTAACCGGAGAGCGGGATGATCTCCATCCGGTCCTTCAGGGCCGGCGGGATCGGGTCGGCGATGTTGGCCGTCGCGATGAACATGACCTTCGAGAGATCGTATTCGACGTCGAGGTAGTGATCCAGGAACGAATGGTTCTGCTCCGGATCGAGCACCTCGAGCAGCGCCGACGCCGGGTCGCCCCGGAAGTCCGACGACATCTTGTCCACTTCGTCGAGGAGGAAGACCGGGTTCACCCGGCCCGCCTTCTTCATCATCTGGATGATCTGGCCGGGGAACGCGCCGATGTAGGTCCGGCGATGGCCCCGGATTTCCGCCTCGTCGCGAACGCCGCCGAGCGACAGCCGCACGAAGCGCCGGTTGAGCGAGCGCGCGATCGACTTGGCGAGCGACGTCTTGCCGACGCCGGGCGGCCCGACGAAGCAGATGATCGAGCCCTTCGTCTTCTGGACGAGCTGGCGCACGGCCAGGAACTCGAGGATCCGCTCCTTGACCTTCTCGAGGCCGTAGTGGTCCTCGTTCAAGATCTTCTCGGCGCGGGAGATGTCCTTCGACTCGCGCGAGGCCTGCTTCCAGGGCACGCCGACGAGCCATTCGATGTAGTTGCGAGAGACCGTGGCCTCCGCCGAGACCGGCGGCATGGCCTCCAGGCGCTTCAGCTCCGACTCGGCCTTCTCGCGCACTTCCTTCGGCATGCCGGCCGAGGCGATCTTCTTCTTGAGCTCCTCGACCTCGTCGCCGCGGTCGTCCTTGCGGCCGAGCTCCTGATGGATGGCCTTGATCTTCTCGTTGAGGTAGTACTCCTTCTGGGCCTTCTCCATCTGCTTCTTGACCTTGTTGTTGATCCGGCGGTCGATGTTGACCTTCTCGACCTCGATCTCCAGCAGGTCCTGAAGCTTCTGCAGCTGCTCGTAGACGTTCTCCGACTCGAGCAGCGTCTGCTTCTCGGGCGTCGGCACCGCGAGGTGCGCCGAGAGCGTGTCGGCGAAGCGCTCCGGCTCCTCGATGCGCAGCGAGGCGGCGATCGTCTCGAAGGCGAGGTGGTGCGAGAGCTTCGCGTATTGCTCGAACAGTCCGAGCACCTTGCCCATGTACTCCTTGAGCTCCGCGGCGTCGGCCGGGCGCTCCTCGGACGGCCGCACGACGACGGCCATGTACTCCTCGTGCTCCTCGAATCCTTCGATCTTCCCGCGCCGCTGCCCCTCGACCATCACCTTGATGTGCCCGTTGGGGAGCTTCAGCGACTGCGCCACCGTCGCGATGACGCCCGTGCGGAAGATGTCGCCCGGCTTCGGCTCGTCGAGCTGCGGATCGCGCTGCGCGGCGAGGAAGAGGCGCTTGGTCGGCGTCGCGAGGGCGGCCTCGAGCGCGCGGATGGAGGACTCCCGTCCGACGACGAACGGCGCCATCATGTGCGGAAACACCACCATGTCCCGCAGGGGGACCAGCGGGAGCGTCTCCCCGAGCCGGCCCGCGGATTCGGTCGCTTTCATGATCTGGGTTCTTCCTTCCGTGCTCCCGGCGCGAGGCGCGCCGCCCGGGGCGAGCCGCCCCTTATCCCGCCTTGCGCAGGATCGTGATCGGGTTCGTGTGATGCTTGACCACGTCCCGCGTGATGACGCACTCCTCGATGTCGTCGTCGGAGGGGATCTGGTACATCACGTCGAGCATCAGGTCCTCGATGATGATCTTGAGGCCCCGAGCGCCGACGTTGCGGGCCAGCGCCTCTTCGGCGATGGCCTCGATCGCATCATCCGTGAATCGCAGCTGGACGTTCTCGAAATCCAGCATCGTCTGGTACTGCTTCACGAGCGAGTTCTTGGGCTCCTTCAGGATCTCGACGAGCGCCGACTGATCGAGCTCCGACAGCGTCGCCACGACCGGCAGACGGCCCACGAACTCGGGGATCATCCCGTACTTGATCAGGTCCTCCGGGTGCACCTTCTCGAGGAGCGCGCTCGGGCGCTTCTCCTTCTTCGTGGCGATCTTCGCCCCGAAGCCCATCGTCTTCTCCGTCATCCGGCGGCTGATGATGTCCTCGAGCCCGACGAACGCCCCGCCGCAGAGGAAGAGGATGTTCGTCGTGTCGATCTGGATGAACTCCTGGTGCGGGTGCTTGCGGCCGCCCTGCGGGGGCACGTTGGCGACGGTACCTTCCAGGATCTTGAGGAGCGCCTGCTGCACGCCCTCGCCCGAGACGTCGCGGGTGATCGACGGGTTCTCGCCCTTGCGCGCGATCTTGTCCACCTCGTCGATGTAGACGATGCCGCGCTCGGTCTTGTCCTTGTCGTTGCCGGCCGCCTGGTAGAGCTTGAGGATGATGTTCTCGACGTCCTCGCCGACGTAGCCGGCCTCGGTCAGGGTCGTCGCGTCCACGATCGTGAACGGCACCGAGAGCAGCTTCGCCAGGGTCTGGGCGAGGAGGGTCTTCCCCGTCCCGGTCGGGCCGATCAGCAGGATGTTCGACTTCTGAAGCTCGACGTCCTGGAGCTTGCGGTTCTTCTCCAGGTAGTCGATCCGCTTGTAGTGGTTGTAGACGGCGACGGCCAGCTTCTTCTTGGCCTGCTCCTGGCCGATGACGTAGCTGTCCAGGAATTCCTTGATCTCTTTCGGCTTCGGGAGCTTGGTCTCCGGGGCCTGCGTCTCGAGCACCCGGTCTTCCGCGATGATGTCGAGGCAGATGTCGACACACTCGTCGCAGATGTAGACCGTCGGACCGGCGATCAGCTTCTTGACGTCCCTCTGGCTCTTGTTGCAGAAGGAGCAGCGAAGCACATCGCCGTTTCCGGTTTTCTTCGACATTCAGCCTCCGGGGGGGTCTCTCCGATTCTAGGGGAGCCCTCGGGACCCGTCAACGGGCCCGCGATCGATTCGTTCGGACTTTAGCACACCCATATGCGGGAAACGTGCCGTGCCAGCCCCTATTCCCGCATGACGTTCGGCGATTATGGGCACGAAAGTGGAATCGGCGCGCGCTCCAACTTTCTGCAGCGCGATGCGAGCGCTCGTTCTCCGAACCGATGTACGCCGCACGCCGCGCGTTGGATGCAGCCGGGAGGATTCGCGAGCGGCGGGCTAGCCCGCCGCCTTGAGCGCGGCTTCGTCGCGGCGGTGGTAGATGGCGTCGACGAGGCCGTACTTCTTGGCGTCCTCCGCCTCGAGGATGTAGTCGCGGTCGGTGTCCTTGGCGATCTTCTCGATCGCCTGGCCCGTGTGCTCCGAGAGGATCTGGTTGATGCGCTCGCGCATCTTCAGCAGGTCCTTGGCGTGGATCTCGATGTCGGTCGCCTGCCCCTGCAGGCCGTAGCCGAGCGGCTGGTGGATCAGGAAGCGCGAGTTGGGCAGCGCGAACCGCTTGCCGCGCGTCCCGGACGCCATGAGCACGGCCGCCATCGAGGCCGCCTGACCGACGCAGATCGTCGAGACGTCGTTCTTGACGTACTGCATCGTGTCGTAGATCGCCATGCCGGCCGAAATCACCCCGCCCGGCGAGTTGATGTAGAAGGAGATGTCGCGCTCCGCGTTCTCCGACTCGAGGAACAGCATCTGCGCGATGATCAGATTGGCGATCGTGTCGTCGATCGGCTGCCCCAGAAAGATGATGTTGTCCTTCAGCAGCCGCGAGTAGATGTCGTAGGCGCGCTCGCCGCGGCTCGTCTGCTCGATGACCATGGGGACGAGAACCATGCCGCCTCCCTCTTCTTCGTCTTCCATAACAGACACGGGCCGCTCCGATTCCCTGCGGGGCCTACTTGACCTCGACGGGCTCCCCCGAGGGTAGCACCCGCGCGGCAGAGATCAAGAGATCCACGGTCTTGGACAGCCGCATCTCGTCCCGGAGCGCGTCGAGGCCTCCGGCGCGGGCGAGCTGCTCCCGCAGGGCGGCCGGGTCCTCCCCGCGGCGCGTCGCCGTGCGCTTGAACTCCGCTTCGAGCTCCGTCTCGGTGACTTCGACGCCTTCCTTCCCGGCGATCGCGTCGAGAAGGAGGTATTCCCGCACCCGCTTCTCCGCTCCCGGCCGCGCTTCCTGGCGCAGGCGCTCCCAGTCGGCGTCCTTCGGGTCCGCGCCGCTCGCGGCCAGGTACCGCGCGTAGTCGCGCAGCGCTCCCTCGGTCTCCGAATCGACGAGGACCTCCGGCGCCGGGATCGGCCCGCGGGACAGCAGCGTATCGAGGATCGCGCGGCGGAACTTGCGGCGGCGCTCCGCCTCCTTCTCGAGCCGGAGGCTCTTCCGGATCTTTTCGCGGAGGCCCTCGACCGTCTCGCTTTCGCCGACCGCCCTCGCGAACGCCTCGTCCACGGCCGGAAGCCGCTTCTCCTTCAGCGCGACGAGCGTCAGCTCGTAGTCCACCGTCTTGCCCCGGAACTCGTCGTTGGGGAAGTCGTCGGCGAAGGTCTTGCGGAACCGCTGCGTCTGTCCGGGCAGGAGCCCGCGGAGGGCCTCGTTGATCTCCGGCATGGAGTCGGCGTGGCCGACCTCGAGCGTGATCTTCTCGTCGCGGAACGTCCGCGGGCTCTGTCCCGGCGCGAGGATCTCGACGAACGTTCCGGCGATGTCCGCCACGGCGAAGTCGCCGGGCGCCGCGGCGCGGCCCTCGATCGGATGGAACTCGGCGTGTCCTTCCCGCAGACGGTCGAGGACGCGATCGATCTCATCCTCCGACGGCTCGATCGAAGCGTCCTCGACGGGAATCCCGCGCCACTCTCCCGGATCGACGACCGGCTTCAAGTCCAGATGTGCCGTGAAGCGGATCGCGCCGGGCGGGTCCCAGGTCAGCGCGTCGATGCGGGGGCGGCCGAGCACCGCGAGGCGCTTCTCCTCGATCGCGGCCGAGAGAGCGTCGGGCAGGAGCGCCTCGAGCACGTCCTCCCGGATCTGCTCGCCGAATCGCTGGCGGATGACCGATTCGGGTGCGTGCCCCTTCCGGAAGCCGGGGATCGCCGCGCGCTTGGCATACGAGCGCACGACGGCGTCGAAGGCCTTCCCGACCTCCTCGGCCGGGACCTCGATCTCGAGCGCGGTGCGGGTGGGCGACTCTTCGGTCGCGTTCAGCAGGGCCATGGGGACGCCGAGTTTAATGGATCAGGCTACGGCGTGCGCGGTCCGAGATTCTTGACCTTCGGACGTGTCCGGCGCGGGAGCGAGATCTGCCGCGGGGGCACCGGGTCCGCGAGAATCACGGCATGGGCGACGTCGAGCCGTCCGTAACCGAACACGGAGTTGGGCACCGCATCGCCGGGATACGGAGCGCAGTCCTGGGAAGAAAGGAGCGGAACGGCCGATTGCCGGAAGACGTCGGCCGTCCGGGCCGGATCGCCTCGAAGCGACGGGACGGCCGACCACAGGAGCGCCGCCGCGCCCGCCACGTGCGGTGCCGAGGCGGAGGTTCCGGAGAACGCGGCCGTGTACTGGTCCGGCGGCTCGGCCGTCCGCACGAAGACGCCGGGCGCCACGATGTCGGGCTTCAGCCGATTCGAGCCGTCCTGGGTGACCGGACCGCGGCTCGAGAACGTCGCGATCGCGTCGAGATTGTCCGTCGCGCCGATCGAGAACGAGGCGTCGTAGATCGCGGGGGCGTCCAGGACCGTCGCGCACGCGTCGCCGCCGTTGCCGGCCGCGACCACGACGAGGACCCCGGCGGCGCGCACGTTCTCGACGACGCCCTTCAGGATCTCGGGATCCGTGCACCCCTCGAGCGCCGGACAGCCCCAGGAATTGTTGATGACGTCCGCGCCGAGATCGGGACGCGGGTTCCGCCCGTTCTCGTCGGTGGGCGCGAGGAGAAACTCGAAACACTCGGTGTATCGCGCGGGAGATCCCGTGCCCTGGTCCATGTTGCGGCACCCGATCAGGCTCGCGCCCGGCGCGACACCGACCTGGTTCCCCGCGCCGTCGTCGCCGACCATGATGGCCGCGGTCGAAGTGCCGTGCCCGTCATCGTCGCACGGGGCGGTGGAGCTCGAGCCGCAGATGTTGGTCGCGACCGCGTCGTGCACCGCGTCGTGCCAGTTGTACGCGTGCGAGACCGTGAAGCCGTCGAACCCGCGGTAGTGCGGCTTCAGCGCCGGATGCTCCCAGGCGAATCCCGTATCGGCGTCGCCGACGACGATGCCCTGCCCCGTGAAACCGCGGGCCCAGAGCTCCGGAGCGCGGATCACGTCGAGGTTCGCGCCGACCACCGAAGGCGCGAGGGGCGCGGCCTCCTCGGCCGACACGCCGCCGAGGGGCCGGGGAACGCGGCGCATCGGCGCCAGGCGGTTCGGCGCGATGCGCGAGACCTCGGGGCGCATCGCGAGCCGCCGCGCAGTCCCGTCGTCGCCTTCGACCTCGAGCATGTTGAGAAGGAAGTGCCGGCGCACCGTGGCGCCCTCGGCGCGCAGCTCGGCGGCGAGCGGGCCCTGGGTCCGATCGGCGACGTCGTTGAGCGCATCGAA
>Ga0335080_10001938_pt1 | contig 20588 bp, 26 predicted proteins | sample Lox_Sample_34_FD_206720 | JGI IMG/M metagenome (GOLD analysis project Ga0335080, IMG submission 206720) | Soil microbial communities from Loxahatchee National Wildlife Refuge, Florida, United States - Lox_Sample_3.4 | ecosystem: Environmental > Terrestrial > Soil > Wetlands | place: USA...
ACTGCGAAACCCTACTTGTCGTCCTCGGCGGCTGCCGGTTCTTCGGGCTCGCCAGTGCTCTCGGTGGAGGCTGCCTCTTCCTCGGCAGCCGTTAAAGCCGTCTCCCCGGCAGCTGGATCGCCCTCTACGGAGACTGGAGTCTCCTCTGCGGGCGCCGCTTCTTCGGCCGCCTGCTGCGGCTCTTCTGTCGCTTCAGCTGCTGGCGCTTCCGCCGCCGCTTCCGGCTCCTCCGCGGCTGCTTCGGCAGCCTCGGCCGCGCCGCCGCCCTCCAGGTTGGAGAAGTAATTATTCACCGCCAGGCTTATTTTTTCCACCGTCTTGGGCCCGATTCCCTCGATCGCCTCCAACTGCTCCGGCGTCATGTCAGCCAGTGCTTCCACCGTGCTGATGCCGGCCGCGCTCAACTTCTCGATCAGGCCCTCACCCAGCCCGGCAACGCTCTCCAGCGGAGTAGCCGTAGGCGCAACCAGCGCCGACATCTGCTGCTCCACCTCCTGCCGCTTTTCTTCTTCGCTCTTGATGTCAATCTTCCAGCCCAGCAGCTTGGCCGCCAGGCGGACGTTCTGTCCCTTCTTGCCGATGGCCAGGGAAAGCTGGCTGTCATCCACTACTACTTCGAGGTGCTTTTCACCTTGATCGAGCACCGTGACCCGGCTCACTTTGGCCGGCTGCAGCGCCTTTTCCGCGAAGGTCACCGCATCTTCGTGGTACTCGATAATGTCAATCTTTTCCCCGCGCAGCTCGCGGATGATGGATTGCACCCGCATGCCCTTCATGCCCACGCAGGCGCCCACCGCATCAACGTCTTTATCTTTCGACATGACTGCGATCTTGGTGCGCTCCCCGGCCTCGCGGGCAATGGCGCGAATCACCACCGTGCCGTCGTAGATTTCCGGAACTTCCGTCTGGAACAGGTGCTGCACCAGTTCCGGCGCGGCCCGCGATACCACCACTGCCGGCCCCTTCGAGGCTTTTTCCACCCGCGCAATCACCACCCGCACGCGCTCGCCCATGGCGAACGACTCCAGCCGCGACTGCTCCTTGCGCGGCATGCGCGCTTCCGCCTTGCCGATATCGAAGATCACGTCCGGGCCTTCGATGCGCTTCACCGTGGCGTTCACGATCTCGCCCACCCGCCCGATGTACTCGTTGTAAACCGTATCGCGCTCCGCCTCGCGCACCTTCTGGAAGATCACCTGCTTGGCCAGTTGCGCCGCAATGCGCCCCAGAATGCCCTCGGTGGGCTTCGGAATACGCATCTCCCCGCCCACTTCCAGGCTGGGGTCCACTTTGCGCGCCTCTTCCAGCGTCACCTGCAGCAGCGGGTCTTCTACCTGCTCCGGGCTCTCCACCACCGTCCGCACCGCAAAAGCGCTGATCTTGCCGCTCTCTTTATCCAGCTCAGCGCGCAGATTTTCCTGGGTCTTGTAGTACTTGCGCGTGGCCACCACAATCGCGTCTTCCACCGCGTTGACTACAATTTGCGGATCAATGCCCTTTTCTTTGCTCAGAGCATCAATCGTGTTGTAGAGCTCGCTTGGCATAGGAAAACCACTTGCAAATCTGATGCTCGGGTAATTTTGTAATATGAAAACTGGAGAAACTGACCCAGCGCTCCGTCCCGAATCACCCTCCGGAAGCTCTCAGATTACAAAATTGCCCAATTACCAAATTCCCTAGATCTCCGGCACCAGATTGGCCTTCTCCACGTTGGCCAATTCAATGTCCAGCTTCTGCGCCGGCTGGCTGCCGTCTTTTTGCTTCTTCTGGACCGCGCCCAGCTCAAGCGTCAGGCGGCCGCCGCTAAAGCGCCGCAGCCTGCCTTCAAAGTGGCGATTACCGTTCACCGGTTGCCGGGTGGTGAGCTTCACCAGGCTTCCGGTGAAGCGCTCATAGTCTCCCGGCCGAACCAGTTTGCGGTCCAGTCCCGGCGAAGAAACCTCCAGCACATACGACCCGCCGGGCACCACCTCCTCAACGTCGAGAATGGTTCCCACTTCGCGGCTCAGGTTGGCGCAGTCCTCGTGCGTGACCCCGCCGTACTGGTCCGTTAGCCCGGCGTGCGCTTCCGCCGCCTGGGCGCCACCAACTGCGGTCCTGTCAATGACAATGCGCAGCCGGCGGGAGTTGCCCCCGCCGCGCATTTCCACATCTAGCACTTCCAGCCCGCTCGAGGCCGCTACCCGCTCCGCGATCTCCCGCACTTTGTCAATCTCAAGTGCCATGTAGCCAATGACTTAGCAGGCTGTGGCGCAGTCCAAGGCGAACCCGAAACTAAAAAGTGGGCTTGCGCCCACTGGTGTGTCTCGCCAAATGCTGGTAACTACACAACAGTTTCAAAACCCTAATATACGCCCTGTATGGCCAAAAAACAAACGCCCGGATGCGTGCCCATTCGTTGTTCGGCAGCCCCAAAATGCAGCCCATCCGAGAACTGAGAACCGCTTCCCGGGAACTGATCTCCAACAAATGAAAACTGAAATTGAGCACCCCACAGAAGCTGTTTCCGCGTACAGGTTTCAGACCCTTGCGAGTCCCCTGCCAACCTGATCTCCGCCGGAATTATTCCGCCTGCTAAAATAGAACCTCATCCCGCTGGCGTGAGACAACTATGATTCATTTTCCTGTCCCCGAGGCTCTCACCTTCGATGACGTATTGCTGCTTCCCGCCCGCTCCGATGTCGTACCCGCCCGCGCCAATACTCAGACCCAGCTTACGCGTAACATCCGGCTGAACATTCCCATCATCAGCGCCGCCATGGATACGGTCACCGAGTCTCATATGGCCATCGCGCTGGCGCAGCAGGGCGGCCTGGGCATCATTCACCGCAATCTTTCCATCGAGCAGCAGGCCAACGAAGTGGATAAGGTCAAGCGCTCGGAGAGCGGCATGATCGTGGATCCCGTCACCATGTCGCCCGACGATAAAGTTTCCGACGCGCTCGAGGTCATGCGCAAGTACAAGATTTCCGGCGTTCCCATTACCCAGCAAGGCAAGCTGGTCGGCATCCTTACCAACCGCGATCTGCGCTTCGAGAGCCGCTTCGATATTCCCATCCGCCAGGTCATGACCAAGGAAAATCTGATCACCGTTCCGGTGGGCACCACGCTCGAAGATGCGGAAGAAATTCTCCATCAGCATCGGGTGGAAAAATTGCTGGTGGTCGATGACCACTACATGCTCAAGGGCCTGATCACGGTTAAAGACATTCAGAAGAAACTGAAGTATCCCAACGCCGCCAAGGATTCTCACGGCCGCCTGCGAGTGGGCGCGGCCATCGGCGCGACCGGCGATTTTCTGGAGCGCGCGCAGGAAATGGCGCGGGCCAAAGTGGACGCGCTGGCCATTGACAGCGCCCATGGCCACTCCGGCCGGGTGCTCGAAGCCATCAAGGTGATTAAATCCAAGCTGCCGGAGGTGGACCTGATCGCCGGCAACGTCGGCACCTTCGACGGCGCCTGTGAACTCACTCGCGCCGGCGCGGACTCCATCAAGGTCGGCATCGGCCCCGGCTCCATCTGCACCACGCGCGTGGTGACCGGCGCCGGCGTGCCCCAGATGACCGCTATCGCCGAGGCTTACCGCGCCACCAAAGACGCCGCAGTCCCCATCATCGCCGATGGCGGCATCAAGTATTCGGGCGACATCACCAAGGCCCTCGCCGCCGGCGCCAGCGCCGTCATGATCGGCTCCATGTTCGCCGGTACCGACGAAAGTCCCGGCGAGCTGATTCTCTACCAGGGCCGCAGCTTCAAGTCCTATCGCGGCATGGGCTCCATCGGCGCCATGGCCGCCGGCTCCAGCGAGCGTTACTTCCAGACCACCGAAGGCGAAGCCTCTGCCGCCATGACCGGCCCCAGCGACGACGCCAACCGCCTGGGCAAGCTGGTGCCCGAAGGCATCGAGGGCCGCGTGCCCTATCGCGGCTCGGTCGCCATGATCGTTCACCAGATGGTCGGCGGCCTGAAGTCCGGCATGGGCTATTGTGGCTGCGCCACCGTCCCTGAACTCTTGCAGAAGGCGCGCTTTGTGCGCATCAGCGTGGCCGGATTGCGCGAGAGCCACGTCCACGACGTGGTTATTACCCGCGAAGCCCCCAACTATGCGGCGGAATAAGCCCCGCGAGGCCGCCGCTTGACCTCTGCCCGCAAGGAAATCTGGAAGGCGTGGATTCCCGCCCTCATCTGGCTGGGAGTCATCGTTCTCGAATCCACCAACCTGGGCTCGGCCGAGCACACCTTCCGCTATCTTTATCCCTTATTCCATTTTCTGTTCGGCATGGATCGCGCCCGCTTTTTGGTCTGGAACCATGCCCTGCGCAAAACCGGCCACGTGGTCGGCTACAGCGTACTCAGCTGGCTGCTCTTCCGCGCCTGGCGCGCCACCATTCCCGTGGGTGGCAGGCGGGTGCCCCTTCGACAAGCTCAGGGCAGGCCCTCGCCCGCCAGCAAGGCTCACACTGAGGAGCCAGCGCCCTTGCCCGCTGGCGGTGCCTCCCCGGACCTCCGCCTTCTCCCGCCCCGCTGGTCTTTCGCCTGGGCCCGCGTCTCTTTCCTTATGACCGCGCTGGTCGCCAGCCTCGACGAGTGGCACCAGAGCTACCTGCCCTCGCGCACCGGCCGCTGGCAGGATGCCGTCCTCGATAGCTGCGCCGCCCTCGCCGCCCAGCTCCTGCTCTGGCTGTTCCTGTCCAGGTCGTCGAACTGACTCCGCCGCCTTTGCGGGAAGCGGGAATGAAAGTGGGTGGGCATGGCTTTCAGCCATGCCACTACCGGCGTCAACTCCGTGGCGGCGCCCATAGAGCGCAACGGAAAACAACTCATTCCCCCGCCCCGCCTGGCCGATAAACCTTGATCCAGTGCGTCCTCACCCTCGCCCGAATCCGCTCGCCCCTCGAATCGCTGACAATCGCCTTTGACTCCTGCACCGGCATATGGCAGCCGACGCAGCCGCCGGCAATCCTGGCTCCCGCCTTCGAGAACAGGCCGCAGTCCTGCATCTTGTGGCAGCTCAGGCACCGGCCGGAAAACGCCGCCGCATCGCGCTGCGGCTGATGAACATCATGGCAGGTGGAACATGTCATTGCCGCCGACTGGTAACACCGGCTCTTCTTCAACAGCGCAACCTGGCCGCCGTGCACATCAATCTGCGCGTTGGGATCGGACCGGTCGGGGTCCAGGTACTCATCCAGCGGCTGCCCCGGCACGTAGGAAAAGGCGGCTGCAATCGGGTAGCGCATGCCCGCGTGGCACTGCGCGCAAACCTCCACCTGGCGGTCGCGCCCGAGCTTCGCCGGATTCACGATGGCTTCTGCCGCATTGCCCGCCCAATCCGGCTGGTGCCGCGCCACATGCTCGCGCCCCGGCCCATGGCACCTTTCGCACGCGATGCCCAGCACCAGGCTGGTCTTGTTGTAGCGGTTGTCCAGTTGCGAGTCCGTCAGCAGCTCGGCGTAAGAGGCGTGACACTCCAGGCAGCGCCCCACCACCGGCCGGTCAAAATTGGCATCGCCGTCTTCGTAGCCCGGGCTGTTGACCCATTGCTTCACCTCAACCCAGTAAGAAACGGGAAGCTGAAAAAGCCGGTCGCCTTTCCAGTAGAGATAGGTTTGCCCCTTTCTCCCTGAACCGACAACCAGATCAATGGGCGCCGTTTGCGTGGTTGTATCCGGAGCAACTCCCCAGATCGCGGTCTCGTAGAACTGGCCGCCCTTGGCCTCCATGCGGAAACGCAGCCCCGGATTCGACGTGCTGAGAATGTTTGCGCCGGCAGCAAATGTGCCGGCGATGGAGTCCGCCGTGGCTTCTCGCGAGCTCAAGTGGTGGGCTGTCCGGAAAAAGGATTCGAGCTTATCCCGGTGACACGAGCCGCAGACTTCATCGCCGGCATACTGATCACGAGCAACCGGCTTTTTTGTGTTCTGCAAATCAAAGCTCGCATAACGCAGTTTGTGCCCTGTGCTTTGGGCTGAAAGCTCAGAAAGAGTCCCGGGCATCAGCCAAAGCCAGGCCGCCAGCCCCGCCGCCATCGCCGAAATAGATCGCCTTCCAGCCATATCTGCAGTCGCGCCCCACGGGCGCCCAGGCAAAGGTCATTCCTTCTTCATTTGGGCGTCTCAGCCGTCAGCAACTTCACAAATTCGTCATAAAAACGCTGCCGGTCGAGATCTACCTCAATCTCTACCGGCTGCACGGCGATCTTTGGCCGATCTCCCATCACCCAGGTAAGGACACTGCCGTAGCCTGCGCCACGGTCCAGGTCCACATCCATGAAACGTGTTTCCCTTCGGGTAATCACGCTGGGGTCGAGCCATGCCACCGCCGCCAGTTCGTCCCACAGATAGTTGTACTCGCCGGTCAGATGAGAATACTTGCCGATGTAACGCGCCGCCGCAGAGTCGCCCGCTTTAACCCGGTTGATGAGTTGCAGGTTCAGATTGGTCTTCACCGAGATATCGACCGGCGTGCAGGTGATTTTCTTCCACGGCGCCCGCAGCACGATGTGCGCCGCCTCCGGGTCGAACCACAAGTTAAATTCATGCCGCGGGTTGTTCAGAAATTCCGGATTGGTCGTCTGCGGATTCAGGCTCGCTCCCATGAAGACCAGCTCCCTGGCCAGGCGGGGAAACTCCGGATCAATCGAAATCGCCAGCGCCAGGTTGGTCATGGGCCCGCCGGCATAGATCGTCACCTCGCCCGGATACCTGCGCACCGCACCCACGAGAAAGTGGGCGGCGTCTTCCTCGGCGGGCTTGGCGCCAGGCAGCCCCTCGGGCATCTCTCCCAGCTCATCCGGCGGATGGTATGTCTTAGCATTCCACGCCCCCAGCCACGTCACTGAACCATAGCGTTGTTCCCAAAGCTCGGTCTCAGCCTTGCGCCGGATGAGCGGGTACTCGGCCCCCGCCATCACGGGAATGTCGGTGCGCCCAATCAGCTCGAGCATGCGCAGCGTATGGGCGAGCTCCGCCCTGAGCCACTGATCTCCGGTCACCACCGTGATGCCGAGTACCTGCGTCTGCGGCGACTGAATCAGCAGCAGCATCGCGGTTTGATCTGTGCCCGCCGGTCCGGCGCCATCCTGATCAATGATGATCTTCCTCCGGCCTTGCCCCCAGCAGAAAGACGAGAGGCAAACCGCGAGCAGGCCCGCCACCACGGAAAACCCAGGTCGTTTCAGCTCCATGTTTTTCTCAGGCATTTATGTAGGACCCTTGCCCCCATTATGCAGCCTGATAGGGCCCTGCCCGGCAGCTCACTTTTTGTTCGTCCCGCCCTCTTTTCATAGACTTGCGTGTCATCACAAAACTGTATGCACACTTCTGTATGCACAATGTGTTCCCGCGGGAACATTAGGCCAATTTGGTTCCGCGCACCCAGCGAGAAATCAACAACGTGGCTGCGGCGGCCAGGGCGAGGCCACCTGAAAGCAGGAAGGGTATGCGCGCGCCATACACCTTCCACAGCTCGCCGGTGACCAGGCTGGCGATCAGGATCGCCACGCTGGTTACAAAAAAATAAATGCCCAGCGCCCGGCCCCGCGCGCCGGGCTCGATCGCCTCGACGACCAGCGCCTTCAGCACCGGATTGGTCAGCGCGTAGAACAGGCCATACGAGGCCATGGCCATCCAGATCGCCAGCGTCGAAGGCGCCAGCGCGAAGACGAAATACACGCCGGCAAACACCAGATAGCCCGCCGCGGCCAGGGTGCGTCGCGAGAGCCGGTCGCTCAGTCGCCCCGCCGGCCAGGAGAACAGCGTGTACATCACATTGAAAACCAACCCCAGCAGCGGCACGTGCCCGACCGGTATGCCCATGTTCTGCGCCCGCAGCACCAGGAACATGTCGCTCGAGTTGCCCAGCGAAAACAACGTCACCGCCGCCAGGACCACATAGAACTTGCCCGGCAGATGCAATTGCCAGATGGAGAGCGGCTGCGGCTGCTGCGCCCGCGCCTCGCGGCGCCACCCGGTCTCGCGGATCCAGATGGCCGCCACCGCTACGCACAGGGCGCCGGGAATCGCCGCCGCCCAGAAGACGGTGCGCAATTTGTAATGCTCGAGCAAGAGCAGCGCCGCCAGCGGACCCAGCACCGCCCCGGCCGAGTCGAGAGCCTGAATGAGTCCGTAGGCCGAGCCCAGCCGCGACTTATCGACTGACTCTGCCACCATGACATCGCGAGGCGTGTTGCGAATGCCTTTCGAAAGCCGGTCGGCAAAGCGGATGCCCAGCACATGCCACCAGGAGGTCGCCAGCGCCAGCAGCGGCTTGACCGCGTTGGCCACGAAGTAGCCGCCGACTACCACCGGCTTGCGGCGAGGAATGCGGTCGGTAAGAAATCCTGAAAAGAGCTGCGCGCCTGAGGCCACGCTCTCGGCGATGCCCTCGATAATGCCCAACTGCGCCGGCCCGGCCCCAATGGAGGTCAAGAAGGCCGGCAGCACCCAGTAAGCCATTTCCGTGGCCGTGTCGTTGAAGAGAGAGGTGAATCCGAAGGCATAAACGTTGCGGGAGGCGCTGGCGTTTTCTGTACCGCGGCCAGGCTCGGACTCTGATTCGCTCGGCTGAGACATGGAAGGTCCTCAGATGATAGAACGCCGCGCTGTCGCCGTGTGTAGCGATTCCTGCCGAGGGCGCAAGGCGCATCTCCACGGGCGCCGACTGGAAAGGAAGTCTGCAGCTCACGACATCAGACTAGTTCTTAGTTTCTAGTTCTCAGTACAGCGCGTCGTACTTGGTGACTACCCAGTCGCCGCCGTCGTTCTCGAGAGTGAGGGAAAACAACCCGGTATAGGCCGCCGGCTGGCCGGCGGTCTCAAGCCGGGTGCCGCGGTAGTGCAGAATGCGCAGCGGGGGCGTGTCTTCCCAATCGGCGATCCTCCACGACACTAAAGGATGCTGCGCCTCAGAGTCGCAGATGAATTTGGCGTAGGTCTTGCGGTAGTCCTTCTCCCAGGCGGAGAGCAGCTCGCGGCAGTGGCCATCGCGCATGCCGCGAATGAATTGGCCGGCGGCGCGCTCGGAGGAGCGGTCACGAAGCGGATTCAAAGTGATGGAATCGGGAATACCGGAAAGCGGGTCGCGCTGCTCGGAGCGCGAGAGCACTGGCCCCTGATTGTTCAGCCAGATCAACCCGCCGAAAAAAACCAGCAGCAGGAGCGCGCCGGCGCCGGCGGCGATGGCGAGTTGGGTGCGGGAGACCTGCATTCTGTTGAGGAAAGTCTAACCCGGCAGGGCGGGAAGGCAAGATTACGCTTGGGATGCGGGAGTGGTGACGATGAAGGAGGAAACGCGGAAGCCATGGTCCCGCGTTTCCCTGGAAGGGCTATTCTTCTTCTTTTTCTTTCTTGCCAGCTTCTTTCCCGTCTTTTTTCTTGTCTTCGGCCGCGGCTTCGGAGTCAACTTTGGCCTGGGCCTCGGCTTCTTCCATGGCCTTCTTGGTTTCGGCGGCGCGCTTGGCGCGGGCGGCGGCCCGCTTCTCGCGCTTTTCTTCCTGCAGCTTCTCGCTGCCCAGCAGCTCGATGAAGGCCTTATCGGCGCCATCGCCTTTTTGCCAGCCCGAGCGGATGATGCGGGAGAATCCGCCTTCGCGGTCGCCGAAGCGCGGGCCGATGGTCTCGAACAGCTTGTTCACGGCCTCGCGGGTCATGAGGTAGGCATGGGCCTGGCGGCGAGCGGCCAAGTCGCCGCGCTTGCCGAGGGTGATCATCTTCTCGACCTGCGGGCGCATGGCCTTGGCCTTGGGCACCGTGGTCTCAATGCGCTCTTCCATAATGAGCGAGGTGACCAGGTTGCGCAGCAGGGAGCGGCGGTGGGCGGTGGTACGTCCCAGTTTGTAGCCTGCAACTTTGTGACGCATGACGGTTCCTTTTTGCGAGAGACGTAGCAAGCTACGTCTCTACGGAGGATGTCTTTCAGCTCCTGCTCCACAGTTCCCGGTTTTCAGCCTGGATTAGAGCTGATCGTCGGGGCCGTACATCGAGGCCGGCAAGATCTGGTTCGAGGTGGGGCCGGGCACGGCGTTGCCGTGCTCGTCAATCTTCATGCCCAGGCTCAAACCCATGGACGAAAGAATTTCTTTGATTTCGTTCAGCGACTTGCGGCCGAAGTTCTTGGTCTTGAGCATCTCGGCCTCGGTCTTCTGCACCAGCTCGCCGATGGTCTGGATGTTAGCGTTCTTCAGGCAGTTGTAGCTGCGCACCGAAAGTTCCAGCTCTTCGACCGAGCGGTTGAGATTCTCGTTGCGAATCTCAGGCTTGCGGTCGTCAGCCACCGCCGTGGTCTCGATATCTTCCTCGAAGTTGATGAAGATGTTCATGTGGTCTTTGAGCAGCTTGGCCGCCAGGCCGATGGAATCGGCGGGCAGAATGGAGCCGTTGGTCCACACTTCGAGGGTGAGCTTGTCGTAGTCGGTGATCTGACCGAGGCGCGCGGCTTCTACGGTGTAGTTGCACTTGCGCACCGGCGAATGAACGGAGTCAATGGGAATGAAGCCGATGCCCAGGTCTTCATCGAAGTTCTTGTCGGCGGAGACGTAGCCGCGTCCGCGCTTCAGCCGCATCTCCATATCGAGGCGGCCGCCTTCGCTGACGGTGGCGATGTAGACATCTTTGTCGAGGACTTCGACGTCGGCGTCAGCCTCGATCATGCCCGAGGTGACCACACCCGGCTGCTCGGCGCGCAGGTAGATGGCCTTGGGAGCATCGCCGCTCAGCTTGAAGGGAACCTGCTTGAGGTTGAGGATGATGTCGGTCGCGTCCTCGACTACACCGGGGATGGACTGGAACTCATGCAGCACGCCCTCGATCTTAACCGCGGTGATGGCCGCGCCTTCAATCGAGCTGAGCAGCACGCGGCGCAGGGCGTTGCCGATGGTGGTGCCGAAGCCGCGCTCGAAGGGCTGCGCCCAGAACATGCCGTACTTATCGGTGAGGGTGGAAGTATCTACTGCAAGACGCTTGGGTTTCTGAAAGCCTTTCCAAAGCATGTCATTCTCCTCCGGCCATGTGGCTCGATGTCACTCGCTGAGTGGTCCAACTCAGGTCAACGTGAACAAAGGCTGATCTGGCGCGAATGTACTGGACCAAGAATGCAGATCCTTCGACTTGGCGAGCGCTTGCGCGCCCGCTTCGCTCAGGATGACCGCTGCGGGCTCCCGCTCCGCTCACGCCCGCAAAGCGCGGTCACTTGCTATACAACTCCACAATCAACTGCTCATTGACCGGCATCTGGATCTCGTCGCGCTTGGGCAGCGAGAGCACCCGGCCCTTGAAATTGTCGCGGTCAACTTCCAGCCAGGTAGGCACGGTCTGATGGCTGGCAAACTCCTTGGCCTGCTCCAGCAGCGGCGTCTTGCGGCTGGCTTCGCGGATGGTGATCTCTTCTCCCACGCTCACTTCGTAGGAGGGAATGTTCACCTTACGTCCGTTGACGGCGACGTGACCGTGGCGCACCAGCTGGCGGGCCTGGCGGCGCGACATGCCGAAGCCCAGGCGGTACACGACGTTATCCAGGCGGCGTTCGAGTTGCTGCAGGAGCATTTCGCCGGTCACACCCTTGGTGCGGGCGGCCTTTTCGAAATAGTTGCGGAACTGGCCTTCCTGGGTGAAGTACATCCGCTTGGTTTTCTGTTTTTCGCGCAACTGCAGCCCATAGCCCACGACTTTGGCCTTGCGGTCCTTGCCGTGCTGGCCGGGAGCAAAGTTGCGCTTCTCAATGGGACATTTGTCGCTGAAGCACTTGGCGCCTTTGAGGAAGAGCTTCATGCCCTCGCGGCGGCAAAGACGGCAGACGGGATCGGTATAGCGTGCCAAGTTTTCTTCTCCTATTAGATGTCCGGTTTACAGGTTTCGATCCCAAGCAGCCAAAACCGGCCTTGTTGGGAGCCCTGGCTTCACCCTTCGTCCCGGACGAAATCAACTTTCAGCCTACAACTGTCAGCCTGTCAGCCAAAGCAGCAATCTTGCTGATCGCTGATGGCTGAAAGCGGTTATACCCTTCTCCGCTTGGGCGGGCGGCAGCCGTTGTGCGGAATGGGAGTGGCGTCGCGAATCACGCGTACGTCAATGCCCGCCGCGGACAATGCGCGGATGGCCGACTCGCGGCCCGAGCCCGGACCGCTGACCCGCACTTCCACCGAACGCACCCCATGATCGCGCGCCTGGTTGGCGGCGTTCATGGCGGCCTGCTGGGCGGCGAAGGGGGTGCCCTTGCGCGAGCCGCGGAAGCCGAGCGAGCCCGAACTCTTCCAGGAGAGCACGTTCCCCGCCGGATCGGAAATGGTCACGATGGTGTTGTTGAACGAGGCCTGGATGTGCGCAATGCCGAACGGTACGTGCTTGCGCTCCTTTTTCTTGAACTGCTTCTTCTTGCCTTTTTTCTCCGGCGCCGCCGGGCTTCCGGATGCTGCTGGGGTTTTTGCCATAGTTAGCCTTTAGCGTTTGGCCCTTAGCTGAAGCCGCGGCGAAAAGCCAACGGCTAACGGCTAAAGGCTGGTTTTATGTTTTTGCCGTCGCTTTCTTGCGGGTGGCGACGGTGCCTTTGCGTGGACCCTTGCGGGTGCGCGCGTTGGTGTGCGTACGCTGCCCACGCACGGGCAGATTGCGGCGGTGGCGGTATCCGCGGTAGGAGCCGATCTCGATCAGCCGCTTGATGTTCATCTGCACATCTTTGCGCAGATCGCCTTCCACCATGCCTTCGCCTTCGATGACCTGGCGGATGCGGTTGACCTCATCCTCGCCCAGGTCCTGGACCTTCTTCATCGGGTCCACCTTGGCCTCGTCGAGAATGCGGGAAGCGCGGGGAACCCCGATGCCGTAAATGTAGGTGAGCGCGATGAACGAGCGCTTGTTGCGCGGCAGGTCCACGCCAGCAATGCGTGCCATAATTATTCCTTTTCAGCCTTGGCGCTGCTTGTGTTTGGAGTTTACGCAGATCACCCGCACCACGCCCTTGCGGTGGATGACCTTGCACTTATCGCAAATTTTCTTTACCGATGCCCGGACTTTCATGAAACCCCGCTTTCAGCTCTTCGCTTTGCTCAGAATGACCGCTGCGGGCTCACGCCGGCAAAGCGCGGTCACTTATAACGATACACAATCCTTCCGCGATTCAGGTCGTAGGGGGAAAGCTCGACTGCCACTTTGTCGCCGGGCAGAATGCGGATAAAATTCTTGCGCATTTTGCCGGAAACATGGGCCAGCACCTGGTGCTTGTTTTCGAGTTCCACCCGGAACATGGCGTTGGGCAGCGGCTCGACGACCGTTGCCATAACTTCAATCGCGTCTTCTTTGCTCATTGACCCCCTGAAAATGTTCTGCTGCAGAGATCCCTCGCTGCGCTCGGGATTTCGGCGCGCGGCTCAGACGCCGCGCAAACGCCTCAACTTCAATCGCGTCTTCTTTGCTCATTGACCCCTTGTGCCGGCACTCTGCATTCAGCCTTCAGCCCAACCATCGAAACTAGGTGCCCGCTGCGCTCTTCTTCGGCTAAAGCCTGACGAAGGGCTGACTGCTGAGTGCTGACGGCTTGTTTACTGCGTCAAAATCACCGGCCCATCCTTGGTCACGGCGACGCAGTGCTCGAAGTGGGCGCTGCAGCTGCCATCGGCAGTGACGGCGGTCCACTTATCGTCGAGCACGCGGGTTTCCGGCCGGCCGGAATTCACCATAGGCTCAATGGCCAGCACCATGCCGTCGCGCAGGCGGGCGCCGTGGCCGCGCAGGCCGAAGTTCGGCACCTGCGGCTCCTCATGCAGGCGGGTGCCGATGCCGTGGCCGACGAACTCGCGCACCACGCTGAAGCCGTTGGCCTCGACATATTCCTGCACCGCGGCGCCGACATCGCCCACCGAGTTGCCGATGCGCGCCTGCTCGATTCCTTTGTAGAGCGAGGCCTCGGTCACCTGCAGCAGCTTTTCCACCTGCGGCGGCAGCGAGCCATCCACCGGCACGGTGATGGCAGCGTCGCCGTAGTAGCCATCGAGCACCACGCCGCAATCAATGGAGACGATGTCGCCCGCCTTGAGCGTGCGCTTTTCCGACGGGATGCCGTGCACAATCTCGTCATTGATCGAGGTGCAAAGCACGCAGGGATAATCGTAGTATCCCTTGAAGGCGGGCTTGGCCCCGAGCTCCTTGATCTTGCGCTCGGCGGCATGCTCCAGGTCCATGGTGCTGGCTCCGGGCGAGACCAGCGAGCGCACATGATCGAGCACCTGGCGCACCATGCGGCCACTGCGCCGCATCTTGTCAATCTCCGCCGCTGATTTGCACACAATCGCCATTCTTTATTTCTGTGGCCCGATCTGCGCCGTGCCGCTTCCGGGGCCACCCTGGGGCGCTTGCGGGATGTGGCCTTCGATCACCTGAAGAATCCGGGCCGCGACCTCTTCCACCGGCAGGTCGCCGCAAACATCCACCAGGCGGCCCTTCTTCTGATAATACTCTGCCACCGGCCGGGTCTGGCGCTCGTAGGCGGCCAGACGCTCGCGAATCACATCCTCGCGGTCATCATTGCGGGTAACCAGCTCGGAACCGTCCACGTCGCAGATGCCAGCGACGCGAGGTGGCTGGAAATAGACGTTATAGATGTGCCCCTGGGCGAGACAGGTGCGGCGGCCGGTCAGCCGGCGGAAAAGGTAATTATAATCCACCGCGATGCGGATCACAATCGGCCAGTGCCGGGCCTTGGGCAATTTGTCAAAGAACTCGCGCTCCAAGAACATGTCGAGCCAGCGGGCCTGGGCCGCGGTGCGGGGAAAGCCATCGAGCAGAAAGCCGCGGCGGCAATCGGGCTGGCGCAAGCGCTCCCTGACCATGTCGCAGACCAGGTGGTCGGAGACCAGCTCGCCCCGCGCCATGACATCTTTCGCCTGCAACCCCAGGGGCGTGCCGCGCTCGACATCATCCCGCAACAGGTCGCCGGTCGAAATGTGCGGGATGCCGTAACGGGCGGCGATCCGCTTGGCCTGCGTTCCCTTGCCGGCGCCCGGAGCGCCCAGCAACACAATGGGCCCGACGCTGCGCGAGGTTTCCTCTGCCATCGAACGGACCTCGAGCCTCCCGTTGATCTCCAGCTGCGCCCCCAAGCCCGCACCCGCCGGGGGCTACCGCCGATTTCTGCCCTAAGAACTCTGAGCCCCAGGAAACCGCAAACCTGTTTCCTGCAGGGTCAAGCCCAGGAGCGGCGGCCGCGTATGCGCCCGCTGCGCTGGCTGAACCCGTCGTAATGGCGCATGATGAGCTGCGCCTCCACCTGGGTGACCGTATCCATGGCCACGCCCACCACGATCAGCAGGGAAGTGCCGCCAAAATAAAAGGTGACGCCCAGGCCGTTCGTGACCCAGGTGGGCAATTTTTCAAAAAACCCGCCCAGCGCGCCGGGCAGGTGATTCAGGTGAATACCGGCGATCATCCACTCGGGGATGAAGGAAATAATGATCAGGTAAAGCGCGCCCACCAAGGTGATGCGGGTGAGGATCTCGTTAATGTGGTCGGCGGTGCGCTTGCCGGGGCGGATGCCGGGAATGAAGCCGCCGTACTTGCGCATGTTGTCGGCGACTTCGTTCGGGTTGAAGACGATGGAGACATAGAAATAGGCAAAGAAGATGATGCCTAAAGCATAGAGCAGGGTGTAAAGGGGCTCGCCCCAGCCCAGGGCATGCATCAGGCCGCCGAAGTAGCGGTTGTCGCGCAAGCCATAGCCGACGGTTTGCGGCAAAGTGAGAATCGAGGAGGCGAAGATCACGGGCATGACCCCGCCGGCGTTGACCCGCAGAGGCAGGTGGGTGGATTGCCCGCCCATGACCTTGCGTCCTACGACGCGCTTGGCGTACTGCACCGGAATGCGGCGCTCGGCGCGCTCGACGTAGACGATGAAGGCGACCACGGCGATCATCAGCGCGACCAGCAGGATCATGGCCGGGGCGGTGAAGGTGCCCCAGGCGTCATTCTTGACCTTGTCATAGAGATCGGCGACGCCGCGCGGCAGGCCAACCACAATGCCGGCGAAGATGAGCAGCGACATGCCGTTGCCGATGCCGCGGTCGGTAATCTGCTCGCCCAGCCACATGATGAAGACGCTGCCGGTGGTGAGGGTGAGCATGGTCATCAGAATGAAAGCGGGGCCGGGGTTGACCACGAAATCGCCGGCCTTGCCCAGGCTGATGGCGATGGCCAGCGACTGCACCGCGCTCAGGCCGAGGGTGAGGTAACGGGTCCACTGGGTGATCTTCTTGCGGCCCAGCTCGCCTTCTTTCTGCAGCTTGGCCAGCGGCTCATAGACCACGGTGAGCAGCTGCAGAATGATGGAGGCGGTGATATAGGGCATGATGCCCAGGGCGAAGATGGTAAGGCGGCGCAGCTGGCCGCCAGAAAACAGATCTACGAATCCGAGGAATGAGCCCCGGTTCTGCTCGAAGAACTGCTGCAGCTTATCGGCATTTACGCCCGGGGTGGGAATGTGCCCGCCCAGGCGATACACCGCCAGCAGCGCCAGGGTGAACAGAATGCGCTTGCGCAGGTCGGGAATACGAAAGATGTTGGAGAATTTCTCCCACATTACTGCAAGACCTCGAACTTGCCGCCGGCCTTGGTGATTTTCTCCTGGGCCGACTTGGAAAACTTGTGCGCCTGCACGGTGAGGGCGGCGGTCAATTCGCCATCGCCCAGGACCTTGACCGGAAGCGCGGTCTTGATTACCCCGGCCTTGCGCAGGACCTCAGGATTGATGGTAGTTTCGCCCAGGGCCGCCAGCTTTTCCAGGTTCACGATGGCATATTCCTTGCGGAAGATGTTGGTGAAGCCGCGCTTGGGCATGCGGCGGTGCAGCGGCATCTGGCCGCCTTCAAAGCCGCGCAGCATGCGCGAGCCGCTGCGCGAGCGCTGGCCTTTGTGGCCGCGGGTGGAGGTTTTGCCCATGCCCGAGCCCATGCCGCGCCCGACGCGCTTGCGTTTCTCCGAGGCCTTTTTCGGCGCGCGAATGTTGGAAAGGTTCATAAGAGTTCCTGTGGAGACGTAGCTAGTACGTCTCCACTTCACTTCACAATTTCCACCAGATGGGGCACCTTGGCCACCATCCCGCGAATGGCGGGGGTATCCGGGCGCTCGATGACCTGATTCAGCCGGGTAAAGCCCAGGCCTTTGACCACCTTCTTCTGCTTCACCGGCGCGCAAATCGCCGAGCGCACCCACTTCAACTGGATCTTGCCGCCATTGCTGGATGTCTTCGCCATATGGTTTCTGCTCATGCCGGCCAGGGCTACAGTTCCTCCGCGGCCTTGCCGCGCATGGCGGCGACCGACGCTTTGTTTTTCAGCTTCTTCAGCGCGTCGAAGGTGGCCTTGACCACGTTATGCGGATTGGTGGTGCCAATGGACTTGGTGAGCACGTTCTGGATGCCGGCCGAGGTCATGACCGCGCGCACCGCGCCGCCGGCAATGACGCCCGTGCCTTCAGGCGCGGGCTTGAGCAGCACCATGCCGGAACCGAAGCGCCCAAGCACCGTGTGCGGAATCGTGGTCTGCGTGAGGTTGACGCGGTAAAGATTCTTCTTCGCCGACTCAATCCCCTTGCGGATGGCCTGCGGGACTTCCTTGGCTTTGCCCGAGCCATAGCCCACCACCGCTGCCGTGGGATCGCCCACCACCACCAGCGCGGCAAAGGAAAGATTCTTGCCTCCCTTGACCACCTTGGTCACGCGGTTAATGGCGACCACCTGGTCTTTGAGCTGGAAGGCGCCGGCATCGAGCTTTTTCATCACAGTTGGCATCAGTAATCCATTTACTCCATCAAAACTTCAGTCCGGCTTCGCGGGCGGCATCGGCCAGAGCCTTGACCCGCCCGTGATAAATGTAGCCGCCACGGTCAAACACCACTTGGTCAATTCCCTTGGCCCGGGCGCGCTCGGCAATGGCCTTACCCACGGCTTTGGCCGAGGCCACGTTGCCGCCGGTGCGGCGCTCGGCCTTTTTGCCTTCGGCCGAGCTGGCCGAAACCAGGGTTGCGCCCTGCAGGTCGTCAATCAGCTGCACATAGATGTGGTTCAGCGAGCGGTACACGTTCAGCCGGGGCCGCTCGGCCGTTCCCATCAGCTTCTTGCGGATGCGCTCATGCACCCTCCGCCGGGTCGCGTTCTTAGAGGTTGATGTCAGCATAGAAAACCCATTTGATAATTGGGAAATCTGGTAATTGAGTAATTTACCAACGCGCCGGTTGTTCCAAATTACTCCATTACACAATTTCTCAATTACTCAATCTATTTCGCTCCCGTCTTGCCCACCTTCTTCTTCAAGCGCTCGCCCACATAGCGCACGCCCTTGTTCTTATAAGGATCGGGCGGGCGCAGGCCGCGCATTTCGGCCGCCACCTGGCCGACTTTCTGCCGGTCGATGCCGGTCACGGTCAGCCGGGTCTGCTTGGCATCCACCGCGGCCTCAATACCCGAAGGCAGCGGATACTCAATCGGGTGCGAGTAACCCAGGTTGAAGACTACCGTGGCCTTGCCCTTCATTTCGGCGCGATAGCCGATGCCTACGATCTCCAGTTCCCGGGTCCAGCCCTTGGTGACGCCTTCGACGGCGTTGTTGACCAGGGCGCGCGCCAGCCCGTGCAGGGCGGCCTGCTCATCGTTCTCGCGGAGGGCGACCAGGTGGCCGTCCTGCTGTTGCATGCGGATGCCCGCGGGCAGCGCCGTTTCCAGCTTGCCCTTCGGCCCCTGCACGGCGACCAGATTGCCTTCGATTTTGACGCTCACTCCCTTGGGGAGGGGAATCGGTTTTTTTCCGATGCGTGACATAAATTAGCCTTCAGCACTCAGCCTTCAGCGCTCAGCCAAACCCTCCGCCCCGCATTCTTACCGAATGCTGACTGCTGAAGGCTGACGGCTTTTACCAAACTTCGCACAATACCTCGCCGCCCACGCCTGCCTTGCGCGCCTGCCGGCCGGTCATGACCCCACGCGGGGTGGTGAGAATATTGATGCCCAGCCCGCCCAGCACCCGGGGAATCTCGGTGCGCCGCACATAGACGCGGCAGCCCGGCCGCGACACCCGCGCCACGTTCGAAATCGCGGCCTCGTTGTTGTTGCCATACCTCAGATAGATGCGAACCACCTTGTGCCCCTCTTCCTCGGTGGCCTTGTAATTGGAGATGTAGCCCTCCTCTTTCAAAATGCGGGCGATCTCCACCTTCAGCTTGGAGGCGGGGACATCCACCTTCTGATGCCGCGCATTCACTGCATTGCGAATGCGCGCCAGCATATCTGCGACCGGATCCGTCAACCTCATCGCTTCTCCTCAAACTGCCCGTTTGCTCCGCCCCACGCGGAGAACCCGCGGCAGATTCACCGCTTAACCTGGCCGATGGCCACGGCCCCCGACCGGGGACAACTCTACCAGGACGACTTCGAGACCCCGGGTATCTCCCCGCGCAAGGCCAGTCCGCGGAAGCACAGGCGGCAGATGCCGAACTTGCGAATGTAGGCCCGCGGCCGCCCGCAAATCTTGCAGCGGTTGTGCCGGCGGGTGGAGAACTTCGGCCTCGGGCCCTTGCCCCGAGAGTCGTCAAACTTCTTCTGGATCTTCGCGTCCTTGACTCGTTTTGCTGTAGTTGCCAAAAATCAGCTCCTGGCTTTTGGCTGACAGCTGTCAGCTTTCAGCTTGCAGTTCCACTCTATCTCTTTCCCGCGTTCGCTTCTAACCATGACAGCACCCAGCTTCTGGGTTCTTGCTAAAACCTGCTCTCAGGCCCGGAACGGCATGCCCAGCTGTTTGAGCAGCGACCGCGCCTGCTCATCGGAGCGGGCGGTGGTCACGATGGTGACGTTCATGCCCTTCAGCTTATCCACCTTGGCGTAATCAATCTCCGGGAAAATCAGCTGGTCGTGCAGGCCGAGGGTGTAATTGCCGCGGCCATCGAAGGCCTTGGTCGAAACCCCGCGAAAGTCGCGCACTCGGGGCAGCACGATGTTCACCAGCCGGTCGAAGAACTCATACATGCGGTCGCCGCGCAGGGTCACCATGGCGCCGATGGCCTGGCCTTCGCGCACCTTGAAGGCCGCAATGGACTTTTTGGCCCGCGTGACCACCGGCTTCTGCCCGGTGATCTGGCCCAGCTCGTTCACCGCCGGATCGAGCACCTTGGCGTTCTGCGTGGCCTCGCCCACCCCCATGTTGACGACGATCTTGTGCAGGTGAGGCACCGCCATGGGATTCTCGAGCTCAAACTCTTTCATCAGCGCCGGCGCCACTTCCTTCCGGAAGCGGTCTTTCAGGCGCGGAGTTTCCCTGGCGCTGTGCCGCGCCGCCTCGGGCGGCCGCTGCTCTTCCTGAGGAGCGCCTTTTCTCTCTTTTTTTTCTTTCGCCATGGTTGTAACCCGCTCTTAAAAAGTCTTCCGCTCTCAGCTCTTCCGGCATTAAGCCAGCTGAATGCCGATGGCTGACTGCTGAAAGCTATTTTTCCAGGGTGGTGCCGCACTTCTTGCACACCCGCACCTTGCGCTCGCCGCGGACCTCATGCCCAATGCGCACCGGCCCGCAACTGGGGCAGAGCAGCTGCACGTTGGAGATGGCAATCGGCGCCTCCTGGTCG
>Ga0335080_10001939_pt1 | contig 20586 bp, 15 predicted proteins | sample Lox_Sample_34_FD_206720 | JGI IMG/M metagenome (GOLD analysis project Ga0335080, IMG submission 206720) | Soil microbial communities from Loxahatchee National Wildlife Refuge, Florida, United States - Lox_Sample_3.4 | ecosystem: Environmental > Terrestrial > Soil > Wetlands | place: USA...
GCCGGCGTCGCGCTGACGTCCCGGAAGCAGGCTCCGGTCGAGACGGGGGTTCCGAGATGAAAGCGCTGCTGCCGCTGGTGCTGCTCCTCAGCCAGACCGCCCCTGCGCCGGCTCCTGACGACGGCAAGCTTCCGGCGTCGGTGGAGGCGCTCTTCCAGGAAAAGAACAAGGACGGGACTCCGGTTCTCGGAGACGCCGAGCGGGCCTATCTGAAGAAGCTTCCACTGCATACGCGCGAGCTCGTCGGGAAGGATGTCGACGCGCTGACCATCGGCGGCGCCAGGCACCTCAAGGCGCTGCTGTCCCTGGAGCTCCCCTCGCAGGGGGCGGCGATCGTCTTCTCGGACAACTGCGTCCTCTGCCATGCCGATCCCGAGTCGCAGAAGAAGGCCCAGCTCTTCTCGCCGGATCCCAAGGCCACCCAGTCCAACGAGCTCCTCAACCTCAAGGAGTTCGTGAACGACGTGCACTTTCGCCGGGGGCTCTCCTGCTCGGGATGCCACGGGGGCTCCCCAGAGCACGACGTGATGACTGCGGACATCGCCGCTCGCTGGCCCAAGGCGGAGGTGCGGCACGTCGACCGCACCTGGATCCCGGAGTTCTGCGCCCGCTGCCATGCCGACCCCAACTTCATGCGAGGCTTCAACCCCTCGCTTCCCACCGATCAGCTGTCCAAGTACCGCGACAGCCAGCACGGCATCCTCCTTCTCCAGAAGAAGGACTCCAAGGCGGCGCAGTGCGTGAGCTGCCATGGGGTGCACGGCATCCGGAGCCCGAAGAGCCGTCTCTCCAAGGTGCACCCGCAGGCCATCCCTGAGACTTGCGGGAAATGCCACGCGGATCCGGCCTACATGGCCGGATACAAGAAGGACGACGGAACGCCCCTGCCCACCAACCAGCTGGCGGACTACAAGAAGTCGGTCCACGGAAAGGCACTGCTGGAAAGAGGCGATCTCGGTGCCCCGGCCTGCAACAGCTGTCATGGCAACCATGCGGCGATGCCGCCGAAGGTGAGCTCGATCTCGCAGGTCTGCCGCACCTGCCACTCGCAAAACGGCATCTTCTTCGACGGTAGCAAGCACAAGCAGGCCTTCGAGAAGCATGGCTGGCCCGAGTGCGAGAGGTGCCACGGGAAGCACGACATCGAGAAGCCCAGCGATATCCTGATCTCGGCTGCCCCCGACGGCCTCTGCGGGTCGTGTCACGACCAGAACGCGAAGGACAATCCGGAGTGCAACGCGACGGCGCGTTACTTCCGGAGCAGCCTCCTGGACCTGGCCGCCACCAACCAGCGCCTGCGGCCCGAGGCAGAGGAACTCGCGACACGCGGTCTGGACGCCGAGCCCATCCTCGCCTCGCTGGACGAGCTGCACGATGCCCTCGTCCAGACCCGGTCGCGGGTCCACACCTTCGATCGGGGTGGCTTCGATCAGGGCGCCAAGGTGGGGCGGGAGGCCGTCGCCAAGACCGAGAGGCTGATCGATTCTGCACGGAAGGAGCAGCGCTACCGGCGCAACGGGCTCCTGGTCTCCATCGGCCTGATGTCGTTCCTGGCCGTGATGATGGGCCTCAAGATCCGACAGATCGGCCGGGGCCGGCGGGAACCGTGACCGGAGGGAGGCGCTCGGTCTCGCCGGGCGCTCTCCGGGCGTCCGGGACGGCTACTTCTTGAAGGTGCGCGTGTACTTCACGAGCGCCTCGGCCTGCTCGGGCGAGAGCTCACCCTTGAAGCCGGGCATGTCCCCGCTGGGCAGCTTGACGCCCTCGAGGATGGCCTTCTTGAGCTCGTCGTCCTTCTTGGCCGCGTACGCCGAGGAGGTCATGTCCGCGACCTTCAGCTTCTTGCCCTGGTCGGTGTCGCCCTTGCCGGTGTTGCCGTGGCAGGAGGCGCACTTGGCCTTCCAGGCGCGCTCGGCCTTCTTGTCGACTTCCTGTGCCAGCGCCCCCGCGCTGAGGAGAACCGAACCCGCTGCCACCGACGCCAGGAGACGGACATGCTTCATGGGTACCCTCCGAGTTGACGGACGCCTAGCGGATCGCCGGCCGCCTCGCAAGGATGTTCAAACCGCCCCGGCAGCCGGCATGACAGCTCTACGCGGGCCGGCAGCCGCGGGGAGGGACGCGCGCAGCGGCGGTGCCCGCTACTTCTTGAAGCCGCGGATGTAGCCGACGAGGGCGTCGGCCTGCTCCGGCGTCAGCTCGGCCTTGAAGGCGTGGCCCTGCTGCTTCTCGAAGCCGTCGAGGATGGCCTTCTTGAGCTCGTCGTCCTTCTTCGCCTGGAACGCGGGCGAGGTCATGTCGACGATCTTCAGTTGCTTGCCCTTGTCGGTGTCGCCCTTGCCGGCTTGACCGTGGCAGGAGGCGCACTTCGACTTCCAGGCGCGCTCGACCTTCTTCGGGTCCGCCTGTGCTTGCGCCGTGGCGCTGATCGAGACCGAGGCGGCCACCAGCGCGGCCGCGAGACGAACGTGTTTCATGTGCGACTCCGTTGACTGGCGCGGAGGTGCGCGCCGACGTCGGCTACTTCTTGAAGGTGCGGATGTAGGCGATGAGGGCGTCCACCTGCTCGGGGGTCAGGTCCCCCTTGAAGGAGTCCATCTCCTGCTTCACGCCGTCCTTCTCCTTCTTGACGCCGTCGAGGATGGCCTTCTTGAGCTCGTCGTCCTTCTTCGCCTGGAACGCGGGCGAGGTCATGTCGACGATCTTCATCTGCTTGCCCTTCTCGGTGTCCGCCTTGCCCGCTGCACCGTGGCAGGACGAGCACTTCGCCTTCCAGGCGCGCTCGACCTTCTTGGGGTCCGTCTGAGCCAACGCGGTGGCGCTGAGGAGAACGGAGCCGGCGACGATCGATGCCAGGACAGGAACTTGTTTCATGCGGACCCTCCGGGGTGTGTCGGCCCGGGTACCGGATCGACAGTTGACTCGCAAGAAGGGAAGGGTAGCCCCGAAGGCGTACGGGAGCGAGCGATCTCGATGCCGCGAGCGCCGCGCACGCGCGTGGGCCCCAGCCCGCGGAGGGGGGGCCCTGCGTCCCCGGAGATAGGACCTTCGTCCAACCCGGTACGGGTTCCCTTGGGGCAGGAGCGCCGAGGTACAGTTCGGCGCCACTGGAGGACCTCGGGTGACGTCGGAGGGGACGGCGATGAGGTTGGCGCTGGCGCTGCTGGGGTCGCTCGTCCTCGGGCTGGGGATGGGATGTCTCGGCGATCGGGGGCCGACCGGGGATGCGGGCACGAGCGGGCCCCGGGGTCCCACCGGGCCATCCGGCCCTCCTGGAGGTTCCGGTCCACCGGGCAGCTGCACCCCACCGAGCCCCTCCACCGCCACCGTCGCGGTCTCGAGCCCGGGGAACGGCAGCTTCTTCGTCACCGGCGAGCAGCCGGTGGTGACCATCACCTTCGCCAATGCCTGCGGGCAGCGGATTCCTCCGGCCAGCCTCGGCTCCACCGCGGACTTCTTCGTCGTGGGACCGCGCGCACCGCTCCAGACGGTCACCGCGTACAAGCTGCTGAACCTCGCCCCGGCGCCCTTCAGGGCCCAGGGCCTCAAGCCGCTCGCGGACGGGGGCGTTCCCAACCCGAACATGATCGTGCAGGGGGATGGGACCGTCGTCTACACGCTGAACGCGATCACCACCGAGGCGCCGGGGACCTACACCGCTTCGGTCTGGGCCATCGGCTCCGACCCGCTCGATCAGATGTTCGTCCAGCAGGACTTCCAGATCGGAACGGCGACGGTGGAGCCCTACGTGAGCGGAGCGCCGGACGACTCGAGCTGCGCGAGCTGCCACCGGAACGCGGCGCCGTCGGGCAAGACGTACATGGCTCACGCTGCGCCCGAGCCTCCGCGCGCGCCCGTGGGCGATTACTCGCTCGACTCGCTTCCCATCGGCAGCTGCAAGGCCTGCCACAACAATGCCGGGTACAGTCCCAATCACCTGCTGCGGAAGACTCACGGTGTCCACCGCGGTGAGCACCAGCTCGCCCCGGGAGCGGCGCACCCGGAATACGGGTTCGGCGCGGACGGCTCGCTCTCCGCGTTTCTCAACGTCGGCTTCCCGGTGATGCCCACCGGCGGGACGCCGGGACTCCCGCTCCCGGCCTCGGTGGCGATGGAGAAGAGCTGCACCACCTGCCACGTCAACGACGCGTGGATGAACAACCCCTCCCGGGCGGCCTGCGGCACTTGCCACGACAACGTCTTCTTCGCCGGGGCCCTCCTGCAGGATGGAGGCGTGGACCCGAATGCGACTTCCGCGGCCATCACGCCGCCCACGGTGCTCGGGCAGCCGAACGGGGTCCTCCCCGATGGGGGCGTGGGCCCCTGCACCAGCGACGGCGACTGCACGGTCCTGAGCCCGATCGCGACGTGCAACACCACGACGAAGCTCTGCGAGCTCACCTACCACGCGAAGCAGACCGACGATGCCCAGTGCGCCACCTGCCACGGGCCGACCAACGGCGTCTCGCCCATCGCCGGCCGGCACGCCATCTCCCCGTTCAATCCGCCCATCAGTCTCGACGGCTACACGTTCAAGAACGTGACCGTGACCGGTGGGACCGGGGCGGGCGGAAGCTTCAACGTCGGTGACACTCCGACCGTGAAGTTCCAGCTCTTCGACAACCAGTCCACCCCGGCATCGGTCGCGGACCTCAAGACCAACGGTGCCTGGGCTGGGACGTTCCTCGTCGCCGGTCCCACCTCGAATCCGCAGCGCGTCTACGGAACCGCCAGCGGCGGCCTGAACATGAAGACAGCGGGGACGCTGACCTACGACGCGCCCTCGCAGACCTACACCTACGTCCCGCCCACGACCTGGCCGGCGAGCTCGCAGGCTCCGATCAACAATCCCGCGGCCGGGACCCAGGTCAACCCCGCGGGGAACTACACCGTGTGGTTCTACTGGGCGAGGACGACCGCCGGGGTGCGCGACGCGGTCGACGCCCAGGTGGCGGTGGCCTTCGGCGTCAACCAGAAGGCCTCTGGACGCCAGGTGGTGACCCAGGCCGCGTGCGGCTCGTGCCACGGGTTGTCTCCCGACGGCTTCCCGCACCTGGCGCTCCACGGCGGACAGCGGAAGAACGGCGAGACCTGCAGCACCTGTCACAGCCAGAACGCCTTCGACAGGGGCGTGGGCTCGACGGGCGTGGCCTGCACCGTGAACACCGACTGTCCCGGATCCGCCGGAGGCTGGGAGGCGTGCGTGCCCGGCGGCGCGGGCAGCGTCTGCACCGTGACCGTCGACCCCACGCCGGGAATCGTCATCGACTACCAGCAGCTGGTGCACGACATCCACTTCGCCCGTCTGCGCGAGGGCTACCTCGAGCGCAACAACCTCGGGCTGCCCCCGGACGTCCCGCCGGCGACGCTGAACTACCTCGGGTTCAACAACGGCCTGAGCAGCTTCCAGGAGGTCCTGGCGCCGGTGGACGTGCGCTCGTGCACCAACTGCCACCAGAGCACCCGGGCCGCCTGCTCCGACAGCTCACCCTGCGCCTACGGGCAGACCTGCCAGTCGGGGAGCTGCGTGAACACCGCCTGGCAGAACCCCACGGCGCGGGCGTGCATCACCTGCCACGACGCGGCGGATTCGGCGTCCCATGCAGAGGCCAACACCGACTTCACGCACACGCCTCCGGTCGAGGCCTGCGTCGTGTGCCACGGCCCGGGCGCGATGCTCTCGGTGTCCGCGGTCCACAACATCACCTCGCCGTACGTCCCTCCTTACTCGCGGGAGCCCTGACCCAGCCGACAGGAGCGTCACCGGATCATGAACCGAGAGATCGTCGGTCGCATCGCTGGGGTGGGGTCGCGGTGGCCCGCTCTCGCGCTGCTCTCGATCCTCTGGGCGCCGGTTGCAGCCGCCCAGGTGGTCGACGCCACCTCGACGACGATGCTTCGCCTCAAGCCGGAGTGGCAGGCTGGCGACACGCGGAACGGCGTCTGGGGGACCGAGCTCGTCGGCCTCTCCGTGCGGAACATCGAGGTCGCCGGCGTGGACGACCTCAACATCCAGCTCTCGGCCTGGGGACAGCTCTCCTCGCTCAAGGACTCGATCTACACCGGCAGCACCGGTGACATCGACCTCCTCTACATCCAGGGCGCGCTGTTCAACCACCACCTCAGCCTGACCCTGGGACGACAGCTCGTCTCCGGAGGCGCGGCGCGGGTGCTCCAGCTGGACGGAGTGAACGGGACGCTCATGTTCAGCAGGGCCTTCGGGGTGAGCGCTTACGCTGGTGCGCCGACGACGTCCCGGTTCACCTATCCGGTGGGCGAGTTCGCCTTCGGCGGACGGGCCTTCTGGAGACCCTCCTACGGAAGCGAGGTCGGCGTCTCCTTCCTGGAGATCATCAGCGGCAGTGTCCTCTCCCGCCAAGACGTCGGAGTGGACGGACGCTGGGCGGTCCTCCCCAACGTATCGGCGACGGCCTCGGGCATCTTCAGCATCCAGGAAGAGCGCGTCGCGGACGCCAGCGTCACCCTCAACTGGCAAGTCCTCAAGGACCTCGAGATCTTCGGCAAGGGGGCGCACACCTCGCCGGATCTCTTCCTTCCCCTGACCTCCATCTTCAGCGTGTTCGCGGACACCAACCGCGACTCGGCGGGGGGAGGGCTGTTCTGGCAGATCACCCGGCAGGCCGGTCTGTATCTGGAATACCAGCGCCTCTGGGTGGACGGCGGGAACGGCGACGAGGCCGACGCGCGGACGACGATCAAGCTCACCCGCAAGTCGACCATGGGTCTCGAGGCGCGCTTCCTCTTCGTCCCGACCAACGGCGTGACCGACCTGCGCGCCTGGGTCTCCCATAGCCTGAACGAGAAGATCCGCCTGAGCGCCGACGTGGAAGGGACGGTGCTCAAGAACCCGGTCAACGCGACGGGCGGATCCATCGTGGGGACGGCCAGCGCGACGTGGGCGATCGGCTCGGGCTGGAACGCGATGCTCAGCGGTTCGCTCGGCGCCACGCCCTTCTTCCAGACCGCGGCAACGCTCACCGCCCGCATCGGCTACACCTTCTCCAACTGGCAGCAGAAGGGGGCCGCCAAGTGAGCCGCCGACCCTTGGGCGCGCGAGGTCCGGCGATCCTGCTCCTCGTCCTGGCCGGGGCGTGGCCGGTGGAAGCGGGCGAGCCGCTCACCATCGACCCCAACCATGCCGGCCACGTGAAGGCCGGCCTCGAGTGCCTCACCTGCCACGAGGCCATCTTCGACGTGACGTCCCTCGGGGAGCCCGGCGTCTTCCCCAAGGAGAGCAAGTGCCTCGGGTGCCACAAGAAGGAGAAGGACGCGGGCAACTGCGGGATGTGCCACATCCGCGCGGACAAGCCGGGCACCTATCCGAAGCGAACGCAGTACCTGATCATGAATCACGCCAAGCATCTGGAGAAGGACGACAAGTGCGGGGTCTGCCACCTCACGCTTCCCGCCCGCGGCCAGATGGAGAAGCCGGTGCCGCCGATGAGCACCTGTCTCGGGTGTCACAACCACGATGATCAGTTCAAGAACGGCCAGTGCTACGGCTGTCACTTGGACCTGACGCATTTCCCGCTCAAGCCCAGCTCGTTCTTCAGCCACACGGCCAACTTCACCCGCTTCCATCCGAACATCGCCCGGTCGACCGCCGCGGCGTGCGACACCTGTCATCAGCAATCGTTCTGTGCGGACTGCCACGCCGCCCGGACCCGTCCGATGCGGGTCGAGGAGATCCAGCCCGACCGGCCGGACCGGAACTTCATTCACTGGGGGGACTTCCTCACCCGTCACTCCATCGAGGCGCGAGGCAACGAGGCGGCCTGCCAGAAGTGCCACCAGATCAGCTTCTGCACCGACTGCCACAAGAAGCAGCGGCTCACGCCCGATTCGAGCAATCCGCTCAACCCGCATCCGTCGGGCTGGCTCACCACCGGGAGCCCCAGCTTCCATGGCACCGCGGCCCGGCAGGACATCGTGAGCTGCGCCGCCTGCCACGACCAGGGCTCGGCGTCCAACTGCGTGACCTGCCACCGGGTGGGCGGTCCGGGCGGCAACCCGCACCCGCAGGGCTGGACCGGGAAGCATCCGACCTCGGAGATCAACCGCAACACCATGTGCCTGTCATGTCATCCATAGGCCGAGCGGTGAGAAGGCCGCTGCGGGTCGCGCTCGCGGCGCTGAGCGCCGTCGTGCTGGCTGCGTGCGAGGGCCGTCCCCAGAATCTGGGACAGGCCCAGTGCGACGACAGCTACGCGCAGGGGGTGGGCCCGACTCTCCAGACGAACTGCGCCTCCTGCCACGGCGCGACCCAGGCCGAGGGCAACTACCGGGTGGACAGCTACCAGGCCGCCATCGCTCGCCGTCCCGACGGGACCTACCGGGTTCGCGCCGGAGACAACGACTCGATGCTCCTCCAGGCCGCGCGGGGGACGCTGCCCGGCGCGCACACGGCGATCTCGCAGGACGCGCAGACCGAGCTCCAGACCTGGGTGGTCCAGTGCGCGCTCAAGCCCAAGCCGTACACCGTGCACATCAACGGGTGGATGGATCCCGGAAACACCGACCAGTTCCACGGGCGCGTGCTGCGGCAGGCGGTCTACGACCTGAGCAGCTGTCAGGCCTGCCACGGTCAGGATCTGAGCGGCGGTACCGCCAACGTCGCCTGCCAGACCTGTCACGCCTCCGGGGTGATGGCGTGCAACACCTGCCACGGGAGCGCGGCGAACGCGGCTCCGCCCCGGAACCTCGACTACCTCTCGGCCACGTCGCTGGTCACGGTCGGTGCCCACCAGTCGCACGTCACCGACGGTCCGATTCACACCGCGTTCTCCTGCACCGTGTGCCACACCACGCCCACCAAGCCAGGCGACGACGGCCACTACCAGTCGGGCGGCCAGCTGCTGCCCGGGCCGGCGCCGGTGATCGTGAGGAGCGGCGCCGGAGGCCAGTTCTTCTGGGACCGGAGCGCGGCAACCTGCGCCAACAGCTACTGCCACGCGCCCTTCCAGGACTCGAAGGCCAAGCCGATCACCCCGGTCTTCACCGCGGTGGGGCAGAACCAGGCTCCCTGCGGCAGCTGCCACGGCCTCCCCCCGGCGGGACACGGGCCGGACACCCGCTGCAACACCTGCCACCGCCCGACCTTCGTCGGTAACCAGCCGAGCTCGCCCCTCCACGCCAACGGCCAGGTCGATCTGGCGGCGCCGGCGGGGAGCTGCATCGGCTGTCACGGCAGCGGCGGCAGTCCGGCGCCCCCCATCGACGTCCTCGGCCGCTCCGATCCGACGCTGCAGACGGTCGGTGCGCACCGCGAGCACCTGAGCGCCCTGCACAAGCTCAGCTCGCCGGTCGCGTGCAGCGAGTGTCACCTGGTGCCAACCGCGATCGACAGTCCCGGCCACATCGACCATGCCCCGCCGGCGGTGGTCTTCCCGCCCGATGCGGGGGTGCTGGCCCGCGCGGACGGAGCGGTGCCCACCTACGACCCGTCGACCGCGAGCTGCACGTCCTACTGCCACGGATCGGGCGCGCTCCTGTCGCAGGACACCTCGCCGGGCATCAATCGAACGCCGGTCTTCAACGGCGGCCCGGGCCAGGCGGCCTGCGGCAACTGCCACGGGATTCCGCCCCAGATCCCAGGTCAGTCCTTCCACACCGGCCAGACCCTGACTGACTGCCACAAGTGCCACGCCAGCACCGTCACCCCTGAGGGCAACATCATCGTGGATTCCTCGGGGAATTCGACGCACGTGAACGGTCACGTCGAATGAGAGGGCGCAAAGGCTGCGGGAGATGAATTTACGGAGGTGCGTCCTCACGCCAGCTTCGCGGTGGCACTCCTGCTGCAAGGCTTCTTTGCTTCCATGTTCGGGGCACCCGAGCCACTCGGCGGGGAGGGGCGGATGGAGAAGATCCGTCTGCGCGGTCTCGAGGGGAAAGTGACCCGGCTAGTGGAACGGGTGGGGCGACGCAGTGGTGGCCGCCCCGCTTTTTCGCTGGGCCTCGTACTCTCGCGAACCGCAGCGCTGGGACGACCGGTCGGGGCCTTCGAGGTCCTGCCATGAGAAGCTGCCGCGCGCTTTTGCCAATCGCCTGCATTCTCCTTTTGGGAGCCACCGCCCAAGCGGCGCCGCCCCCCAACACCTGCGTCAGCGCCGGATGCCACAAGGGCTTCGTCAGCGAGCCCAAGCACGCGGCCAAGGACATCGGCTGCCCCGCGTGCCACTCCAACGTGACCGAGGGCAAGCCCCACGGCAGCGCTCTCGACGAGCTGCCGCCGAAGCAGCTGTGCGCCCAGGCGGGCTGCCACCCCGAGGTGGGGGCCAAGGTCGCGCACGGCAGCCACAAGGACTCGGAGTGCTCGACCTGCCACGGCGACAGCCACGGCAAGTTCGTCCGCACCAACTGGAGCGCGTGCAAGAGCTGCCACGACGACCAGGTGACGCAGCTCAAGACGAGCGTCCACGGCACCGCGGCCAAGCCGGTCCGGTGCCTCGACTGCCACGGCGACCTGCACGAGCCCAAGTCGCACAAGGACCTGACGGCGCCGACGTCGAAGGTCCTGCAGGTCACGACCTGCGGGGAATGTCACAACAGCGCCTACGTGCGGGCCTTCCGCACCAGCGTCCACGGCCAGGGTCTGCTGCGCTCCGGGCTCGCCGTCGCGCCGACGTGCAGCACGTGTCACGGCGCGCACGACATCGCCAAGGTCAAGAGCGAGACCTCGAAGGTCTCGAAGGTCAACTCGGTCGACACCTGCGGCCAGTGTCACGAGTTCATCGTCGTGCGCTGGAAGGAGAGCACCCACGGACAGAAGTGGCTCGGCGACAAAAACCCGGCGCTGGTCAAGCCCGGCGCCGAGCCCGAGACGCCCACTGCCGAACGCCCCAAGAAGTACCCGGTCTGCGTCGACTGTCACTCGGGCCACGAGACCTTCGACCCGATGGTCTACGCCAACAACCTCAAGATGGCCGACACGTGCGGTGCATGCCACGCCGAGGCCAGCCGTACCTACCGCGAGAGCTTCCACGGCAAAGCGACGCGGCTCGGCCAGGCCGCCGCTGCCACCTGTGCGGACTGCCACACGCCACACTACATGCTGCCCGCGACCGACCCGCGGTCGTCGGTCAACTCGGCGAACCTGGGCGCCACCTGCGGCCGCTGCCACCCAGGCGCGAGCGGGGAGTTCCTCAAGTTCGACGTCCACGCCGACCCGGGCAACAAGGCGCGCAACGCCAAGGTGTACTGGATCTACATGTTCATGAGCCTGCTCCTCTACGGGGTCATGGGCTTCTTCGGCGTGCACGCGGTCCTGTGGCTGCAGCGCGCCCTCGTCGCGGCATGGCGCCACGAGCTGCCCGAGCACGAGAAGCCGGGCGAGCCGTGGGTGCGTCGCTTCCGGCCGATCCACATGGGCATCCACGTCGCCATCGTGCTGACCTTCCTCACTCTCGGCGCCACCGGCCTGCCGCTCAAGTTCAGCGGCCAGGCCTGGGCCCGGCCGATCGAGAGCCTTTTCGGTGGGCCGGCGGCGAACCAGCTCCTCCACCGCATTGCCGGCGTTCTGACGTTTGGCTACGCGGCGGTCTTCGTCGCCTACCTGCTCTACGAGGGGATGGTGAAGCGCAGCAAGGGCCTGTTCTGGGGCTGGACGTCGATGACGCCCCGGTGGAAGGACTTCCAGGACCTGTGGGCCAACATCAAGTGGTTCTGCTACCGCGGCAAGCCGCCGCAGCTCGACCGCTGGGCCTACTGGGAGAAGTTCGACTTCTTCGCGGTCTTCTGGGGCATCCCGATGATCGGCATCTCGGGCCTGATGCTGTGGGCGCCGATGTGGTTCGCGAAGTTCCTCCCCGGCTGGGCGCTCAACGTGGCCTACGTCATCCACAGCGACGAGGCCCTGCTCGCGACCGGCTTCATCTTCTTCTTCCACTTCTTCCACACGCACCTGCGTCCGGAGGCGTTTCCGATGGACCCGGTCATGTTCCTCGGCGGGATGCCGCTGTCGCGCTTCCAGCATGAACGGCCCGAGGAGTACGCGCGCGCAGTCAAGGACGGCACACTCGACAAGCTGCTCATGCCGTCTCCCAGTGAACGGGCGCGCCGGCGCGCGAACATCTTCGGCGCGGTGACGCTGGCCATCGGGGTGATCCTGGCCTTGCTGCTCCTCGTGACTGGAATTCGCGCCGCCCTCTAATGGAGACCCCGTGATCGCCAAGGACCTGGCCCAGGCGTTTACCCGTAATTGGCTTCGGCTGCTCGGCGCTGTCATCGCGACGATCGCCGGCTCGGTGGCCGTCGCCTTTTTCGTGCTCGACCTGCTCGGCTTCCATGGTGGCCCGTACCTCGGGATTCTTGCCTTCGCGGTCTTGCCGGCCATGCTGGTCGTTGGCCTCTTGCTCATCCCGCTCGGCAACTTCGTTGCCCGGCGGCAGCGTCGCAAGGCTGAGAGGGCCGGGGTCGAGCCGCCGCGGCCGCTGGTCATCGACTTCAGCAAGCCGGTGGTGCGCGCGGTGGCGCTGTTCGTGCTCGTGATGACCTTCGTGAACGTCGCAATCCTTGCCGGCGGCACCTACAAGGCCGTCGAGGTCATGGACTCGACCGAGTTCTGCGGTACGAGCTGCCACGTCATGAAGCCCGAGCTCACCGCCTACTCGTACTCTCCGCACGCGCACGTCGGCTGCGTGAATTGCCACATCGGGTCCGGGGCCTCGTGGTTCGTGAAGTCGAAGCTGTCGGGCACGCGCCAGCTGTTCGCGGTCGCCTTCAACACCTACAGCCGGCCGATCGCGACGCCGGTGCACGACCTGCGGCCGGCGCGCGAGACCTGCGAGAACTGCCACTGGCCGGCGCGCTTCACCGGCGACCGGCTCAAGATCCTGACCAGTTACACCGACGACGAGAAGACCGAGCCGCGCAAGACCGTGCTGCTCATGAACATCGGCGGCACGAAGGCTGGCAAGCCGGTCGGCATCCACTGGCACGTCGCGCCCGAGAACCGGGTCCGCTACTTCGCTGACCCCAAGCGGCAAACCATTGCCGAGGTCGAGCTCGACGACCCTGCCGGCAACGTGAAGAAGCACTGGAAGCTCGCTCCCGAGGCCGCGGCCAAGACCCAGACCGCCGGCTACGAGTGGCGCCAGATGGACTGCGTCGACTGCCATAACCGGCCGACGCACCGCTACGGCGAGCCCAAGGTCGAGGTCGACGCCGCGCTGCTGGCCGGCCGCATCGACGCCGACCTGCCCTACATCCGGCGCGAGGCCGTGCGCGTCGTCCAGGGCCCGTACGCGTCGGACGAGGAGGCGCGCCGCCAGATACCGGCGGAGCTCGCCGGGTACTACGCCCAGAACTACCCGGAGGTCGCCCGGACCAAGGGCGAGAGCATCCAGAAGTCCGGCCAGGCCATCGCAGACATCTTCGCGGCCAACGTGTTCCCAGAGATGAAGATCGCCTGGGGCACGTACCCGAGCTTCGCCAACCACCACGGCGACTCGGGCTGCTTCCGCTGCCACAGCGACACCCTGGAGGACGACAAGGGCAAGAAGATCGCCAAGTCCTGTGACGGGATGTGCCACACGCCGCTCGAGACCGAGGCCAAGAAGCCGGAGATCCTCGAACTGCTCTATCCGAGCGAGTAGCCGCCGTGGTCGAATCCGACGACCCCCGTCTCGAGGCGCTGGGACAATCCGTCGCTCGCCTCGAGGAGCGGGTGCGCCGGCTCGAGGAGCTCCTGCCGCCGGCGCTTGCCGCCGAGGAGCCGGAGACCGAGCTCGAGGCGGAGCCGGGGGTGGGCGAGCGCTGGCTCGACTTGGCGCTCATCGGCCGGAGCATCCTCGTCCTCGGGCTCGGGTACCTGCTCCGCGCCGGCACCGACCTCGCCGTGGTGCCCGACGCGGTCGGCGCCGGGGCGGGCCTGGCGCTGGCGCTGGGGCTGGTGGCCCTGGCGGATCGCGCCGGGGCCCGCGGGCGCCGGGTCAGTGCTGTGCTCCACGGTATGACCGCGCTCGTCATCGCCTTGCCGCTGATCGGCGAGCTGGTGGTCCGCTTTCACCTCGTCGGGCCAGCGGTCGCCGCGGCGCTCGCCCTGGCATTCGCCGTCCTCACGCTTGCGGTTGCGGCCCGGCGCTCGCTGGTGCCGCTGGCCTGGGTCACCAGCGTGGCGACCCTGACCGCAGCGCTGGGCCTGGCCGCGGTCACCGCCACCGCGCTCCCCTTCGCGGCCCTGCTCGTGGCCCTGGTCGCTGCCACCGGCTGGTTCGGCCACGCCCTCGGGCAGCGCTTCCTGGTCTGGCCGGTCGCACTGGTCGCGGACGCCGTGACCTTCGGGGTCGGCGCCATGGCCCTCTGGGGGCGGCGGGGCACCAGCTCCTGGGGCGCGGCGGCGGTGGGCGTGGGGCTGTTCCTGATCTCCTCTGGTGGCACGCTGGTCGGAGCCGTGCGCGACCGCAGCGGTCCGACGGTCTGGGCGAAGCTGCAGGCGGCGATCGCGTTCCTGGCTGGTCTCGCAGTTGCCCTTCGGCTGGCGGCCGGCCTTGACGGTGGGGAGCTCCTCGGGGTCCTGACGCTCGGACTCGGCCTCGGCATCATCGTGATCGCCCTGCGCTTCTTCCCGTCTCGGGCCGGGAGGGCGCTCAACTTCTTCACCTCGCTCGGGCTGGCGGTCGTGCTCACCGCGCTGGCGGTCCTCGTGCCGACGCCAGGGGCCCTTGCGCTCCTGTATCTGGCCTCCGCCGGTGCGCTCTTCGCCATCGGCCGGCGCCGCCTCGGCGCGCTTTCGGAGCTGCAGATCCTCGCGACGATCCTCGCCGCCACCGCCGTGTCGGGCCTGGCCCGGACCCTGGCCACTGCGCTGGCCGCCGCGCCGGCCGACATCCAGGGTCCCGGTCTGGTCGCAGTGGTCGTCGCGGCGTCCACGGTCGCCTTCGCCGTCGCCCTGCCCGAGCCCCCGGAGGGCGCCGCCCGGCTCGAGCGCGCCGCGAAGATCGGCGCGCTCGCTCTGGCCGCCGTCGGAGTGGTCGGCGTCATCGACTGGGCGGCGTTCGCCCAGCTCCACCCGTCCGCCGCCGCCGCCGCCGCGTTCCGCACCGCGCTGCTCAGCCTCGCTGCCATCGCCCTTGCCCTCGCCGGGCGCACCGCGGCGCTGCGCTCGGCGGGCGTGCTGGTCTATCCCGTGCTGGCGCTGACCGCGATCAAGATCTGCGTCGAGGACCTGCGGATCGGCGTGGCGGCAGGCTTGTTCGCCAGCCTCGCTTCGTTCGGCGTTGCGCTCATCGTCGCGCCGCGCCTGCGGTCTGGGGCTCGAGCATGAAAAAGCCCGAGGCGCTGGACGTTCTCCACGCCTAGGTGCGTGGGCGAGCCCGAGTAGGACCGATTTAGGAAGTACTTAGGCTCCCCGGGGCCGGCAAGGGTGGCAGATCATTGCCCATGACCCGTCCCAACCGCTACCAGCCCATCCACAAGGCGCTCCGCGCCTCGCTCTTCGACGCCACCGCCCTGGTGGCCCGGACCGACTTCGCTCACCCCGAGGAGGCGACCGTCGCCGCCCGTACCGTAGCGGCCCTCCTCGACCTCCTCGACGGCCACGCGCACCACGAGGAGGAGTTCGTGATGCCCGCCGTGGCCCGGCACGCCCCGGCGCTCATCGCCGCGCTCGAGGCGGACCACGGACGGCTGGAGGGGCTGCAGGCCGAGCTGAGGGCGCTGCTCCCGCGGACCTGCTCCGATCTCGCCCCCGAGCGCGAGGCCGCCGGCCAGCTGCTCGCCCGGGCCCTAAATCTCTTGGTCGCCGACCACCTCCGGCACATGGACCGCGAGGAGACCGAGGCGATGCCGGTCCTCTGGGCACACTTCACCGAGGCCGAGCTCGAGGCGATGGACGCCCGGATCCGCGCCTCCCTGCCGCCCGAGCAGATGCCGGTGATGATGCGGTTGATGCTTCCGGCCCTGAGCACGCCGGAGCGCGCCCGCCTCCTCTCCATCGCCCGGGCGCAGATGCCGCCTCCGGTGTTCTCGCAGCTCTCCGGACTGGCCCGGGAGGTCCTCGGCGCCGAGCGGTGGGAGCGCGCGGCCCGGCATGCCGGCCTGACGGCGTCCGCCTGAGGCGTCCGGAACCACGGGTGACAGCTCCGGCGCGGGGAGGGTAGAACGCCCCTCGCGCGTGGCCCCGCTCGACGCTGCCCTCATCGAGTTCCTCGGTTCCGGAGTGGTCCTCGGCGCGGCCAGCCGGGACGACCGGCTCGTCCCGGAGGTGGTCCGGCCGGCCGGGATCCGCGTCGAGCCCGGGGGCGAGGAGATCACCCTCTTCCTGGCCAGCGCCTGGGCCGGGCCGATGCTTCGAAATCTGGAGAGCAACCGGCGGCTGGCCCTGGTGGCCACCAATCCCCAGGACAACCGCTCGGTGCAGCTCAAGGGCGCGGTGGTCGACGTCCGTCCCGCCCGCGAGGACGAGCGCCCCCTGACCGACCAGTACCGGGCGCGCTTCGCCCGGATGCTGGAGCCCCTCGGGGTGCCGCGGGCCTTCGTGCTGCGAACCCAGATCTGGCCGGCCACGGCGGTGCGCTTCCGGGTGGAGGCGATGTTCCTCCAGACCCCGGGGCCGGCGGCGGGTCAGCCCTTCCAGGCACCGCTGCGGACCCCCGGAGCGCCGGAGTGATTTCCCTGAAGGACATCTCGAGCTGTTTCGAGGGCGTCATCCCCGCGATGATGTCCACCTGCTCGCTCGAGGGTGAGCCGAACGTCACCGAGATCAGCCAGGTCCACCTGGTCGACGAGAAGCACGTCGCGCTCTCCCACCAGTTCTTCAACAAGACCCAGCGGAACGTCCGGGAGAATCCCCACGCCACCATCCTGCTGCACGCGCCGGTCACCTACCGGCTGTACCGCCTGCAGCTGCGGCTCGACCATTCCGAGGCCGAGGGGCCGCTCTTCGACGAGATGTCGGCGCGGCTCCAGGTCATCGCCTCCCACACCGGGATGCTGGGGGTCTTCAAGCTCCGCTCGGCCGACGTGTACGAGGTGCTCTCGGTCGAGGAGCTGGCGCACTTCTTCCTCCCCGCCGACCCCCGGCTCGATCCGCCCCAGCCCACCACCGGGGTGCTGGACGCGATGGCCCGCGAGCTCCGCATCCTCCGTGCCATCTCGGACCGCGTGAACCGCGCCAGCTGCCTGGAGGTGCTGCTGGAGCAGGTGTTCCAGGCTCTGGACGAGCAGCTGGGCTTCCACCACTCGATGGTCCTGCTCCCCGACGACCGGGGGCATCTGGTCACCACCGCCAGCCACGGGTACGGCTCGGAGGGCGTGGGGGCCGAGGTCCCGCTGGGCGAGGGGCTGATCGGCACGGTGGCCGCGCGCCGCCGCCCGATGCGCGTGGCGGGGGTGGGGGCCGAGCTCCGCTACTGGCGGACCATCCGGGCCGAGCTGCAGCACGCCGGCAAGGCCCCGGCCGCGCCGGAGATCCCCCTGCCCGGGCTGCCCGATGCCCAGGCACAGCTCGCCCTGCCCCTCCTGGTGGGGGACCGGCTGGTGGGGGTGCTCGCGCTGGAGAGCCGGGAGGCCATGGCCTTCGACGCCTGGACCGAGACCTTCCTCAACATCCTGGCCAACCAGATCGCCCTGGGGATCGACCGGGCCTCGAGCGCCGAGGAGGAGCCCGAGGCCACGCTGGAGCAGCCCGGGCCCGGCGCGGCGCCGGGAACGGCCCGGCGGCCCCGCGTCTTCCAGCTCTTCCGGAACGACGACTGCATCTTCGTCGACGGCGAGTACCTCATCCGGAACATCCCGGCGAAGATCCTCTGGAAGCTGCTGCGGGCCCACGCCGAGAACGGGCGGACCGAGTTCAGCAACCGCGAGCTGCGGCTCGACGACTCGCTGGGCCTGCCCGAGCTGCGGGACAACCTCGAGTCGCGGCTCATCCTCCTCAGGAAGCGACTGGAGGAGAAGTGCCCCGAGGTGCGCATCCGCCCGGTGCGCCGCGGACGGTTCGTGCTGGACGTCGGCTGCGCAGTCCAGCTCCGCGAGAGCGACTCGGCCTGAGGTCGACGCGGGAATCCGCGGTGGTCGGCCACGCGCAGGCCGTCCCGAGGGTCCAGCGCGGCGGATCCCCATGCGCTGGAAGCGGATCAGTTCCGGACGGTCGCGGACGAGGGGGGCCGCGGGCTGCGGAGCGCGTCCGATGATCATCCCGGAAAGTGCTCGCGAGGATCATTTCAGGACGCTCCGGCAAGTGCGCAGATCCCCCTCCCGGGGGACCGTCCTTTCCTGATCCTGGAAGGCCGCCCTGGGTCGCACCTGGCCGGCCGGGCAGCCAGGCCTGAAACGCTGGATCAGACCGCGATCAGCCGGTGACGGTCTCAGCCCCTCAGTCGAGCAGCCGGCTGATCCGGTTCCGCTCCACCGCGCGCACCGCCACCTGGGCGAGCAGGGCCACCGCGAAGCCCAGCCCGGCGAAGCGCTCGTCCTGGGTCAGGCCCTGGCGGTAGCGGAAGTAGATCTGCTGGGCGATGACCGCGACCTTGAAGAGCCCGAGTACGTACTCGAACACCACGTCGCCCACCGCGCGGCCGCTCCGGGCGGCGTAGCGCTGGACGATCTCCTCGCGGGTGAGGTTGCCGGGGAGCGCGGTGGGACCGAAGGCCGCGGGGCCGACCATCTCCGCCTCGCCGGGCTCGAACCAGTAGGCCAGCGCCATCCCCAGGTCGGAGATCGGATCGCCCAGGGTCGCCATCTCCCAGTCGAGCACCGCCCGCACCCGGGTGAGCGCGTCCGGGTCGAGCACCACGTTGTCGTACTTGAAGTCGTTGTGGATGATGGCTCCCTGCCGATCGGGCGGGAGGTGCGCGGCCAGCCAGCTCGCCAGCCGCTCCATGTCCGGGACGTCGTCGGTGCGCGCCCGCGCGTAGCGCTCCGTCCAGCCCGAGACCTGCCGCTGCACGTAGCCCTCGGGGCGGCCGAAGTCGGCCAGGCCCGCCGCCACCGCGTCCACCGCGTGGAGCTCCACCAGCGTGTCCACCAGCGTCTCGGAGACCGCGCGCATCGCCGGCGGGTCGAGCGAGACGCCGGGGGGCAGCTTCGTCCCCCGGAGGATGAGTCCCTCCACCCGCTCCATGACGTAGAGCTGGACGCCGAGCGGAGACTCCTCCTCGGAGACGAAGAACAGGGTGCGGGGAACCTTCGGCCACACCGTGCCGAGCCGGGTCAGCACCGTGTACTCGCGGCGCATGTCGTGCCCGGCCTTGATCTGCTTCGCCCCCTTCGGCGGACGGCGGAGCACCAGCTCGGTGCCGCCCACCTTCAGGAGGTAGGTCAGGTTGGAGTGGCCCTTCGGGAACTGCTCGACCTCCACCGGCCCGGTGAGCTCCGGCGCGTGACGGTCGAAGAGACGGCGGAGCCCCTCGGGGTCCAGCTCCTCGCCGGCCCGTGCTGGCCGGGTGGGATCGAGCCCGGCCATCACTACGCTCCGCCACCCCGCTCGGGCAGCCCGCGCGCGCGGAGGATGTGCCGCGCCACCGCCGACTGATGGACCTCGTCCGGCCCGTCGTAGATCCGGGCTCCCCGCTCGTGCCGGAACCACCAGGCGAGCGGGGTGTCGTCGGTGATGCCCAGCGCGCCGTGCGCCTGGATGGCCCGATCGAGCACCCGGAAGAGGGCATTGGCGACCACGAACTTGATCATCGAGATGTCGTCGCGGGCGGCGTAGGCCCCGTCGCGGTCGATGCGCCACGCCGCGTGGAGGACCAGGAGGCGCGCCGCGTCGATCTCCGCCCGGCTCTCGGCGATCCACTGCTGGATGGTGCCCTTGAGCCCCAGCGGCCGGCCGGGAGACAGCTCGCGCGAGATCGCCCGCGCGCAGAGCAGGTCGAAGGCGCGCTGGCAGATGCCGATCCACCGCATGCAGTGGTGGATCCGCCCCGGGCCCAGCCGCGCCTGGGCAATGACGAAGCCCGCGCCTCGCTCGCCGAGGAGATTGGCCGCCGGGACGCGGACGTTCTCGTAGGAGATCTCGCCGTGCGAGGCCCAGCCGCTGCCGGCCTCGCCCATCACCGGGATGTTCCGGACCAGGCGCACCCCCGGGGTATCGAGGGGGACGATGATCTGGCTCGCCCGGGTGTAGACGTTGGGCTGGTCTGGGTCGGTGACCGCCATCACGATGGCGACCGTGGCGCCGTCCGCCGCGGTGGTGAACCACTTCCGGCCGTCGATCAGCCACTGGCCGCCCTCGAGCCGGCCCCGGGTGCCCATCCAGGCGGGGTTCGAGCCCGGCATCGCCGGCTCGGTCATGGAGAAGCAGCTGCGGATCGTCCCCGCCGCGAGCGGCTCGAGCCAGGCGCGCTTCTGCTCCGGGGTGCCGAACTCGTGGAGGATCTCCATGTTGCCCACGTCCGGTGCCTGGCAGTGGAAGCTGTAGTGGCCGAGCGGGGTCCGCCCCAGCTCCTCGCTGACGAAGGCGAACTCCATCAGCGAGAGGCCCATCCCGCCGTGCTCGCGGTGGAAGAAGGGCGCCCACCAGCCGCGCTCCTTCACCTCCCGGCGCACCTTCTCCAGCTCGGGCTCGAGGGCCGACCATCCCTCGGACATCCGCCGCTCCAGGGGCTGGATCCGCTCGGTCACGAA